>Ga0307516_10004803_pt1 | contig 16466 bp, 20 predicted proteins | sample 19_EM_MG_FD_203310 | JGI IMG/M metagenome (GOLD analysis project Ga0307516, IMG submission 203310) | Populus trichocarpa ectomycorrhiza microbial communities from riparian zone in the Pacific Northwest, United States - 19_EM | ecosystem: Host-associated > Plants > Roots > Unclassified | place...
GAAAGTCGGCCAAGGAGGCATGAAGGGGACGGATAGGGACAGAGGGATCGGTAGCCCAACTCAGCAAAGCAGCCATAGGTGCTAGGATACTACGAATCTTGATGTCTGCGAGATCCTTGAAATGGCATCTCATGGACGTCAACGATCCAAGACAAAGTGGCTCCATGGCCCCAAGTATCTGTGCCATCACAGACTCGAATCGCTGAAGACCACGATCGCGGTGGCTCGGAGGCTGTTCCTTTGGAAATATTGTTTCTAATGTGAATTTGTACATTCCGTCGAGCAGTGGGACGTGATCTGTTTTGCTGTGGGTTATGATGGCGTTGAAACGCTCCTCTGGTTCCAGCACTGTCCCAGCATTATCTCCCCTGATATAAGCGCAGGCTAATCGGGCCCACTCGAATATTTGACCAGACGAGCGAGTAAGGGAAGCGAACACTTCCTGACTCGGAATCCCAAAGTCTACCTGGGACAATTGGTCGGAGACATAGCGAAGAATGTCGCGTTGAGTCGACTCAGGTGGGATGCTATCCATAGACTTCTTTCGGATGTGTGTCCCACCGTTGAGTGCTGCGTGGATGTCTTGCAGAGGTCGGGACGTGAGGAGGATCCGCAGATTAGGAGGAAGGTCGGTAACGCGGTTTTCGGTGTTACCCAGGATCCGAAGGAGAACTCGTCGCGAATCTGCATCTCCACTCTCGTCCAATGCATCGATAATAATCACGATCGGCCCCATTATCGCCTCCGACAGTGTTATGGCGGGTTTCGTGATCAGATCTTTCCACTGTTATAAAATGTCGGTTGTGTTCTTGAGCGCGGCATTACCACGAACAACGGCTGTCAACTGTCTACGTAGCGACATGTCGCGATTGGCGAGATCCTGTGCAATCGTGCTGAAGATCTTCTCGTGGCGTCGTTCCGCCAACCGGCTGTTGTCAAAGCAGAAACAGGAGCCAAGGCGCTCAAGCTCCTGGAACTGATGGGCGATAGTGTGAGCAATAGATGATTTCCCGGTGCCAGCCGGACCATGAAGCCAGAATATGCGAGGTGTGTCCTTATCAACATTGTTGATCCAATCAGAGATTTCCTTGAGGAGTTCTTCCCGGGTATCCTCCAAACAAATCTTTTGAGTGTTGAGTGTGGCACCCCCAGCATACGGCATGCTGTTCAAGTCTACCGCGCCACCTGCGTTTTAGATATAAGGCAGGTGTAAAGACGGGTGGGTCGAAAAGGACTCACGCAGATCATCGATCTTCGTGAGATCTTCCCAAATGCGATGCACAACCACCAACGTATTGCCTGCAGCCTTGTCACGGAACTCCTGCAAAAGCTTGTCGAAGACATCGTTATAGCCCAGCACGAGCGTGTCGGTTTCGGAGGAGAACAAGTTCTTGAGCAGCCTTATCCCTTGAAAGAAACCAATAAATTCGTCGAAATTAGCGTCATGGTCAAGTCTACTTACGAAATGTCGGGTTCCCGCAATACGCTTGAATGAAATACGAGCACTCCAGTGTTTGACGGGTGATGCGCTCGACGATGGCCTTCATGGACTGAATGTCATCCAGTCCTGCAGTTGTGAGAAAAGTGTAGACTTCATCCATCTTCGAAAGGAGTGCATGAACGGAGTCGTCACAATGTATCTGGTCAATAACCATCTGCAAGCCGTAGATTAGATTGGGTGACCAGCGAAGCGCAACGGCCAAACCTTGGGAACAGAAGAGAGAATAGTCCATGCTGCTTGCACATAAGGATGAATCTAAAGATCGGATGAGTATCCGAGACGGGCTCGCAGGCCATAAGGTGAGACTTACTGTGGCGATCTTTTCCACGGCAGCGTGGAACTTCTCCAATGTCTTAAGGAACGAGGAGATCCAATCGACAAGAGTAATCGGGTTGTCTGTGCCGCTGAGCGCGGACGCCGCGCTTTGGACGGGCGCAGCAACGGTGCTAATGTCGGAGATGGCTTTCGTTGCGGCTTCTCGGGCTACATCTACGGTTGTGACATCCGAGGCATCGAGTTGGTCGGATGGGGTTTCCTGGTTTATTCATGAACACTCAGATGGGTGTTTAGACGGAAAAGGATATAATCGAGAGGACCTTGGACGTGTCAGCTTTAGGTGCGTTGGTTCTGATATATGACGGTGTTTCATCTGGACATGTCCCGACAATGGAAGGGAACGTGGTTGAAGGCTTGATAGCATTGCCTTGTGTTACAGCGTGCTGCTAGTGAGATTAGTTTACTTCATCCTGAGATACAAAAGCCATGTATACCGCTTCAGGCCGTTTGAACAAGCTAGTTACTCTCTTGAAGAAACCGGGTCGCGAATGTCTCGGAGAGTGCTGGGAGACTAGCGTGAGTACGATTCGGAACTGGGCAAGAGCGATGGTAGGTAGAAATACCGGGCGTTCCTGCTCAGATTGTACTAGTTCTGCACCAAGATGGGAGGGACTTGATTCCAAGAGATTCTTCTTCTGTATCTTCGGGAGATATCGACGGCCTCGATGACTGGGTTCACTCGTCTTGGAGCTTGTCATCCTCACAGATGAGTGCTATCCGTGGGGGCATGGACAAGCGCTCGGTCTGATGTATCAATATCATGATCTCATCTCGACCTCTTTACTGCCACTGGTGTTGCATTACGTTAAGGCACGGCCCTTCGTCTTGCGTTTTCTACCACGTCTGATTCGATACTTGAATGCTATGGGTTTTGAATATGAGACGCGTTGTGCTTGATTGTTTACATATTCGCTTGGTGGTTTGTACTCCCATAGTTCATCCTCTTACGCCCAATGCCCGCTTTCGTGATTGCTTATAGGTCCATCTTTGTGCTCAGTGGCACTGTATTTCAGCCCTTTAACCCTTTGCCTGCATACTCGTCAAGCTTACACACGCACACTTCAACAACAGAATTGAGTTCGAGGCCCGCCTACCACCCTCGGAATCGTCCCCCATTGCCTTGCCATAGTCCAGAACCAGCCCCGTTCAGAATCGTGCTAGGAGATTATACAAGTTTCGTCAATAACTTGGCTACGCCTATACCCTTCGTGGGTCGTCGGCTCCGCACGTATGTCAACCTTCCTTCGGTTTCCCAACTTTGAGCTCATTTTTTTAGGAACCAGTGGAAGGTCGGGCTAGTGCCGATGACATGACGAATGCGACCCGGAATTACTTAAAGAAGGAACATGGCGCCATTCGGCAGGATAACTTCATTAATCAACAGTTGATGGACTAGGATACTTTCCTAGGTATGGCTTAAATCCCAGCGCAGACGGAGCCACGAGAACCTTTTTCTTTCGAAGAATTTCTAAACCCCCTCGTAAAATGGATTGCAGTGGATGATTAGGTATGCTTGTGGATGGTGGGTGATGAGCTGTCTCCGCAGGCTCGAGCTCCTCCTATTTCTCGGGCAGGATAGGATCGAAGATATAGACCTTGCACACCACATAAAGGTGTCTGATAATCATTTCAAGATGAAAAGGTCAAAAAGTGGTCTGGGTGAGCTACTTAACCGATTTTCGTGTCATCATCCTTATATTTTGAACAGAACTCTCTTGGCCGAGTATCGTTCATGAGCGACATATGCTGGTTAGTTAAATTCCTATGTCTGTAACTCATCACCACATGGCAAGGAACACCATCGGGAGACGACGAGAAACTTTCACAGCCAAGAGGGCAGAGAAAAAGAGAGCATAGTTTCAAAGACTTACGACACTGCGACACAATTTCTCGTCTAATTACCTTAATTCAGGTATTTCCTCTTCATCGTCCTCGCTTCCACCCTCTTCCCCACTGGAAACCCAACGACGCCCATGACGACTCCACAACATCATCGGCGCAATCCTTGGGACAATCCTAGATGTCCAGCCTCTGAAGAATGTATCATCGCTTGTATTTCTCCCTCAAACATGTTTTCAAAACGTCAACATGCCTCTTTCCACCTTGCGCATGAATAGGTGTCCTTCAAACCAGATATATCCCGTTTCGGGAGATATCGTTGTTCACGCCTTCGCATGCAAACTATCAGTCGGACTGCGTATGTACTATTTTCATCTTCACTCGTCGTTCTAACTTCATTTTGAAGTTTGAACCCAACAAACCTATTTATTACGAACTTTATTCGTATTCTCCTTGTCTGCTTCCTCTATTCCCCTGCTCGTCTGATAATACGAGCTCGAGCGTATACCTATAATGCATCTTTCTTTCGTAGCTTGAAAGCTTAAATGGTTGCCTGCTGGCACAGAAGTGTGAGGGATAAGAACTGGGATATGCATCATGAAACAGTGCGACCGAAATTTCTCCGTACATTCCCACACTCGCCTACCTCACCCATCATGCGCCCATCCAGGAAGCGAAGATGGAGGGCAATGGCGCCATCTCTCAAAAGACCCTTCATTGATCCACAAAACCTTTTGCCCTGCCCGCTGCCCCCGCGCATTCAAAATGGGAGGTTTAACATCGTCAAGTCAAGATGACAAGCAGAGAAATTCATCCTTACTACCAGCTCAGCCGTCCCGCGCAAAAGTTTTTTGGGCAAGATTCTTTTCTGGTGTAAGTGAAGAAAATGCCACCCAACGCGGCATGGAGAGTCGTCACCTTATGATGATAGGTATGTGGACTTCTAGATCACGATTCACGAGAGCATGTTAATTCGCATTCCTCTATGTAGCCATTGGTGGAACCATCGGAACTGGAATCTTCTTCAGCGCTGGTTCGGTATGAGAGTTTCCAGTCGCGACTTACCATTCCTGAAGGGACTTTACGACAGGCTATCGCAATAGCGGGTCCAGGGAGTGTGCTGCTGTCATACTTTGTTGTGGGGTTGTTTGTTTATTCGGTCGTAATTACATTGTGGGTATTTCAATTTTACAGACCATACGGCGTGCTTGACTGTTATGACAGGGCAGAGATGTCGGCCATGTATCCTGTCTCAAGAGCTTTCTCCACATTTGGGAGCCGATTTGTCTCTCCTTCCCTCGGGTTCACATTAGGTGTGTTCGTCGCATTCAAGCCAACTCTTCTGGTCCTATCTATATGCATGAATTTCTAGGGTGGAACTACTGGCTCCAATGGTATATTTTCTAGGAATTAGAATAACACCAATCTGAATTATATTTCGTCGTTAGGAGCCTATCCATACGCAAGTCGAGCATGCTATCATAAATTATTTCAGTTTAACCTTATCCACAGCCAGCGAGCTAACCGCGGCCGCAATCATTTTACAGGTATGGTACAATTGAGAGGATCTCTATCTTCATAAGCTAATCCTTCTCCGTAGTATTGGACACTGACGCTGCAACCATGGCATTGGGCTCTTGTCATCGTCATTCCTATATTTTTGCTTCAGCTCATTCATGTCCGGGTGTATGGCAAGTAGTTTTCCATCTGCCTTTGAGCTTGCGACTAACTCGTCACGATACACCTAGGCGAGTCTGAGTACTGGCTTTCACTTATCAAAGTTCTCCTTATCATCGTTTTCATTTTTGTTGGACTCATCTATGATTGGGGAGGTGTTAAATATCACCCAGGACCCGTTCGTTTGCCCTCCACCTCCCTTACATTTCTCCATTCTCTGACATCTGCTTTTAGGGCCTTTCGAACTTCCATAACGGCCAGGCATTTGTTGGCGGCTTTGCCGCTTTTGCTCAGACCTTTGTATACGCCTTCTATTCCTTTGGCGGAATCGAGCTGGTGGCGATCGCAGCAGGCGAAGCAGCAAGGCCTCACCGTTCTGTGCCTCGCGCTGTCAAAGCCACTTTCATTCGGATCTTGTTATTCTACATCCTCACCATATTCACCATCGGGCTTTGCATAAACTATCAAGATCCGACCCTCCTAAATGCAGGTTCTGGTACGCCGACATAGACCCGTTGCATACCCAACACTCACACAACCGATCAGATTCGAATGGTGCAGCTTCCCCTATTACCGTTGTATTTGTCCGCGCGGGATTTGGTGCAGCAGTCCATGTTGTCAACGCTGTTCTCCTTACGGCGGTCCTATCTGCTACGAATTCATGTTTTTATGCAAGCTCACGAATGTTGTTGGCTCTCGCACGCCAAGGCCAAGCTCCTCGCTTCTTGGGATGGGTAAATAGCAGGGGGGTTCCCGTCCCAGCGCTCATGTGAGTGGCCTTGAAGATGTTTCACATATCCGATGTTAACGTCCAATCGTCTTAGTATGGCGCTTGCCTTTTCTTGTATTACTTTCCTGACCACGATCTGGAGTGAAGGCATCGTTTTCACTTGGCTCCTCAACATCACTGGCATCTCGGCACTTCTTGTTTGGACGAGCATAGGATTCATCTCGTTGCGCTCCCGTCAGGCCTATATTGCTCAAGGTCTTTCCCTTTTGGATCTCCCATATCGCCAACCGTTGTACCCCCTGTTACCTCTCGGGGTGATTTGTTTCGGGACTCTCATGTTTATAGCGCAGGGTTACGCTGCTGTGCGGCAAGAACCGTTCGAGGCAAAGGTATGTCGGTACGACGGAGGCTGCAATGTCCCTCACGGCGTATGTTTTCTCTAGAATGTTGTGGCCACCTACATTGGAGTCGCGGTCTATGTCGTTCTTTACGCAGGATATTCTCTGCACGAGAAATTATATGAGAAGAGGACTAATCACTTTGCCCCCATATTCGAGATTGATTTTGAAAGCGATGCTGTCTGGAAACCGGGGGAAGGAGATGCTATTCGTCAACAGGAGAAGGACCAAGAGAAAGGGAAACTTACAGGTTGAAGCTCATTTTATGACCAGGTTAAACGACGTATCTAGAGTGCGATACTATGTACATTACCACAACCCTGCAACCCTGCCTGTCACCAGTACTTTTACCCAATTGGTCCTCGATTCAAATACAGCATTACATGACTTCCCTCAGGAAGAGGAAACAGGACGTGTCTGATGATTGCGAGAGTGTCAAGAAACCAAAACCCGACGAACAACAAGAAGAGCCGTCGTTGCTGAATCTGCTCGACTTCACATCGCTCACGACGACGGATGACATTGTAGCCCGTTTCGATGTCCTCTCTCGCGCTCTTTTCCATGACTTTCACCTCGTCGTGCGGTGTGGGACCGTTGACACGCCCTTTGAGATCCTAGAGCTCGAATTTTACCTTCAAAAAGCTGGTTGCCACGAGGACCCATTCACACACGGCAGTGAGGAGCAAAAGATCAGCGGGAGATGGTACGTTCTCTAGCCCATCCTCCCCCAGGTTTATTCGCTCACCTTGGCATAGGTACTTTCATCGAGCTCCTAGACGTTCATTGGACTCCCACCGCAGCCCAACAAGTCCAACCGAGTACAGAGGAGGGACACGTAAAGGTGTCGATTTGACACTAGGAGCACCTTCAAGCACCCCTCCGCCGGCCTCGAATGCGAGTCCATATTTCCCTCCATCGGGGATCCAGCCTGAGGAACCACCCAGCACCGCTCCCAAAGACCCCCAACTCCTACGTGGCGGCATTCTCCTTCGAACTATCCGCCGCGTGTCCGACTCCAAAGTCACCTCCGGCCCCTCACTCCTCGTAGACCAAATTCTGTCCCTGAGCAAGACGGCTAGCATCGCAGAGCTCGTTTCTGAAAAATGGGGCGGGAACACGTCCGCGTTCCTCGACATCGGCTCTGAGGAAGGCAGAGACAGCTACCTGTTTCTTCAACCTAGAACCGCGACGCCGTCACGATCCTTCTTCCAATCGTCAGCTAAATCCAAACCCGAGGTATATCGTTCACCGCGTATCGGACTTGAACTGTCCCACCCAGGAACGACAACGATGCCCGACCATCCTCGAGTCGTCTTTTTACCTCGTCCGTATCGCTACTTTGTGCATCCTCGCCTCCTGACTGCGAATGGACGCTCGCAAACTTTCCTTGGCGTCTTGAGAACCTGTTTGGACGCTGGAATGACGATGGGCAGTACGAAGCTGGAGACGCAACTGGTGCGTATCACAGGTCTGAAAGAGCCCACTGTCAAAAAGTATCTCGCGGATTATCGAGGAGGCCTCGGTCAAGGCAGCCTTAAAGCTTTTGTTGGTCCTGCAGGGAAAGGCGCTTCCAGCTCGCCGACAACTTATCTCAGGATGATGGGAATACTTGAACGGTTGAAAAATACCGGGGCATAGTTCTGAATAGGTTATGTACAAGCAGATCTCTTGCTATTCAATTCATCACTTGACTTGCTTCATCTCCCTGAGGATTCTTGAACTCTGATAAGGATGTCTACATGACACCATGGCTTTATCATCCTAGGTAATCACAACCTCCGAGGAACTTGTGGTACGGCTAACAACTGTTTCGGGAAAGCCACTGCCCTAGTCTGTTTGCGGTCGGGACCGCCACAGGATAATCTATCCTCTCGTCTTCTGGCCTGCGGTAGAAATGATCATCTGCAAACTTTTGCATCTGGTGCTTTGAAAAGATGGTACTTGATACGCACTGCATACTGATGGGAAATTCTTCCTCGATGAATTCAATATCTGGACATCTGCGCGCAGCATCGAGAGATTCATCATCGAAGTACCCTTGATTGGATCAGCCAATATTGATGAAAGAGAAATTAAAACCCTTCTCACCTCCGAAGCCTGTATCCCCGTTGTTCGTGATGTTGACCTTGACCCTGTCGAGGCGCTCCAGAAAAGCCGACTTGGAAGCAGCGTCCTTGAATGAGAGGATGTGTCTACCCGTAGCATCAGGAGACTTGTGAGTATCATGTAAGATGGGCCACTCGGTTCATTTTGCAGGCATTTGTGGTCCTGTAGAGGTAGTGTTGCTTGTTATATCTCGAGGCCCACAATGTGAAACTGGCAGTTCCGCTCTCCAAACGAATGACTTTTAACCATCCATCAACGCTCCGGCAGATGAACATGAATGCTATATGATTCCCATGCTTGCTGCCGAAAGCTAAGCCAGACAACTCCCCAATCACCTCCATAGCTACAAAAAAACAAATAACATATGCAAAAAAAGTCAAAAGAGTGTACGAGGTCCGTCCATCCTGCTGTCCAAAGAGAGAGCACAAAATCCAAAATGTCTCAAGGGCCATGGTCCCCAAATTTTTCACTTCAAATCATCGCACCCACCTCGCCCGCTTCTCCACCTCAGGCAGGAATTTTTCCATGCAACCTCGCATCTCGACTGCTCGCACCAATCGTCACCCCAATTTTCCCCTTGGGCTTCACCCACCCCTGCTGCACCGTATCCCAAATCGACACATCATACCGGGACAGATGGATCGTCACGCTCGTCGTCTCGCCAGGGGAAACGACGACGTTGCTGAACCCTTTCAGAATCGACGGCGGCTCGCCAGCCGACACGGGGTGGTTCAGGTATAGCTGAGGAGCCTAGATGACGTTTTCGGAATTGAGCATACCGTTGCGGATGTAAAATAAAATAAAATCCTCACCTCGCCTCCGTAGAATGAGCCGGTGTTTTTGATATTGAATGTGACGCAGTAAGCAGGTCTGTGGAGCCTGTCCAGTCCATTAATTTTTAAGCCATGGAAACAGAGTATATGAGGAGGCTTTACCATAATGCCACCGAAGACCCCTGTGATATGGGTGCGGCCTTTCCAGCCTCCCAACCCGCGGCCAAATCGCCATCGACATCATCCGAACCCGACAACTTGGAAATATCCAAGTGGCTATACTTGAAGGTGGTATAACTTAAGCCAAACCCAAACTCGAATCGCGGCGCAATTTTTTTCTGTTCGAGAGCCAATAAGTTGTCCGACTATGCCCTGATTGCATGAAACTTACGGCGTCGAAATGGCGGTAATCAATCTCCAACCTAAGAAAGTTCTCGGATCAGTCGCAACGCTTGAGAGAATAACAGAAAACTCACCCCTCGGTATAATCAATCTGTACGATCCCCGACCCTTCCGTCACGAGCTGAGCAGGATAGTCTGACACCTGTTTCGCAATCGTGTACGGAAGCTTTCCAGACGGGTTCCAGTCGCCATACAAAACGTCCGTAAGGGCATTCCCTGTTTCCTGGCCCGGTATACCTGCCCAAAGGACCTGACGACAGCACAAGTCAGTTCAAATGACAAATGTCGTACGATGATCAGAGTACACACTGCGGTGACATTCGGGTGATCAATCCAAGGCTCGAGAATCAGCGGCCCGACGCTGTGTATGACGACGATCGTGTTCAGGTTCTGCCCTGCAACAGCAAGCACTAGGTCGTCTCCTCCGTGCCACGCCGTCAGATTTTTCCTTTACAGTATATAAGACAACCACCTCCGAATCAAAATGAAAGCGAACTCACCGATCGCCTTCATTTCCATCAACAGTGATATATCCCTCTCCCGAATCCGAATTGAGAAACACGATCGCAACAGACTTTTGCACAGCGAGGTTCGCTACGGTTTGTGGAGGGAAATCATTGAATGACCAGCTGACAGATGTACGATCTTGAATGGCTCGCTGCTGGATGGCTTCATAGGGCTGATCGGTGCAGATTGTTGGTTACAAAAAGATCTTTCTGGATGACATCATTGCTCACCGAAATAAGATAAGGGAACCAGGCAGTTCCCGATCCCCACCCCATAGCCAGAGTACCATCGATCCCACCCTGACCGCAACATAGCCATTAGTTTCCCTCAACCCAAGAAAAAAGAACAAACCTGATCCGAGAATCCATTCGGGCCAGTCTTACTTGGTCCCGCATCGCTGCCCGCCATAAACAAGCTCCTCGGTTCCTTTAATGGCAATGTGGAATTCGCATTCTTGAGCAGCACGATGCTCGCGGCGCCCATCTCCCGTACAAGTTTGTAATGGTCGTCCTGGACATCGATGTGTTCGTTCGTTGCCTCGTCCAAGGGATGGAACGCGTTGAAATTGACATGAGGGTAGGAGGGCGAGTCTTGATGGAGAAGGTACCAGCCAGCGAGGATGCGGGTAGCTACAAATAAAGAGTTTATATTGACGGAACGAAGAAACGATGGGGAACATACCCATGTCGTCGACGCGAGATTCGGGGATGGTGCCATTCTGGACATAGGCGGTGAGGTTCCCACCAAAGTAGCTGTCGCCAGAGTCGAAGGTGATGTCGCCTGAAAATACTAAGCAAACAGGACGCTAATTTGTATGAACACCACCATACCGGGCATCGTCATCTAAAAGGTTCATTAGAATCTTGTGCTGTTGAAGAGGATGAGACTTACATCCAGACCAGTCATGACAGAAAGAGTGGAATGCGTGCTACGATGTTTGTGTTTAAATTCTTGCATGTTGTATTGCAAGGCAATGACTTACGCCGCCCAATCAGACATGATGACTGCAAAGACAGTTATTCTTGGCACGTTCGAAAAATAAAAATGTGCTTACATCCTTGGAAACCGTACTCGCGCTTGACAATGCCATTCAGTATGGACGAATTTTCACAGGCATAGGTACCATTGATTTCGTCTATGAAGGGTTGTCAAGCGAGACCGTTACGGGGAAGGGTTCAGAAAAGAACAGACTATAACTGCACATGATACTGGTAACGCCAGCCATGATACTCCTCAAAAACGGCTGGGTATAAATCTCGTGTTGTGTTCGGTCATCCACATTGGAAGAACTCGAGGTACGGAAATGCTCTTGCTCACTGTCTGGGGTCAACAAAAAGGGTGCATAGAGTGGATTGTCACGTACTTGTTCACGAGATGTTTGGCACAGGCTTGGACACCACCTTTTTGCAAGCCCAAAATAGTTTCATAGGCTGATTCTGCAGCTAGATAGGGATCGGCACCAAAACCTTCCCAATTGCGTCCGCCTTGTGCGACGCGTCCGAGGTTCATCATGGGACCCAAGGCAATATTGACGCCTTTTCCGACGTGCTCCCGGCCCATGAAGAGGCCACGGCGACGGATAAGCTTGCGGTTAAACCTGAGGGAAAACAGTAAGCTTGGAAGTTGACTGGGAAGTATATGACGACACACGTTGCTGCTGCATTAATGGCGGCTGGGAATGCTGTCACAAAATCTGCAAAGCGAACTCCCAAAGGAGAGTCCTGGGACGACTTTATTGGCGAGACCTGGCAGAGAGGAAGTCTGGTGCCCTACCTCGAGACAAAGTCCGGGCCAGTCGCTGCCATCGATAGGCACGGGAGGGATGTTTCCCTGGCGCATAGTTCAGAACGCGGGTAACCTTTATAATAAAGTGACATACAACACAGCGCCCGATTGCCCAACCCACGCCAGTCGTGACGTTGACCTTTTGTTCGAGCGTGAATTTTGAGATCTGGGGGGGAAATCGCGTCAAGGATACCTCAAGGAAAACGCACACATGATGATAGTAAGCACCTTGTCTTTTGCCTTGAGATAAGCTGCGGCCCAGGCGGGGGCAAAATCTGGAACCAAAGTTGAATCAACCTGAGGGGGCAGTCAGACAAGTGGGAGGGGAAAAGGTTTTGACATCGTATACTGGTGGTGGGTGGGATGGATCAGTTGCTGGGAATACGCTCGGTACTGGTTGTTGGGTAGGAGTGGGGAACGGGGCAAATGGGTAAGGAGTGGGAGCTATGGGGGGGGTGGAAGACGAAGGAGTGCTGCATGACGATGACGGGCCACAAGCAGGAGGAGAGATTGTCGCGTTGGGGCTGGCGAGAACGACGTAAAGGAGGGAAAAGAAGGTGGAGAGAGAGCGGATGCTCATCGTGGGGGAGCGTGTCGAACCCTGCGCGTTAGGAGTTGTTATATATAGTCCATGGAGTGTGAGCCGAAGAAGCGCGGAGGATGTATCCGCATTGATCCCATCAGATCTTAATCGTCCGTGATCGCTTAATTATCCTCCGAGTCAAGCGCAGGTGGTGGCCTATTCACGGCTTCACGGAATATTTCCTGGAATTGTTCGGTCATATGTCCTTACTCACCCTCTCGGCCTGCAAAAAGCGGCAGCCCCTGTATGCTGAGCGACCCTCGAGGTGTGAAATCTTGTCGGCGATGAGTCAACGACCGGGTTGATCCAGGGATACGACAGGGCGGGACATGGTGGGAGGCGTCGACAGGTATATGAATTTGAAAAGCACCAGTACGTGCGAAATCCGTCCATTCAACCGAGAGAACAGAAAAACAGATCAAGCCCATGGGTCTGGTCCACTTCTACACGAGTAGGGAGATCGCATACACCTCCTGCACTGCGAGCCTTTGATTCTTCAGAGAGGCATTCAATATGCTCGACAGCTTGTGGATTTTCCGAGGATACTCCCCCGGCCGTTGTAGTGAGGATTAAAGACGCGAACTGACCGATTTCTACCGTCTTTTTCGCGTCAACCGAGACGATGATCGTTGAGCGCAGTTGTTGAGCCATGTCATGTCCTTCAAACCCAACTTAACCGAGCAAAGGTGCGCATCAATTCCCAGAGGCTCGACTCAATTTTGTCTTCCAACAGCACCGATGTCCTCCAGGAAACGAGGATCCAGTGTCCATGTAACTGAAGAAGGCTCAGATACCGTGTTATGGTCCAAAGCAACTGACATGTTGGCAACGACCACTCATTGATAATATAGGAACGATTCCTCACCGACGCATGGTAAATTCTCGATCGGATTCGTTACTTGGATCTCGTCTGAAATGTGTCTGCACCATAAGTGCCCCTATGCTGGGTCATTCACTGACCCACGAAAGGCGGCTGGTACACCATGCGCATTCGTTCCCCCACTTTTCCAGTCCCAACCCAATCCTCACACTACACTCGTACCCTTCCATATCATCATCCGTCCCCTTCCCCAAGTACCGTCCGCGCCAAGCTCGAACAAATCCTCAAAGACGACCCAGAGCTACGACGCCACAATCCCCCTTTTGGACAGCTGTCGCACTCGCATATCTCCACTTTTTTGAGAAGCGAGAGGTCAGTCTTGTATGTTGTATTACGAATTGAGACTCAACATTCCCTTTTCTCATATTCGGAGTTAGCTAGCAGCCCTCCACGACGGACAGTCCTCTATATATTTACCTTGAAAATGACCTCCCTTGTCCGCTGAATCTCTTTCATGGAATGACCTTTACAAGGGCAGCTGCAAGCGGATCTAATTGCAGAACTTGCATAATGAAGATGTGTAAATTGGTGTCCAAGCCAAATCCTGGGGGATTCCGTCGAGTGAGTGAGAAGTCAATCATTTCTTTGACTCAGGGTTACCGGACTCGATATCTAATATCAATTCTCATCCCGTACCGCAAATTATCTATACCCCTAATATCTTGCTGCTCTTCGTATTCCAACAGAAATCATGATATTCGTGGTTTTACATCCACTCGGTACACTTGGGAAACTTCAGGCATCTACCTCCTCATTCACAGAAGACCCCGATTCGCAATTCGTGTCTTCACACTTCAAAGCAAAACAATCATCAGAAAAGGCGAGTCCATGAAAAGCAGAAACAACCCAAATTCACCTTGAAATCCTCGCGCGTCAAAAGACCTCCATGCAAAACTCTCCCTAGATGTGTCGATTGATATCCCATCCCCTTTCTGCGCAGACTCGCGAGATCCTTCAAGAAAGGCAGCGGGCTCGAGGTAAGCTTGCAAATCTTTATTACTTCCGATCACAGAGAAAGCAAAGACGAAACATATGAGGAACCTTATGCAGCCCCGGTTTCTTCACCACATACCCCTTCGTCTGTTCCCCATGCACGAAACATTCGGGAGGCTGGATGGATGCTAAGAGAGTTGACCAAGCTTTTTTGACTTCGGCGGTCCCGGGACATGTTGTTGGGGGAGGATCTGGCTAGAAAGTCCTCCTTCTTGCCCCTCAAGGCTCGCCGGATCTGTCGGATCTGGGGGTTCGTCCGTGGTTAATGTTGTCTCTAATGAGTTGGCCTTACGTTTTGCGTCCTTTGATGTGTTTGGGAGGGATGATTGAGGTGATGTGGACGGCAAGGGGGAGCCTAGGGTTTAGCGACGAGGATGGATAGTTTGGTTGTCGGCTTGGTCTCTAGTTCTTTATCTTGTTTTTTTTTTAAGGAGGACGAGCCATGGGAAGGGTTCGACCGTCAGCTTGCGTTTGAGAGACGGTGGTTGAAGAGAAGGCAGGGGAATGTTCGGAGGTTATGGGTGGGGAAGGCTGAGATGTGGGGTACGGTACGCTGAAAGATAAAGTAGACCACTGAGGAGGCTGGGACGACGACCTGGATATCGTGCTCATGAGATCGATGACTGGGGGGCATGTGAGCATGGATACGTCGTCGATGGAATCCTAGCTTGAGCTTGGAGTGAAACACGAGTAATTTCAACGGCAGCGAGAGCCTCTCGGTGGAAATGTTTGGGATCTCGGACGTGATCGTGAGGATGAGATAATCCGGGGGAGAAAGACGTTTTCTGCAGCTGGGGATGTGCTCCCCGGGGAACTCGTAGCAGTGATGGGGAGAGGGTGAGTTAAAGGTTCCATGGTCAGTCCTTAATGGAACCAAATGGAACCAGTTTGCGGCCCGTGGCTTCTTCGCTAGTCTGATTCTTAATCAGGGGTCGGAGAGGACATGAGCTGTTGACATACCTCACAGATCTTGCGATGATTTCGTGGGGTACCTGTATGATATAAGTTTGTTGTCTGGGCGTTATGCCTGACGGGCAAGGGTCTTCTCCGCCTCCTGAGGGTAGGTAATCTAGATAGTTCAAGGTCATTTTGGCTTGTGCGTGGAAATAGTGTGCTTGGATATGACGGCATCGTTAAACCCACCCGATGCACAAAAGTTATACACACATTACTCGAACTTAATCCAGTCCATGTAGCATATCGGCGTCTTCCATTCCTACTGCTTCCCCATAACCGGTGAGACGAGCTAAATCCGCAGAAGATGTGAGTCAAACGATCGAAGATGCTGACGATAATCTGCAAGGGAGATTGTTGCGGTGTCAGAAAACGAATCCTGTCTGCTATGTAAACCAAGAGGGTTCGACTTGAGTGGGAGTCATACCGCGTGTTTAATGGTCCAAGTTAATGAGAACGGATTTCAGTGGCACTGAGTTGGGTAGGGGTAGGGGATAACATTCTACTAGCAAGAAGTCTGACTCTCACTTCTTCGTAACCCCTATCTCAACTCATCGTTCCTCGATTCAATCTCTCCATGGGAAAGCGTAACCCGACTCAAGAACCGGTCCACTGGAGAACGACAGCAAGCTTATCATCACCGATGCAGAGCTCTCCTCTGCAGCTCTTGGATCATCCATCGTCAACCCTTGTTGAAAGACGAATGTCCGAGACACGCACGTGACATCATCACATGACGTACCACATGACACCGGTATATTGTTACATACCGATGACGCCGTATATAGATTAGATTACATATCTTACTATATCTAGATACCTTGGGCATATATAAGTGTGCTCAGTTCGCCTCAGCAATATAACTTGCTTCTCCGTGAGTTACTCCTGTAGTCTACAACTAAGTACCCTCTACAACCAGGTAAGATAGTCGCACCCTTCCATAGTGTACTTTCAACAGGTTAACTCTCATTTCTTCGTAACCCCTATCACAACTCATTGTTC
>Ga0307516_10004804_pt1 | contig 16466 bp, 17 predicted proteins | sample 19_EM_MG_FD_203310 | JGI IMG/M metagenome (GOLD analysis project Ga0307516, IMG submission 203310) | Populus trichocarpa ectomycorrhiza microbial communities from riparian zone in the Pacific Northwest, United States - 19_EM | ecosystem: Host-associated > Plants > Roots > Unclassified | place...
CTTGCGGGAATTCATCAGCAGCCAAAATCCGTTCCAGACATGGTTGGTGACGGAGCAATACTTCTGCACCTCATAGAATTTCGCGGATTCGATGATGGAGTACGGGTTTTCCTGCCCCTCGACAACCTTTGTCTGAAGCGCGGAATACAACTCATTCATGTTCATTGCGGTCGGGCCGCAGCCGAAAGCCTTGAACATCGAGACCCACAGCGGCGCCACTGGGACGCGGATCTTGAAACCGCGAAGATCTTCGGGATGGTTGATCGGCTTCGTGCCGCTGGTAATCTGCCTGAATCCATTCTCCCAGAAATTCTTCATCACCGACAGTCCAGAACCGACGATCCTCTCGCGGATGTGGGAGCCCAGCTCGCCGTCCATTGCGGCATGGATGTCGTCCTCGTTATTGAACGCGAAACCCATCGCGTTAATGGACGCCAGCGGTACCAGCGTTCCGAGAATAATGTCAGGCATCAAAACCATCTCGAGGCCACCGGAGCGCAATTGCGTCAACATATCGGTGTCGCCGCCGAGTTGACTGTTGGCAAACGCCTGCAGCAGGAACTGCCCGTTGGTCTGGAGCTTGATGCGTTCGACCGCCTCAAGCAGCCGCACATGAACCGGATGCGTCGCCGCTTGATCGTGCCCGATCTTGAAGCTTATCGGGGCCGCCTGCGCCAGCGACGGCGCGAACGCAACATATGAGGCTCCAAGCGCGGTCGCTTGGACCTTCAAGAAAGTGCGGCGCGTAACGGTCATGAATATCTTCCTGTGGTGTTGTTGTACGAAAGCGGTGTTAGTTCGAAACTTGAAAGCTCCGCACGACGTCCGGATCCGGATCGACCCCCAAGCCTGGGCCTTGCGGAACGACAATCGCGCCGCGTTTTGGGAAGATGGCATCGCCGTAAAGCTGAGCCTCGAGATCGAAGTATCGCCACTCCACCAGCGAGTTCCCCAAGCCGAGCGCCGCGCTCGCATGAACGCTCGCGAGCAAACCGGGGCCGTCGTAGAAGGTGTGGACCATGACCGTAGTGTTATGCGCGGCGGCAAGTGCAAAAACCTTTCGCAACTCGGTGATGCCACCCATTTTCGCCGGGCTCGGCTGCACGAAGTCGACCGCGCCTGCGGCGAGCATCTGCTGGAAATCCATCAAGGTGGACGCGTTCTCCCCAGCCGCGATCGGTATCCCCGCCTCACGGCGCAATCGAGCCAGTCCGTCGTAATTCTCCGGCGGCCAGACCGGTTCTTCGAGCCAGCGCAGGTTGAAAGGCCGCAGCTTGCCGCTCATGTCCAGGGCTTCGCGAACCGTCCATGGGCAATTGACGTCCAGCGTGATTTCCACATCGTCGCCCGCGGCCTCGCGCGCTGCCCGTACCGCCTCCATGTCAATTTCGTGAAGCTTGAGGTGAGAGAACCCGTCTGCCAAAGCCCGCTTGACGCTCGCAGCAACGACCTGCGGATCAGAATAGCGAACCAGGCTTGCGTAGCACTGCAGTTCGGTCATTTCGCCGCCGCCCAATAACCGATGGACCGGCTGACCTGTCGTCTTGCCCAAAATGTCCCACAAAGCGATATCGAGTGCGGAAATCGCAAACATGATGGCGCCGTTGCGCCCGAAGATGTGCAAACGTTTTTGAACATCGAGCATCAACGGTCCGATGCTGGCCGCGCTACGGCCGATGCACAAAGGCGCCAGCACCTGTTCAATCGCCGCCTTGACGGCGGGAATCGCCGTGAAGCCAAACGACTCGCCCCATCCCGTGATCCCGCCCGTCGTGGTCACCTTGACGAGGAGCGAGTCGGCGGTGTTCGCGTTCTTCTTGCCCCAGGCCGTTTCGGCCGACTTTCCGCCGCCCGCGAAGGGAATTGAAATCACGACCGCTTCGATCTTTGCGATCTTCATTTGGCTATTTGCGGCTTCGTATCCGGCGTTCATCGGGGTTCTCCAGTATCGTCAAACGTATCGGCAACATGAAGCAGCAGAGCTCCCCGCGAGATGCGGTCGCGCTTCCCTGGCAATGGTGCCCACGTCAGCAAGTCGACGCTTGCATCAAGGGGCACGCACCAATCGCCACGAGCCGCACCACGACTCTCCAAAAGTGGTGATACCAATCTTTTAAGATTGGTATCCTGCCCGATTACCGGATTTCCCTCTATTTCGCAAGCATCCGCAGAAACGTCTTGGAGAACGCTCGCAGTGAGCAACTCAGTGTTCCCAATATTGGTACACCAATCGATCCATGAAGAAGATTCTGTGGGATGAAGAGGTCTGCACGAGTGCGAACCGCCGCTCGAAGCGGTATGGCATAAATGATGGGTGCGCGAATAGACGAAATTGAGGGACGGTGGCGAACGCGTTGCCGGTCGGGGCAAGTCCGTCGTGGCAGCACGTGCCTCAGAGACGCTGCGTAACTCGCGCCCTTTCGTGGTTCGTGGCGAGCTTAGCAGGCCTTTCACCCAGCGAAGCAAATTCGGCTTTGGCCGATCGTGAGCGGTTTCGAGGCGGAATACGGTCTCTTGGAATTGACCGAGTACGCGACCGTAGCGTCTTGCAGCAAATCTCGCCCGACGATTACTCCGAACGCGACGCTCGCTTCTCTATTTCGCAAGATCGGAGGCTCGCTGACCCATCCGTTAGGCGCATAGCCTATTGGTCACCTTATGCGCTTTCGAAGTGATACAGGTGCCCTGACGTCAACACGGCCGTCCAAAAGAGCCATATCGACCTCTCGAAGGTGATTGAGCAGCGCGGTCTCGGCCTGCATGGCGTCGCGGGTCTTGAGCGCCTTGACGATCGCGCGGTGTTCTCGTCTCGAAGCCACCCGCCGCTCCGCAGTCAAAAATTTCTTGCGCAGAACTCCCCAGGCGGCGCGCTGCCGCGCCGCGGCGATGGCAGCATATAGGTCGATCACCAAGCGGTTGTGCGTGGCTTCCGCGATTGCCTGGTGAAAGGCATCGTCGGCTGTATCGAAGCTTGAGAACGTATCGGCACTCTCACACTCCCGAAGCAGATCCTCCAAGCGAGCGAAGTCAGCCGCGGTGGCATTGCTCGCCACGAGCAGCGCCAGCCGCGGCTCCAGCACGTACCGCGCCTCCATGATTTCCTTCGGGCTGGCATCGTGAAGTGCACCAAGGCGCTCGAATTCCGGCGCAGCAACCGGATTCGCGTCGCCGACCTCTGCGACGAAAGTTCCGCTGCCGACCGCACGCACGACTTTGCGCTGCATCTCGAGCACGGCGAGTGCCTCGCGCACCGCATTTCGCGGAACATCCAAATCGACCGAGATCGCCCGCTCGGTCGGAAGTTTGGCTCCCTGGGCAAAACGGCCAGAAGAGAGCGCTTCCTCAAGATACCGCCGCACTTTTTCGGGCCCGGTTTCCTTTGGTCTGACCGATTTGACACTCATGCTACACGATAACCGGAATAAGGCGCGATCGCAACGATCGCAACTACGGTAAAATTAGCAAAAATCGATGCGCGGATTGGTTGTACCATTTTGAAATAATTGATATACCAATTCGGTCTTTTTCATGGAGAATGTAGATGCGTATAGCGGTTGTTGGATCTGGCGGAGTCGGCGGATTTTTCGGCGCCAGACTGGCTCACGGGGGCGCGAACGTCAGCTTCCTGGCGCGAGGCCCGCATTTGGCTGCGATCAAGTCACGTGGGATTGTGATCGAAGGTGGTCCCGAACCGATCCATGTTGAAAAAGTCTCCGCAACCGACGACCCATCAAAGATGGACGTAGCTGACCTGATTATTCTCGCCGTCAAGCTATTCGACACGGAAGCGGTCCTGGAGCAGATACGGCCAGTTGTCGGCCCGCATACAGCAATCATTTCGTTCCAGAACGGCGTGCTGAAAGACATGTATCTGCGCGCGCACTATGACGCTGGTCAGATCATGGGTGGCGTTGGTTATGTCGCCACGACGATAGACTGCCCCGGCGTTATTCGCCAAACGGGACCCATGCAAAGGCTCATTTTTGGTGAATTTGACGGCAGCCGCTCCGCTCGCGGCGAAGCGTTCCTGAGCGCTTGCCTGAAAGGCGGGATCAATGCCGAGCTTTCAACGGACATCAATCGCGAGATCTGGGAGAAATTCGTATTTCTCGTCGGACTGTCCGGCACTACGACAACGATGCGTGTTCCCATCGGTCCAATCAGAAAGAACCCGCACTCTCGAAAATTCCTGCTGGATGTCATGAAAGAGGTCGTTTCCGTTGGACGTGCCCACGGCGTAGCCCTTCCAGAAGACTACGCTGAGAGGCGTCTTGTCCTTGCCGACGATGTGTCTCCTGACATGACGTCTTCGATGCATCACGATCTGCAACGCGGAAACCGGTTGGAAGTCCGATGGCTCTCCGGCGGCGTCGTCGAACTGGCGAAAGAGGTGGGCGTGGACACTCCACTCAATCGCGCGATAGCGGATATTCTTTCAGTGCATGAGCAGGGGGACGGCGCCGAAAAATCGGCCTGAAAAGCGCGCATGAAGGTCGTTATAAGAAGGTCGTTACACGAAGGATGCATTTCTCGGCGCGGTCGGGCAAGATCGTCTTGTGCGACTGACAACGGTCGCGCTTGATCTGCTATCCTGTTTGCCGCCACTTCGCCGGACAGATGAATTACGTCGTGTTTGTAGATCTTTCCGTCAATCGTGATGGTGCCGAATGTAGTGCGTTCGATCTCCATGGCCTGGCCTCCTCATGATCTTGGCACAAGGCCCCGACTCCGCGTCGGCAGACGAACTGGCATCGAGTCAGGGCACTTCTGCTTCGCGTCGCTCGCCAGGCTCCTGCACCGCTCCACCAGCTGTCGGTCGGCTTCCGCGGGGGCGAGTAACCGCGCTGTCGCCCCCCCAAGTGCCAACCCTTTCCCTCGGAACTGCTCCCTTCCGGCATAGGTATGGCGAAGCGATCAGCGCGGGATGGCCATGCTGGTGAGCTCGGTTCCGTTGTCGCTGACGAAATCCAGTGACCAGCGCTGGTTCGATCCCTGCGGCAACGCCACGGGAGCGCGTGTTCCCAGAGCTCTCTTACATCTGTCCCTACAAAGGCAGACCAAACTCAGCGCGATAGCAACGCAACTAAACGAAAGGCCGCGAAAGACCTTGCTCTCCCAGACCCCGGCTGAGAAGTTCTCAGAATGGCTTGCAGCGATCAGTTGAACCCGTCCGACAAAGCGGTCGATCGATCTCAGCAAGTGGGACGCAGGAACGTGCCGCTCAAGCGAGAATTCGTAGAGAAGTGCCGCCTGATCGACCTGCCGCTGACCCATCATCGATTCAAGTCTCCGCCCATGCGGGGGAATGAATCAGCGGTCTTCTTCGGCTTCAACAGGGGTGTTTTTCAACACAATACGCCACAAGCGGCCGTTCCAAAATTGCTCGGTGGCGCGGTCCTCGCTTAACCAATAGGGCTCCTACCGCCTTCCGTCGCTGCCTATCAATTAGTACAGCCTGCACATAATACGAACACGTGTAGGAGCTTTAGATATGTAAAACTATCTTTGGGTTTACGCGGACGGAGCCGAGGATGCCGATTGATTTTATGCTGACGTCGTATCAGCGGCGCCTGCAACGGATGGCCCGCGAATTCGCCAATGAAATCCTGAGCCCCCTGGTACGTGCCGCCGATGAGGAACCCAATCCCCAAAAGGCCTTTCAGTCGATCAAGGGCGCCTACGTCGAAAGCTATAAGCTCGGGTTCGCCACAGGCTTCATTCCCAAGAAATATGGCGGCGGCGGAATATCCAATGTCGACCTCCAGATTGTGGTGAGTTGTGCGCGGTCGATCCGGGCTTTGCCACCATCCTTCTCGTCAACGGACTGGCCTTGATGCCGCTGGTCTGGTTCGCCTCTGAACGGCAGAAGCAACAATGGCTGGTGCCCGCCACCAGCGACCCGCGCGGCGAATATCTGGCCGGATGGACCGTCAGCGAAGCGGCCGGCACGCCCGGTGGAACGGCCAATTTCGACGGCCCGGCGCCCTATCCGGCCGGCATCGGGCTGACCGCCATCCACGACAAGAAAAACGGCGAATACATTCTCAACGGACGAAAGCATTGGCCGGCAAACGCCGGCGGTTGGGATTTGCAGGGCGCCGACGCCAACGTCTGCATCGTCCGGACAGCACCCCAGGCCGAAGGGTCACGCGGCCTCAGCGCAATCATCATTCCACGTGGAACTGCCGGCATCATCTACGAGCAGCCGATCAGCAAACTTGGCCACCGCATCTGCCAGAACAATTCCGTGGTGTTTTCGGATTGCCGGGTACCGGAAGAGAACGCGTTCGCTGTTGGAAACGGAGACCTCGTCGTCAACAGGGCTTTACTTGGTCCGGGCCCGTCGCCGCGATCGCGTCCGTCGGCGTCGCCCGGTCGGCCTACGAATACGCACTGTCGTGGGCCAAGAAATATACCGCCGGCGGCGACAAGCCTATCATCAACCACCAGATCGTCGCCTACGCGCTGGGAGGTCGCGATGAAGGTCGAGGCCGGACGCGCGTTTGCGTGGAAGGCGGCCCACTATCTCGATCTTCACAACGCCGATGGCCACGCAATCGGTCCCATGGCAAAGGTGTTCTGTAGCGAAATGCTGTTCAGCGCCGTGTTCCAGGCGATGAAGGTCGTCGGCGTCAACGCGCTGGATAAAGCCCATCCGCTCGAGCGCTATCTCCGGGACGCATCTGTGTTCCCGCTCTATGACGCCGGCAATGTCGGCATGCATATGCGGAAGATCTGCGCGGTTATGGCCGACCCTGCCTTCGACCCGCGCGCCATCGCAGCCTCGGTTGCGACGCCATTCGGAAAGCAGGCGCCTCCGCCCGAAACTCAGGCCGCCGGCAGGAACTTGAATCGGCAGGCCTGACCGCCGCGCTGCATGCACTCCTGATGTTCGATCGGTGCGCCCATCAGCCCCGACAGGAAACCGAGATCGAACTGGCAGACCTCGGTATAGTCCTTCGAGAGATCGTGAAATACGCAGTTCTTGCATTCGATACCGGGAAGCTTTTCGCCTTTGCCGGGCGAAGTTACGCGCGCCGCAAACCCGGTCTCGTTCATGATCTTCACGATCTCGACGACGCGCTCGACCCGGGTCTTGCCCACCAACCGCGGGATCGCAACCGCCGACATATCGACGCCAAGCTCGAACATGTAGGCGCCGAACTTTGACGCTCCGATCTTCTTCATGACGCGCGAGAACCACGAGTAGCGCTTCGGAAACAGATCGATGCCGCTTTCGGTAAGCGTGTAGAGAAAGCGGGGCCGGCCTCCACTCTTCGAGGACGTGTGCTGCACGTATCCGGAGCGTTCCATGCCCGACAGGTGCTGCTTCACCGCGCTGCGCGTGATGTCAATCTCGCCAGCCAATTCGTCGACGGTCAGTCCGGCCTTCGACTCCAGAAGTTTGGAAAGGAGCTTCTGCTGGGTATCGCCGACGATCAAGTAAACCTCCGCATCGTGTTCCAAGGTCAGGTGTATCCGATGATCTATACCCGACGCTGCGTCTCTTGTCGTTTCCAGTCATGGGCCGATGATGTCTGCGTTGAAACAAGCCGGCCGGCCTCGCCTCCAACGATCTGTAACGAGCATTCAACGGAGAACGCGAATGGCAATCGATTTCACAATGTCCGCAGAGCAGCGGAAAATACAGAAGATGGCGCGGGAATTTTCGGAAAACATTCTTGCTCCGGTAATACCGGCCTCGGACAAAGAGCCGGATCCCATGCTGGCGTATCAGAAGACCAAGGGCGCCTATATCGAGGCCTACAAGGCAGGGATTGCCATGGCCATGCTGCCCAAGGAATACGGAGGGGCCAAGCTCTCGTGCCTGGACTATGTGATCGCATGCGAGGAAATCACTTCAGTCGATCCCGGATTTGCCTGTACCTGTCTTTGCAATGGTCTCGGACTGATGCCGGTCCTGTGGTACGGCTCCGAAGAGCAGAAAAAGCGTTTCCTGGGAGCCGCGACCTCGGATCCGACCGGCACCTATCTTAGCGCTTGGACGGCCGGCGAACCGCCGGGCGGCACCGGCGGCACCGCGAATTTCGATAGCCCCTTGCCAAAGGCAGGAATTGGCATGACGGCGGTCAGGAACGGCGACCACTTCGTCATCAACGGCAAGAAGAAATGGTCGTCGTCTGCCGGTTGGGACGGATTGGGCACCAATACCCAGACCGCGATCATCCGAACCGACAGCAGCGTCGGTGGAACCGAAGGGTTGTCCGCGATCGTCATCGAACGCGGCACGCCGGGCGTCACCTGGACCTTTCTGAACAAGGAAGGCCATCGCACCACCTCGAACGCGTTCGTCGTTTTCAAGGATGCCAAGGTCCCGGTCGACAATCTGCTGCCCGGCGCAATGGGGAACGGCGACCTCGTGATCAACCGTAATTTCGCCTGGTCCGGTCCGGTGGCGGCCATCGCCGTGGTCGGCGTGGCCCGAGCGGCTTACGAAGACGCCTTGAAGTTCCTCAAAACCAACACGGCGGGATCGCTCACCCCGATCATCCGTTTCCAGAACGCCGGCTACATCATGGGCGACGTGGCAGCAAAGATTGAATCCGCCCGCTATTTCGCCTGGCGGGCCGCCGATTACCTCGACAAGCATCGCAGCATGCTGAACTGGTCGGAGCGATGTGCAAGATCAACGTGACCGAAGCCATGATCGATTGCGTCTACAAATGCATGCAGGTCGTCGGCGTGAATAGCCTCAGCACCAAGTACAAGTTCGGCAAGTATTTGCGCGAGGCTTCCATCTTGCCGATCTACGACGGCGGCAATATGGGCATGCAGCGCCGCCGCGTCCACGGCATCATCGCGGACGAGAACTTCAATCCGCGCGCGGTCATGGATGACGACTTCGTCAAGTTCGACAAGTCCATGGAAGCCATCGACACGGTCGCCGATCCCCTGCCGAGATCGCGCGGGATCATGGAAGCTGCGGAATAGAGTTTTCGGGGAACCGGTCTCCAGGGACCGGTTCCTTTTCCCCGGGGCAGACGCGGACTGTCGACGCCAGCTCATCGCCTGGCTGACCTAGCCGTTCCACCGAATGTCCGCCTCGCGCCGATGCGGTTGATTTAGTCGGCGGTTGAACTCGTCGGGCTTGAGCTTCATGATCTTTGTCGTGCCGTTGTGGCGGTAGTCCCTCCAGGAGAAGGCGACGTAATCCTGGTCGAGGGCGACGAGCCGGCTGTTGGCGATTGCAACGCGATGGGTATAGCGGCCGAGATAGGCCAGGACCTGCGCAGGGCCCCGAACGGCCGCTTGGCGTAGACAACCCAGCTGATGCGCCGCATGGCGACGAGGTGAGCTGCGAAAGCAGCAGGCTCGGCCATCATCGTCGATGTCGACGAAGAAGCGCGTGACGTCGTGCTTACGATTCACTGGCGCGGCGGCCAACACTCCGAGCTGCGTGTGCGCAAGCCGCGAACCGGAGAACATGGCTGCGCGACGACCGAAGATGCGCTGGCGGTCATGCGCAGCATGGCCGGTCGCTGGTCAGACGAACATATCGCCGCATCGCTCAATCGGATGGGCCTGCCTACCGGTCAGGGCAAGACCTGGACGGCTCATCGCGTCTCTTCAGTTCGCCGCGTGCGCGGTATCCATGCCTACCGATCTGCGGAAAAGGATGGCGAATGGCTGACCTTAACCGAAGCGGCAGCAGCGTTGCGCGTCACAAGTCACATGGTACGCCGTCTGATTAAATCCGGCATACTGCCGGCGGTGCAGGTGGTGGCGGGCGCGCCATACCAGATTCGCGCCGAAGACTTGGCGTCGGAATCAGTCAAATCTGCGGTGGCCCGAAAGGGTCGCCCGTGTCGCGTCGACGACACCAACACGCTTCCAATGTTTACAGACACTTAAAGAAGGAATGCACAATGACTCAGGCATCGCAATCGGGCGCATTGAACGCTCGACCGTATTGGTATCGACCTCGACGCGCCCGTCGTCGAGGAAAAGCGTCAGCCCATCCCAGTGATTGAGCGCGTAGTTGATGGCCCCGGCGAGCGGCGACTGGGAGAACAGCTGGCCGAGCATCGAACTCAGTCGCGCCTTCAGCGCCTTCATCAGCGGTGCGGTCCTGGTGCGGCGGACGGCAAGCCGCAGCTCGGCGCGGCAGCCGCGGATCTCCGCCTCGATGGCGTAGACCACCTGCAGGCGCTCGATCACCTCGTGAGCGAATGGCGACTGCATCGTCTTGTACACCTCGACGAATTTGCGCCGGGCATGCGCCAGACAAAACGCCAGTCGGATCGCGCCGCCATGACCGCGCGCCAGCGCCTTGTAGGCGGCATAGCCGTCCACCTGCAGAATGCCGGAGAAGCCGGTCAATTGCCCGGCGATCTCCTCGGTGCCGCGGCCGTCGGCGAACACGTAGGCGACCGCCGGCGGCGACGGGCCACCCCACGGGCGATCATCGATCGCATGGGCCCAGAACTGGCAGGTCCGGGTGCGATGTCGCCCGGGGTCGAGCACCGGCATCGGCGTCTCGTCGCAGAACAGCCGCGGCGAGGTCTGGATCGTCTTGAGCTGCAGCTGATAGAGGCTCTTGAGCCACCAAGCAGCACGCTTCACTCAGCCGGCCAGCGTGGCGCGGTCGAGCTGGATGCCCTGGCCGGCCAGAATCTGCACCTGGCGGTACAGCGGCTGATACCAGGCGAACTTCGACACTACCACGTGGCTCACCAGCGCCGTCGACGCCATGCCGCCCTCGATCAGCCGCGGCAGCACCTTCGCCTGCACCACGCCGTCGGTGCAGCCGCGGCAGGCATATTTGGGACGGATCGTGCGCAGCACCCGCAGGATCGCCGGGATGACGTCCAGCACCTCGCTCACGTCTTCGCCGATCCTGTGCAGACCGCCCGCACAGCATGGGCACGCCGTGGTGTCCGGCTCCAGCACCTGCTCGCAGCGCGGCAAGTGCTTGGGCAACGCGCCGATGTTGCGCCTCGCCTTCTTGCGCGGCTTGCCGGGCGGCTTCGTCGCAGGTGCATCGTCGTTCGCAGGCAGAGGCGGCGTAACGCCGGTCGCGAGACCTTCCAGCTCGAGCGCGAGCTGCTCGGCGACGAGGGCCGCAAGCCGTTCCGAGCGCTTACCGAAGATCATCTCTTTGAGCGTCTGCATCGCCACGCGCAGCTTCTCATTCTCTGCGTCGAGCGCGAGCACCATCTCGGTCAGAGCCGCTGCGTCAGTCGGGAGGGCGTCGGGACGAATCACCATGACAAAACGATACATGCACTCCCCATAGGCTCCAGCGAAATCCTCACCTCTCAGCCGACAACGGCCGGCTGCTGCACAGGCTTAGGTGAAACCCGCGTCCACTCAAGCCCGTCGAGCAGCATCGCGAGCTGCGTCGCACTCAGATGCACCACGCCGTCGCGGATTGGCGGCCACGGGAGTTTGCATGTCCTGGAAGGACGCTTCGCCGATGAAGCAGTCGTGGCCGATGCGTTGGACGTCGAGCAGACCTCGGTTGGCGGCAAAGCCGATTTTGCGCAGTTCTTCGAGAGTCTCGATGCGTCGGCCGATGGCGAAGTCGCGGGTGTCGTTGATGGTGGTTTCGGTGCGGAGGGCCTGGTTCTCTTTGTGATATTGCTTGATACGGGTCTTCTTGTAATCGATGTGCAGCGACGGCACCACGCCAGCGGTGATAACACGGGTACGGAATCGCCCCGGTGTGCGGCGGCTCACCTTGCGGTCGAACACCAGGCTCACTTGGCTGGGACGGCCGATATCGAGGTTCTCGCGGATCACCTCCTCGAAGAAGATGCGTCCCGTTACCGGCTGGTCGAGCACCTGGGTGAGCGAGAACTCGGCCTGCAGGATCGAGAGCTGGTAGCGATAGCCGGCGGCGCGGTCGCGGGGCGGAAACGGATGCGGCAGGCGTCGCAGCCATTTGCGCAGCAACCGATCGATTTTTTCCGCCGACAGGCCGTCGCACAGCCGTTGCGCCAGCTTCGGGTTGGCGCAAGACTTGACGCCGTTGTCGAGCGCCTCGAAGGCGACCCCGCGCCTGGCCAGCTGGCGCTTGAGGTACTCGTTGCCGTTGATGCAGAGCTTGGCGTTGTAGGGAAAATAGGAGCAGAACTTCAGGAAGAACGGCCCGAAGTCCTGATCGACGCAGTAGAAATAGTAGTGGTTGACCATCGCGGTGGATTCCACGATCCACGGATAGGTTGCCCCGGTGGTCCTGCTCCGGCGCCGTTCCGTGCGCATCACCCGCGCCTTCTCCTGCGCCTTGCCGACATAGAGCACGCCTTCGGTGGCCTTGAAGCGCCGCAGATATTGCTGGGTGACCTCGTCCTTGCGCTGCCGCTTGGCGAAGCTCACCAGATCGATGCCTTCGTGCTGGACGAATTGCTCGATGTTGCGAATGAACGCCTCGGTCATCGGCGCCACCGCGGTCGTCGAGGCGAACCGCTGACCCCGGTGCTTGCGCAAGTATCCGACCGTGGCCCCGACCGTCTGCAGGTGCGGCACGTAGACGTTGAGGTACATCCGGTCGATCGCCTCGATCTCCAGTTCGACGTGATCACGCAAGACGTCCGCCACCGATCGTGCTACACTCATCGCGGGCTCCGGTCGTCCACGGGTCCTCGGACCCACCGAGCTTCAGGCTCTCATGACCAGGGCATGTCCCTGCCGGCTCGACCGGGGTCCACTTGCTTCGCCTGCCGTCCACGGGTCGGCCGACGAAGCCAAAACTCGACACCAGCCGCTGATCAAAGCTACAATATCCGCAGCACGTCACGGTTCAACTCAGGCCGAACCCGCCCCCTACCACGGCGACTGTCGACATGCCTCGTCGGTCTGAGGCGGAGCCTCGTTAGTATCTACGGTTAGAAAGCTCTTGCGGTTAACGAGATCTTCCCAAAGCGCTCGGCTGGCGGCGCGGTCACCGAACAAGTTATTTGGCAGGGTCGCTGCTCCAATATGAAGAGCGGGGCTCAGCGTCTTAGAGAACGTCAAAAGATAAATCACGCAGCCGATGTCATCCAACGATGCCAATGGTCGCACCGGTTGGCACTCGTACCTGAAGAGGCCGTATGCATTGTCCTCTAGGATGAGCTCATTCGTCGTTCTTATCTTCAGATTTTTCGACTTCATACGATTCGATCTCTTGGAATTGTGTCAAGCACGTTTTCAGTTACGAGCTCGCAGCTATGATACCTCTGACTTGATCGGGCGCCGCAAACCTCCTTGATTTAACCGCATCGACATCTTTGCTCGCGTGCCGACCTTTCCTCACTGTATTGCACACGATTATCTCTAATACGCTCGAACGACTCACCAGATAAATTACATACGATGTAATAGCCGCAATTACTGCGACTACGACGTTGGCCGGAGAGGGATCCGTCCAAAGAGAGGCAGGGACGGAGAGGTGACTCAAGTGAAGGAAAATTCTGTTCGTTTGCGAAGTCGCCGGATTGTGTTAGTCGCGATTCGAAGTCGCCAATTTATTGCCACGTTTTTTTCGCTGCGTGGTGAGGACCATGTTCTATCGTCCAATCCGCAGGAACGAAAGGTCAAGGGGACAAAAACAATGGCTCCGACGTTGCGAGGCGCAAGCTCAATCCGGCCGACCTCTCCAGTTAAGCACAACGGTCCCACGCACCACAGAAATGAGGAAAACGGAAGCAGAGCTCGACGAAACGCCTTGGGAACTCATTCTGTCTACCTACAGTTGAAAAACTTGATCATCAGCTGTCGATTTCGGCCCGAACAACAATTGCACCCGAGCGAGTTGGCTGAGCGTTTCAGGGTCAGCAGCACGCCCGTGCGCGAAGCACTTCAGCGGCTCGCTGCAGAAGAGCTGATAATTGCCGCACCAAATCGGGGGTTTTTCTCAAAGGCGCTAGATGTTGAAGAAGTGAGGGGGCTATGCAGACTTCATAGTGTCCTCGTCAAATATGCTATTGAGAGCACTTACACGTGCTTTGAACCACAACCGCAAGTTAGCAAAAAGTGGTTCGACATCATTGGCAGAGAGAGCGCGATTGAGATGGCTTCAGCGACTCTGTCGTCGACCCTAGAACACTTGCTGTTGAATATTGCAATCCCGTCTTCAAACCGGCCGTTAGTCAGCATGATCGAAAATTTCAACGATAGAACGCACTTCATTCGCGTTCTCGATTTAGAAAGACCAAGCCGTAGGCAAGAGATTATGACGTATGTTTCAACGCTTCTGGACCAGCTGAGCAACGGTCGTGTTACAGAGGCGCTAAGGATCTTGAATGTCGCTCTCGACCGGGAATTGGACCTTGTTCCTTCTTTGGTCAAAGAGGCCTTGATACGCAGCTATGATGCTGGGACCTCAGGTTACAGTGACACAATGCGGTAGCTCGGAATGACCTGAGGCAAAGGACAATAACCTCGAAGTGACCAGGACGGACGCTCGCCATGGAGAAGAATATCGAGCAATTTCGAGAAGCGTTGAGAAGGCGCTCAGAACTAAAGGCAAAGCTCATCAAAGCCCGTTCGGGGGTAGCGAAGGCGATTGCGGAGTTGGCCGAGATCGAGCAGCAGCTTTGTCGAGACTATCCTGGACTCGAAGTGGAGCTCAGTTGCTGGTAGTTATGGCCTGTCGTTGAAGAGTTTCTGGAGGAAGAGCTGGAGTCTCTTGACGATGCACTGAGGCTGGAGAATTGGACTATTAGGAGCCCGTCCAGATAGGTTCCGTGACGGACAGCTGTTGCAGGGTAGCCGGCTCGAGCGGCGATTGCGAGGGTGAACAGCTTGAGGAAGTTGTGGGCGGTGCAGATCATCGCCCACTCAGCGCGCACTTTCTCGACGCCCCGCAACAGGAATTGGCGGAAGCCACGTGCCTGTTTGATCTGTCCGAGCACCGGTTCCACCACTTGCTTTCGCAATCGGTAGGGTGTTTCGAAGCCACCGTCGTCGATCTTGTTTCGCATCCGTTGGGCGCGCTGCATTGCTGAGATTGAGCCACGGCTCGACCCGTTATCGGCAGGTTTTAACACCGAAATGCGGTGATGCGAGCGCAGCGACGTGACGCCCCGTGTCCAGCGGTTGCCGTGGCCAGTGACGAGGCCATTCCTGTTGAGTGTGCCGGCGATGAGATCGTCATTGGCGATGAGGGCCAACTGGTGGACGGCCGTGATCACATCGGCTGAGGTGCTGTTGCGCTAGCTGCGCCGACGCTTTGGCAAGCGAATCTGGCTATGCACGCCGCCGATCCAGTGGACGATCAACACGATCTCGCTGGCCTGCTGATCGATGTCGGCGACCACCTCCTGAATGTACGTGCGAACGATGCGTTTCTTCAGGCGGGCGTCTGTCGTTGGCGCCGCCCAAACGGTCTTGAGGTCTGCGGCGAGTGCGGCAAGCGCTGCCGGGGCGATGGTTAGCATCGGCGTTGCTGCGCCATGTGCCGCGATCTTGCTCGACCTCCGCTACATGCGTGAGGGCCTTGTTCCAACGCGCCTCCAGTTCGCCCGTCACCAGCCTGTTGACGGGATCAGCAGCATGGCGCTCGATCGGGTGTCGGCGGTTACAGTGTTTCCCGATAAGATTGACCATATCCTGAGTTGGCGAGGTATGCAGCGCATTCGGATCGGGAGATCTTGGTCAGAGACGAGGCGAGGGCCGCACACAAACTATCAACGGTGTAAGCTGCTTGCTTGAGAGAATATGCGGAAATCTTGCGAAGCATGCACTTGAGTTTGGCAAAAAACTGCTCGATCGGATTCAGATCAGGGCTGTATGCCGGAAGGTAGAACAGAATTGCACCTCGGGCTTCGATCGCCTCTTCGACGCCTTCGACCATATGAACGCTCGCATTGTCCATGAACACGATATCGTCCTTCTTCAGAGGCGGGGCTAGGAATTGTTTGACGTAGACCTTGAACGTTTCGCTACTTTTGGCGCCTAGCACAAACGGCGCCGTAACGCAATGCCGCGATGAATGCAACGGTCTTCCAGTTTCCGTGCAGCACTTTTTGGACGAGCCGTTCGCCCTGCGGTGCTCGGCCGTACAGACGTGTAATCGTCGTCGAAACGCTGGTTTCATCGATGAATACGAGCTTTCCCGGATCGAGCTTCCCCTGTCGCCGCTGCAACGCCCTTCGGGCGGCGGCCACGTCCGGGCGATCCTGCTCGGCTGCCCGCAAGATTTTTTAAAGGGTAGCTTCAAATGATGCAGAAACCGGGAGATCGACGACTTTCCAACCGCTCCGCAGCTTCCGGGATGGCGGTCCCACCCTCGATCGTCCCGACTACTCGCCCACGCAAATCCTCCGAATACGGCTTCGCCATTCATGCTGACCTCCGCCCAGCAGAAAGCTTGAATCATGTTCGAGCCGCTATGGGAATCTGGAGGGTTCTGTGAGGTCGCGCTCACGCGGGGGCGCGGCATGCGCTTATGACGCGACCTCATTGAAGCCGGATTGAACGAAGGCGCGGGAGAGTATGAACGGTGGTCAGCTATGGGGATT
>Ga0307516_10004805_pt1 | contig 16463 bp, 13 predicted proteins | sample 19_EM_MG_FD_203310 | JGI IMG/M metagenome (GOLD analysis project Ga0307516, IMG submission 203310) | Populus trichocarpa ectomycorrhiza microbial communities from riparian zone in the Pacific Northwest, United States - 19_EM | ecosystem: Host-associated > Plants > Roots > Unclassified | place...
GGCCGGACGCGGAATGTGTGGAACTCCATACGCCGCGGGTTGCCGGCCATGTCGTGTCGAACGGCTCGTCTCACAGGTGGACGGGCGCGCGATCGGGGCGAACGGCCGAGCTGGCACGACAGGTGCATGGAGAGTGGCTGTCTTTCGATCAGGATTCCTCAATTCTTCCACTTCGAAACATGCACATTCATGCTCCCCAGCGCGTCAGGCGCAGCTTCAACGACAAGATCGACCACCGCATCCTGCACGTGCTGCAGAAGGACGGGAGGATCTCGAATCTCCAGCTCGCGGAGCAGGTCCACCTGTCGCCCTCGGCGGTGTTCGAGCGCGTCAAGCGCCTGCAGCGCGAGGGCTACATCCTGGGCTACCAGGCGCGGCTGAGCCACGAGAAGCTGGGCATGGAGGTGGTGGCCTTCGTCGAGGTACAGCTCGAGCGGATGAATCCCGAAGTGATGCAGCGCTTCGAGGAGGCGGTGCGGCAGCGCGCGTCCATTCTCGAGTGCTACATGATCGCGGGGACGTTCGACTACCTGCTGAAGGTGCTCGTCTCCGACATGCATGCGTGCCGTGAACTCGTGGCCTCCGAGATCAGCAAGCTGCCGGGTGTGCGCGAGGCACGCACGCATGCCGGAGTCGAACAGGCCGAATCCGTTGCGGCGCCCGGTTCCGCCGCCGACCCGCGCATCGACAGCGTCGACGCCGACCTGCTGCGCCTGCTGCAGGCCGACGGCCGCTGCAGCACCGCGCGCCTGGCCGAGGAGCTGGACGTCACGGCCGCGGTGGTGCGCGAGCGCCTCGCACGGCTGTGCCGCAAGGGCTTCATCCTCGGCTACACCGCGGTGCTCAACGAGGCCAAGTTGAAATCGGGGTTGCAGGTCTTCGCTGCGATCCGCACGACAGCGGCGGCGACCGGGATCGCCCGCGCGTTGAAAGCCGCGGCTCTCAGCCACGAAGAGATCGTCGAGTGCCACGACGTCACGGGTAACTTCGACCATCTGCTGAAGCTGCGCGTGCCCGACATGCGGCGCCACAACGAGCTGATGGAGTCGGCAGTCTGGACGCTGCCCGGCGTGCGCGAAGTGCGCACGTATGCCGTCATCGATGAAACCAAGAACACGACGCGGATTCCCCTGTGATGCACTCTTCTCGTTTCGCGCGCGTCGCCGCGCTGGCCGGCATCGGCTGCCTTCTCGCCGCGGCGGGGTGCAGCCGCGCGCCCGACGTCGTCAAGATCGGCGTGGCCCAGCCGCTCTCCAACGGGCTCGCGCCGCTGGGCCAGGACATGGTCAACGGCGCCCGGATGGCCATCGATGAAATCAACGCCGCCGACGGCGTGAACGTGGGCGGCAAGCGTGTGCGGCTCGCGCTGGTGGTGGCCGATGACAAGGGCACCAACGAAGCGGGCGACGCGGCGGCTCGAAAGCTGGTGGACGAGGACGTCGAAGTGGCGATCGCCGACCTGAACTCCGGGGTCAGCATCCATGCGGCGCCGATCTACGCCGCCGCCCGCATCCCGCAACTCGCGATCTCGACGAAGCCCGAGTTCACGCGGCTGGGCCTGCCCACGACGCTGCGCCTGGTCGCCAGCGACGACCTGCAATCGAAGGCACTCGGCTCGTACGCCGCGCAGGTGCCGGGCGCGGCTCACTACGCGGTGGTCGACGACGGTACGCCCTACGGCAAAGGATTGGCGGACTCCGCCGCCAAGGTCATCGCCGGCCTGGGCAGGAAGGTCGACGTACGGGAGTCGCTCGACGACAAGACGATCGCTTTCGACAAGCTGGTGGCCGAGTTCACGGCCAACGGGACGGATCTGCTGGTGACGACGCTCAGCGACTTCCAGGTCGACGCGTTGATGACGCAGCTCGCCAAGGCCGGCCTGACCCGCATGACCATCGTCGGTGGCGACACGATCAAGACGGACAAGCTGCTGCAGAAGGCGATCCCGATCAAGGCCGTCTACGCGACGTCGTCGATCGTCGAGCCCAGGGAGTTTCCGGGCGGCAAGGCCTTCCTCGCGAACTTCCGCGCGAAATACAAGGCCGAACCGGTCTACGGCGCGCACTACGCCTACGACGCCGTGTACCTGGTCGCCGACGCGCTGTCGCGCAACGGGAGCATCGACAAGGTGGCGTTGCTGAAGACGCTGAAGGATTTCGACGGCAACTGCCCGATGACCAACTCGATGCGCTTCGGCGCGGACGGCGAGCAGCGCTACGGCGCGGTCGCGGTGTACCAGTTGCATGCCGGCGCGTGGGACCCGCTCATGCGCTCGGATCGTTGGTGAGCTCGCGCTCAGGCGACCTTCGCGCCGGCCTGGTCGTGCGTGCGCCAGGCCGCCAGCAACGTGTCCCACCTGGCACGCGCCTTCACGAGATGGCGTTCCTTCACGTGGCCGTAGCCGCGGATGTCTTCCGGCAAGGACGCCAGCGCCACGGCGTCGGCCAGGCGGTCCGCCGTCAGCGATCCCAGCAACTCGTCCACCAGCGCGCGGTACTCGACGATCAGCGCGCGCTCCGTCTTCCGTTCCTCGGTATGGCCGAACACGTCGAAGGCGGTGCCGCGCAGGCCCTTGAACTTCGCGAGCACGCCGAACGCGCCCTTCATCCAGCCGCCGTAGGTCTTCTTGATCAGCTCGCCCTTGGCGTTCCTGGCGGCCAGCAGCGGCGGGGCGAGGTGGTACTTCAGCTTGAAGCCGTCCTCGAACTGGTCGGCCAGCTTCGCGAGGAAGGTCGGGTCGGTGTGCAGGCGCGCGACCTCGTACTCGTCCTTGTAGGCCATCAGCTTGAACAGGTTGCGCGCGACGGCGTCTGACAGGCGCGTGCCGCCCAGCGGCGCCTCGGCGGCCTTGACGCGATCGACGACGGCCGCATACTGCGCAGCGTACGCGGCGTCCTGGTAACCGGTGAGGAACTCGACGCGGCGCTTGACGGTCTCGTCCAGCGACGGCTTCTTCACGAACTCGATGACCTTGGCCGCGACGAACCGGGCCTGGACGGAGGCGAGGTCGTGCGCGCAGCGACGGCCCCACTCGAACGCCTGCTTGTTCTTGTCGACCTGGACGCCGTTCAGCTCCATCGAGCGCATCAAGGCCTCGTGGCCGACGGGAATGCGGCCCTTCTGCCAGGCGTAGCCCAGCATGAGCGGGTTCGTGAAGATCGAGTCGCCCAGCAACTGCGTGGCCACCTTGTCGGCGTCGAACGCGCCGAGCAGGTCCTTGCCGACGGCGTGCGCGATCGCGTTCTCGCACTGGCCGCCCGGGAACTGCCAGTTCGGGTTGTTGACGAAATTGGCGGTGGGCGAGCCGTGCGTGTTCAGCGCGACGAAGGTGCGACCCTCGCGCATCACCGACAGCGTCACCGGATTGGCGGCGACGATGGCCTCGCAGCCGATCACGACATCGGCCTTGGCCGCATCGACCTTGGTGGTGAGGATGGCGTCCTGCGTGTTGGCGATCTGGATGTGGCTCCAGGTTGCGCCGCCCTTCTGTGCGAGGCCGGCGGCGTCCTGCGTGATCACGCCCTTGCCTTCGAGGTGGGCGGCCATGCCCAGCAACTGGCCGATCGTGATGACGCCGGTGCCGCCGATGCCGGCGACGACGATGCCCCAGGCCGCTTCGGCGTTGGGCAGCGTCGGCATCGGGATCTCCGGCAGCGCTGCAGCGCCCTTCGCAAGGCCGGCGGGCGCGGCCTTCTTCAGCTTGCCTTCCACCGACACGAAGCTCGGGCAGAAGCCGTTGGCGCAGGAGAAGTCCTGGTTGCAGCTGTTCTGGTTGATGCGGCGCTTGCGGCCGAACTCGGTCTCCACGGGCTCCACGGACAAGCAGTTGCTCTGCACCGAGCAATCGCCGCAGCCTTCGCACACCGATTCGTTGACCACCACGCGACGCGGGCTCTGTGCCAGCGTGCCGCGCTTGCGGCGGCGGCGCTTCTCGGTGGCACAGGTCTGGTCGTAGACGATGACCGTGACGCCCGGCACCTCGCGCAACTCGCGCTGCAGCGCGTCGAGCTCGTCGCGGTGGTGCACGGTGGTGCCTTCGGCCAGCCGCACGCCCGAGTTGTAGCGCTCGGGCTCGTCGCTCACGACGAGGATGCGCTTGACGCCTTCGGCCTCCAGCTCGCGCGTGGTCGACGCGACGTCGATCTGGCCGTCCACCGGCTGGCCACCGGTCATCGCGACGGCACCGTTGAACAGGATCTTGTAGGTGATGTTGACGTTCGAGGACAGCGACTGGCGGATCGCCAGCAGGCCCGAGTGGTAATACGTGCCGTCGCCGAGATTGGCGAAGATGTGCTTCTCGGTGGTGAACGGCGCCTGGCCGACCCAGGGCACGCCTTCGCCGCCCATCTGCGTGAACGTGGACGTGGAGCGGTCCATCCAGGTGACCATGTAGTGGCAGCCGATGCCCGCGACCGCGCGCGAGCCCTCGGGCACCTTGGTGCTGGTGTTGTGCGGGCAGCCGGAGCAGAACCACGGCGTGCGGTCACCGACGGCGCCCGCGGTGTCGGCCTTCAGCGCGACCAGCGCGCGATCCTTGGCTTCGATGACGGCGATGCGCTCGTCCATGCGGCGCACGATGTCGTCGGGTACGCCCAGCTTCTTCAGGCGCCTGGCCACCGCCTTGGCGATGATCGCCGGCGTCAGGTCGGCCTTCGGGCGCAGCAGCCAGTTGTCGCCCGGATTCGGGTTGCTCCACTCGCCGCCGGACAGGTCGCCTTCCTGCTCGTCGAACTTGCCCAGCACCGTGGGGCGCACGTCGTTGCGCCAGTTGTACAGCTGTTCCTTGAGCTGGTACTCGATCATCTGGCGCTTTTCCTCGACGACCAGGATCTCCTTGAGACCTTGTGCGAAGTCGCGCGTGATCGTCGCCTCCAGCGGCCACACGACGTTGACCTTGTGCAGCCGGATACCCAGCGAACGGCAGGTGTCGTCGTCGAGGCCCAGGTCGGCCAGCGCCTGGCGCAGGTCGTTGTAGGCCTTGCCGCTGGCGATCAGGCCGAAGCGATCGTTCGGCGTGGCGATGACGTTGTGGTTCAGCTTGTTCGCGCGCACGTAGGCGAGCGCCGCGTACCACTTGAAATCCATCAGCCGTGCTTCCTGCTCCAGCGGCGGATCCGGCCAGCGGATGTGCAGGCCGCCGGTGGGCATCACGAAGTCCTCGGGCAGCACGATGTCGACGCGGTGCGGATCGACGTCGACGGTGGACGACGACTCCACCACTTCCTGGATCGTCTTCATCGACGTCCACACGCCGGAGAAGCGGCTCATCGCGAATGCGTGCAGGCCCATGTCGAGGATGTCCTGCACCGACGACGGGAAGAACACCGGCATGCCGCAGGCCTTGAAGATGTGGTCGCTCTGGTGCGCCGCGGTGGAGCTCTTGGAGACATGGTCGTCGCCGGCGATCGCGATCACGCCGCCGTGCGCCGAGGTGCCGGCCATGTTGGCGTGCTTGAACACATCGGCCGTGCGGTCGACGCCCGGGCCCTTGCCGTACCAGAGGCCGAACACGCCGTCGAACTTGTTGGTCTGCGGATAGAGCGCAAGCTGCTGCGTGCCCCACACCGCGGTCGCGCCGAGCTCCTCGTTGACGCCCGGCTGGAACACGATGTTGTGCGCCGCGAGGTGCTTCTTGGCGCTCCACAGCGCCTGGTCATAGCCACCCAGCGGGGAACCGCGGTAGCCGCTGATGAATCCGGCGGTGTTCAGTCCGGCCAGCGCGTCGCGCGTGCGTTGCAGCATCGGCAGGCGCACCAGCGCCTGCACGCCGCTCATGAAGGCCCGGCCCGTGTCCAATGCGTATTTGTCGTCCAGCGACACCGTCTCGAGGGCTTTGCGGATGCTGTCGGGCAAGGGGGCGTTCATGGAAGCGTCTCCTGGGGGTCAGGACGTCAAGGGATGAGGACGGGGCGTTCGTCGCGCGGGACAGTGCGGATCGTTCCGGTGCGGCTTGTGGCCGGTTGGAAGCGGGGCAGCGAACCTGTTCAGTGTAGGGAAAAGCGACAGCGAAGTGCTTGCTTTATGCTTGTCCTGAGGCGGCATTCGAGAAACAATGTTGCTGTACAAGTTGAGTTGGAGAATCAACCTTGCCGAGAAGCGAGAAGTCGGGAAAAACCAGCGCCAAGCCGGCGCGTGCGCCGTCGCCGCCCCGCGATGCCGACGCGCGCGAGGCGCGCGACGCCGGTGGCCTCGACCGCTACGACATCGCGCTGCTGGGCGAACTCCAGCGCGACGCGCGCCAGTCCAACGCCGACCTCGCCACGCGCATCGGGCTCTCGCCGGCGCCCACCTGGCGCCGCGTGCGCCGGCTCGAGGAGCTGGGCGTCATCACCGGCTATCGCGCCGAGATCGACCGCCGCAAGATCGGCCTGGGCGTGCTGGCCTTCGTGCGCGTGGACGCCGAGCGCGACAACGCCGACGCCACCCGCGCGCTGGAGGAGGCCATCCGCGGCCTGCCGGAAGTGATCTCGTGCCACTACATCAGCGGCGCGGGCACGTTCGAGCTGCAGGTGCTGGTGACCGACCTCGACGCCTATTCGCGCTGGACGATGGAGACGCTGTTCCGCCTGCCCAATGTCAAGGATCTGCACACCAGTTTCTCGCTCGGCGAAGTCAAGGCGAGCGCCGCGCTGCCCCTGGGCCATCTCGGAGTGAGCCGGTGAAGCCGGAGATGGCGGCCGACGGACGGGTTATTCCCAAGCACGCAGCGGTCGTTTGCGGAGAGCATCGCAGCAGGGCGCACAACGAACGCGTCATGTTCCGGTTGCAGGATCGGGCATCGGCAACGCGTCTTTCATTCGAGTCGGGCAAGCATTGAATCGTCGTGACGTCATCGCGCGGATGGGCACGGCCCTGGCGGGCCTCGTGGGCGCCAGCGTGGCCGACCCGGTCGCGGCGGCGCCCGACACGCTGCTGACCGCGGAGGAGCAGGCCTGGGTGGCCAAGCACCCGGTGCTGCTGTTCGCCCCCGAGCGCGACTTCCCGCCGTTCAGCTTCGTCGACAGCCAGGGCCAGCATCGCGGGCTTTCCGCCGACGTGCTCGACCTCGTGCAGGAGCACACGGGCCTGAAGTTCCAGGCGGTGGCCGCCGGGGACCGCTCCAACAACGTCGACCGCCTCAAGCGTCGCGAGATCGACCTGCTCACCTCGCTGCGGCCGACCCCCGAACGCGAGCAGTTCATCGCCTTCACCAGCGCGTACGTCAGCTCGCCGGCGGTGGTGCTGCGCCGGCGCGGTGACCGGCGCGCCGGCGACCTGGCCAAGATGGCCGGCCAGCGCGTCGCCGTGGACCGCAACTCCGCGGCCGAGGCTTTCGTCCGCCAGACCTATCCGGACGTCGTGCCGGTGGAGGTCGACATCGCGGCGCAGGGTCTGCGCGACCTCGTGACCGGCGACGTCGACGCCTGCGCGGTCAACCTGGCCACCGCCTCGTACCTGATCGAGCGCGATCGCCTCGGCGGCCTGCGCGTGGCCGGCGAGACGGGCTACTTTTCCACGCTGACGCTGGGCTATCGCAAGGACTGGCCGATGCTCGGGCGCGTGCTGGAAAAAGGCCTCGCGCAGATCAGCGAGCCCGAGCGCGCGACCATGATCGCGCGCTGGATCCCGCTGTCCGACATCGCCTGGTGGCAGCGCCCCGAGGTGCAGCGCGTCCTGGGCGTCGCCTCGATCGGCACCGGCCTGCTGATGGGTGGCCTGCTGCTGTGGAACCGCGCGTTGCGCCGTGCGGTCGCCCAGCGCACCGACGCGTTGCAGAAGGAGCTGGCCGAGCGCCAGCGCCTCGAGACGCGGCTGCGCACGCTGGCCGAACACGATCCGCTCACCGGCCTGATGAACCGCGCCGCGCTCACCGAGGCGCTGCGCCGCTCGCTCGCGCTGGCCGTGCGCCAGAAGTGGTCGGTGGCCGTGGTCTTCATCGACCTGGACAAGTTCAAGGCCGTCAACGATTCGATGGGCCACGCGGCCGGCGACGAGCTGCTGCGCCAGATCGCGTCGCGGCTGCAGGGCTGCCTGCGCGAGAGCGACCTGCTGGGCCGGCTCGGCGGCGATGAGTTCATCGTGGTGGCCGAGGCGCTGCACGACGGCCCACGCAACGCGATCGAACTCGCCGACAAGCTGCTGATGCAGATGAAGCGCCCGTTCCTGATCGGGGGCCAGTCGCTGTCCGTGGGGTTTTCCGCGGGCATCGCCATCTATCCCGGCGACGGCGACACGCCGGAGTCGCTGGTTGCCAACGCCGACGCGGCCATGTACCAGGCCAAGGAGCAGGGGCGCTTCCGCGCGGCGCTGTTCCAGCGCAGCGCGCCGGCGGCGACCACGGGTGGGGAGCCGGCATGACGCGCGTCGGCCCGCTTGTGCTCTCGCTGCTCGGGTTGCTCGCGCTGGCCCGGCCGGGCGTCGCTGCCGAGTCGGTGGCGGCGGGCTTCCATGCGGCCGAGGCGGCTTCCGGCGCGGTACCGGTGCGCCGGGTCGCGCGCGCACCGCTACCCGCGGCCAACTTCGTCGTCGAATGGCGGGTGCAGCCCGCCGACGCGCGGCCATCGCCACGTGGCGACGTCGTCATCACCTCGGGCAGCGCGGCCACGGGCACCAGCGGCTTCGGGCCCGGCGCCGTGGTGGTGGGCACCGCCAAGCCGGCGGCGCCGCAGGCGCTGCGAGTGGCCAACGGCAAGGAAGGAGCGATCCAGTTCGATCGCTCGGAGACGCACACCGTCTACGACATGGCCTGGACGGCCAGCGCGAGCGCCAGTTCGAGCACCGACGCATCGTCGCAGGTTGTCCTGGGCGCGGCGTCCAGCGTCGCAGCGGGCGGCGCATCGCGCTCCGCCGCCCAGTCGCAGCAGGGCGGCGTGCAGGGCCACGAGGTCGTCGTCCACCGCGTCGACGGCCTGCGCGTGACGCCGCACTGGACGCGCGGCGATACGCTGGAGCTCGACGTGGCGCTGGTCCATGCCGCGCCCACGGGGGTCTCGCGCAGCGCGACCGCGGGCGCACGTGCGGGCCGCGACGTCGACTTCCACTCGACCGTGCAGGCCAGTTTCGACGAATGGCTCACCGTGGCGAGCGTCGGCGAGGGCGGCGACGAGTTGCAGATCCGGGTGTCCTGGCGCTGACGTATCGGGCGCCAATTCGGCCTCCGGCGTGAACCATGTCACTGTTCTGGCCTGTTCGGGCCGCTCCAGCGCGCCAAAACCATTGACCGGCCCACCGGCCTCGCGAATGATCAAGCCATGCTGCAAGGCTGATTGTGAGAGGGAAGCCGGCGACCAAGTTTCGTCGGCTCGCGGGGTAAGCGCCTCGGCCCGATCGGAGTGATTCCGGTCGGGCCCGTTGGCCTTCACTGGCCTCGCCAAGGTCGTCGAACTCTTTCGATCCCCGCCCTTCGAGGCGAGCGTGATCAAAGTCACCGACCTCGCTGCCATGCAGCAAGACAAAGGGTTTACCCCAATCAAGTTGTTACCAAGTGTTGCGAACATGCGGGCCTGCGTCTCTCGACCTGGGTGTTGCGAGCGCATGCGGGAGGCCCATGGGAGCGCCTCTCGCAAGGTCGCGCGGCACCTTCGTGCCCGGACTCAAGAGGGTAAACAAATGATCAAGAACATTCTCGTCGCGGCCGCCTTCGGCGCTGTCGCACTGGGCGCCCACGCGGCACCCGACCTGGTGTCCAACGGTGGCTTCGACAGCACCTACACCGATGGCAGCTACGTCTACAACGGCGTTCCCGCTTCGGTCGTCGCCAACTACGGGGGCACCGTGCCGACCCAGGCCGGCATCGTCGCTGGCTGGGACGGCACGTTCGTCAGCATTGCCAGCAATAGCGGCCCGTGGGGCAACCCGAGCGGCCTGGCGCACTTCGCCCCCAGCCAGGGCGACTTCGTCGCCGGCGTCCAGTCCGACGCCACCCTGTCGCAAACGCTCGACCTCGCGGCCGGCACGTACCGCCTGACCTGGGTCGATGCCAACCGCGGCAACGACCAGACCTACGCCGTGTCGTTCAACGGCGGCACCGTCTCCTACCTGGACTCGGCGGACTTCGGCACCACCGGCGGTACGGGCTGGAAGACGGAACAACTCCTGTTCACGACCACCGGTGGCAGCGGCTTGCTGACCTTCGCCGGCGGCACGATCTGGGGCGAGAGCGACTCCACCAGCTTCATCGACAACGTGCACCTGTCGGCCGTGCCGGAACCCACGTCGCTGATGCTGATGGCCATGGGCACGCTGGGCCTGCTGGCCTGGCGTCGTCGCGCGCAGGTCTGAGCCTGGCGCAGGACCGGAGGCCGCGTGCGGCCTCCCCCCGAACAGAGGGCCGCGAATCGCGGCCCTTTGCCATTTCAGCGTGCCTCCATCAGGCACGCGGCCAGAGCACCCACATCCGCAGCGGCTGCTTCATGCGGCCGGCCTGCGCCTCGGCGTCGTCACCCCAGCCCCAGAAGAAATCGGCGCGCACCGGGCCGACGATGGCCGAGCCCGTGTCCTGCGCCATCACCGCGCGTTGCAGCGTGCGCGCCGACAACGGCTCCGTCGTGTCGAGCCATACCGGGCTGCCGTACGGCACCGAGAAGGGATCGACGGCGATCGAGCGGCCCGGCGTCAGGGGCGCCCCCTGCGCGCCGCGCGGGCCCACGCGCGCATCGGGCAAGGGCTCCTCGCGAAACCAGACCACGCGCGGGTTGGCCCACAACAGCTCCTGCAGGCGCTGCGGGTTGCGGCGTACCCAATCCTTGATCGTCGGCCAGGACGCGTCGGTCAGCTTGATCTCGCCCTGATCGACCAGGTAGCGACCCACCGACTTGTACGGTTGCTCGTTGTTGCCTGCGAAGGCCAGGCGGACGACGCGACTGCGGCCGTCGGCCTCCACGATGTGCAGCCGCCCGGAGCCCTGCACCTGCAACACCAGCGCGTCGAGCGGGTCGGCGACCCAGGCGATCTCGCGGCCACGCACCGCGGCCTGCGCCGCGGGCAACTGGTCGATTTCCTGGCGGGTCCAGCTCGGCTTGTGCGCGACGAAGCCGGCCGGCGGCCCCCACAGCGGCGTGCGGAAGGCGCCGCCGGGCTTGCGCCGCGCCTCGACCAGCGGCTCGAAGTAGCCGGTGGCCAGGCCCGTGGCCTCGCCCTCGGCCGACTCGAGGCGGAACACCTCCAGGCGCTGCTCCAGCCAGCGGCGCGCGTCGGCGTCGTCGCGCGGCGTGAAGCGCAGGGCTTCGCCGCACAGCGCGATCCAGCGCGGCGCCGGCACGCTGCAGCCCAGGCGCAGCGCGGGCCACAGCTCCAGCGTCCGGTCGTCGCGCCAGCCAGGCAGCTCGGAGAACGCGGTGGGCACCCAGCGCGCGTGCGGGTGCTCGGGTTCGCCGGCGAGTGGAGGCAGCGGCGGCAAGGGTGACGTCCGCTCCGTCGTCGCGGGCGGCGCGGCGATGCCACCGGGCGTGCGCGTCTCGATCGGCGCGGTCGCGCGGGGGACGTAGGACGAGCAGGCCGCCAGCGTCCCTAGAATCCAGGCCTGGGCAACGACGGCGAAACGGGATCTCATGGGCTGGATTGTGTTCGAGGCGCTGCTCGCGCTGGCGGTGATGCTGGCGCTGGTGTGGTGGACGTTCCGCGGGCGGGCGGACCGCGACGGCGACGAACCCGACACCGAGAGCCCGACCGACAAGCGCTAGTGCAAGGCCTGCGCGATCGCCAGGGGAAACGCGTCGACGGGCGCCTCGAAGGCCTCGGCCTCGTCCGTCATGCAGAAGAACTCGCCGCGCATGCTGCCACGGGGCGTCGTGATGCGGGTCCAGCTGGTGTACTCGAACTGCTCGCCCGGCTTGAGCAGCGGCTGCTGGCCGACGACGCCCAGGCCGCGCACCTCTTCCACCTGCCCGCTGCCATGGCTGATGACCCAGTGCCGGCCGATCACCTGCGCGGTCACCTCGCCGGTGTTGCGGATGTTGATGGTGTACGCGAAGGCATAGATGTCCTCCTGCGCGGACGACTGGTCGGGCAGGAATCGCGTGGCGACGCTGCAGCTGAGTTCGAGACGTGGCATCGGCGCATTTTGAGGCATAAGCCGCTGCGCCGCGGTGTCGCCATGGCGTCCGTTGCTCCCAAACCCTAAAATCGCGCCTTCCGCCGCCGTCCACGCCAGCCAGCATGAAGCCCACCTACCGCATCGCCCCGTCCATCCTTTCCGCCGATTTCGCCAGGCTCGGCCAGGAGTTCACCGACGTGATCGCAGCCGGTGCGGACTGGATCCACTTCGACGTGATGGACAACCACTACGTGCCCAACCTGAGTTTCGGCCCGATGATCTGCCAGGCGCTGAAGAAGCACTCGGTGCGCGCCGACGGGGTCGCGGTGCCGATCGACGTGCACCTGATGGTGCAGCCGGTCGATGCGCTGGCGCAGGCATTCGCCAAGGCCGGCGCCGACCTGGTCAGCTTCCACCCCGATGCCAGCACGCACGTGGATCGCACGCTGCAGTTGATCAAGGCCGAGGGCTGCAAGGCCGGCCTCGTGTTCAACCCGGCCGCGCCCATCGACATCCTGGAATGGGTCATCGACAAGGTGGACCTGGTGCTCGTGATGAGCGTCAACCCCGGCTTCGGCGGCCAGAGCTTCATCGATTCGGCGCTGCGCAAGATCGAGAAGCTGCGCAAGGTGATCGACGCCTCGGGCCGTGACATCCGCCTGGAGGTGGACGGCGGCATCAAGGCCGACAACATCCGCGCCGCGGCCGACGCCGGCGCGGACACCTTCGTGGCCGGCAGCGCGATCTTCGGCCAGAAGGACTACGCGAAAGCGATCGCGGAGATGCGCGCCGCGCTGGCGGCCTGACCCGTCTGGCTAGGGCCGCCAGCCCGGCAGCCTGGCGGCCTGTTCGAACCAGCGGACGAGCTGCGCCGCGTCGGGCGTGTAGCCCTCGCGGATGTCGAGATAGCGCACGTCCGGCTGCTTCGAGAGGCCGGGCGGCGGCGGCTGCAGCGACGCGCCGCGAAAGAATGCCAGCCGCACGAACTTCGTGTAGCAGTGCAGGCTGAGGAACCAGCCCTGGCCCTCGACGCCATAGAACGGCGAGTTCCACTTGACGGCCTTGCGCAGGTCGGCAACGGCGCGGCCGACCAGGGCGTCCACTTGTTCGCCCACCGCGCGCTTCCAGCCCGGCATCGCGGCGATGTAGTCCTGCACCGGGGCGTCGCCGTCGCCCTTCGCGATCTGCGGATTGCCGCCGGACAGCAGCGTCGTCTGCGGGGTTGTCATGGCGGCATTGTGCTGAATCGGGCGTTCGACGGTCAACGGTGCACGACATTTCCGGGTCACGTTCGCGTGCGTGAATGTGGGTGCCCGCTCGCGTGCGCGCCTGTAAGGTTTGCCGACCGTTGCGCGACTGATCTGGCATGCCGGCGCATGCTGTGCGCAACGCCCTGGTGTCTCAATGGTCGGGCGATGGGGGGCGCAAGCACGGCGCGACGATTGCCCCTAGCATGGCCCTCCCGGCTTCGCGGCCGGGAAACGGCGCCCGTCAGCGCTGCCCACCTTCCCGCGGCCCCCGTCGCGCCTCACCTTGCCCCGATGACGATGACGCCTTCGATCGATGCCTATCGTCATGTGCGCGCCGCCACGCTGCGCCTCGTCGACGGACTTGCGGATGCGGACCTGACGCCGCAATCCGCCGATTTCGCGAGCCCCGGCAAGTGGCACCTCGCCCACACGACCTGGTTCTTCGAGCAGTTCGTGCTGGCGGCGCACGGCACCGGCTACCGCTCGTTCGACGAGCGTTTTGGCTTCCTGTTCAACTCGTACTACAACGCGGTGGGCGCGCGCCACGAACGGCCGCGGCGCGGGTTGCTGACCCGGCCGACGCTGGCCGATGTGCTGGCCTACCGCGCGCAGGTCGACCATGCGATGGCCGACTTCCTCGGTGGGCGGGTGGCGGACGACGTGGGCGCGCTGGTCGAGCTGGGCCTGCACCACGAGCAGCAACACCAGGAGCTGATCCTCACCGACCTGCTGCACCTGTTCGCGCAGAATCCGCTGCGGCCGGCGGTGCGCACGGCGAGCGTGGACGAGGCGGCGTCGGCGCCGGTCGCGCTCGACTGGGTCGAATTCGCCGGCGGCAACGTCGAGATCGGCCACGCCGGCGGCGGTTTCGCGTTCGACCTGGAACTGCCGCGCCACGTCGTCGCGCTGCGACCGTTCCGGCTCGCCACGCGACCGGTGACCAACCGCGAGTGGATCGCGTTCATCGAGGCCGGCGGCTACGCCGATCCGGCCCTGTGGCTGTCGGATGGCTGGGACATCGTGCAGGCGCAGCGCTGGCAGGCGCCGCTTTATTGGGAATCGGCCGCCGACCGCGCGACGCGCACGCAGATGACGCTGGCCGGCTTGCGGCCACTGGCCCTCGATGCGCCCGTCTCCCACGTGAGCTTCTTCGAGGCCGACGCCTTTGCGCGCTGGGCCGGCAAGCGGCTGCCCACCGAGTTCGAGTGGGAGTTGGCGGCGTGCGACCTGCCGGTGGAAGGCAACTTCGTCGAGCGGTCCGTTTGGCGACCGACCGCGGCCGCTGCGGGCGCGGGCCTGCGGCAGATGTTCGGCGACGTCTGGGAGTGGACGGCCAGCCCTTACGTCGCGTACCCCGGTTTCCGCACCGCGCCGGGCGCGGTCGGCGAATACAACGGCAAGTTCATGAACGGCCAGTACGTGCTGCGCGGCGGCTCGTGCGCCTCGCCGCGCAGCCACCTGCGCGCCAGCTATCGAAATTTCTTTCAACCCGGGCAGCGCTGGCAGTTCAGCGGCCTGCGCCTCGCGGAGGACGCATGAAACCAGACACCCTGCGGGCGAACGCCGAGCATGCGGCCGAGCTGTCCACGCGCTACAACGTCACGCCGCTCACGCCGGCCTTCCGCGTCGATCCGCAGTTCGAGGCCGACGTGCTCGACGGCCTCGACGATGACCAGAAGCACATCCCCAGCATCTGGCTGTACGACCGCCGCGGCTCCGAGCTGTTCGAGGAGATCACCGAGGTTGCCGAGTACTACCCGACGCGCACCGAGACGCGGCTGCTGGGCGGCCTCGCGCCGGAGCTCGAGACCGAGATCGGCGGCGTGCACAGCCTCGTCGAGATCGGCAGCGGCTCCAGCCGCAAGACGCGCTTGCTGCTGGCGGCGATGCATTCGCTGGAGCGCTACGTGCCGGTCGACATCTCGGCCGAGTTCCTGCACGACGCGGCCGCCGGGCTCGCGCGCGATTTCCCGCACCTGGCGGTGCAGCCCGTCGTCGCCGACTTCACCGAGCCGTTCGCGCTGCCCGGTGCGGCGTCCGACGCCAGCAGCGCCGGCAACCTCGGCTTCTTCCCGGGCTCGACGATCGGCAACTTCACGCCCGACGCCGCCGCCGCCCTGCTGGCGCAACTGGGTCGCACCCTGGGGTCGCGCTCGCGGCTGCTGATCGGCGTGGACACGACGCAGGATCCGGCGCTGCTGATCCCGGCCTACGACGACGCGGCCGGCGTCACCGCGGAGTTCAACCTGAACCTGCTGACACGCATCAACCGCGAGCTGGACGGCGACTTCGACCGCCGCGACTTCCGCCACCTGGCACGCCATGACCCGCAGCATGGCCGCATCGAGATGCACCTGGTGAGCCAGCGCGCACAGCAGGTGCACGTGCGCGGGCGCACGTTCGCGTTCGCCGAGGGCGAGACGATCCACACCGAGAACTGCTACAAGTATTCGCCGTCGCAGTTCCTGCGCATGGCGCACTCCGCGCACTGGCGTTGCGAGCGCTCGTGGCAGGACGGCGGACGCACCGGCTTCACCGTCTACCTGCTGCGTCGCGATGCATGAGCGAGCCGGCGTAGCAGCCGGTTACTACGCCCGGGCCTAACCGCTTGCTGCGGCGGCGCGATTCGCGTCGTCGTGCCGATCCGATGCAAGGCTGCGCTGCGTAGTGCGCTCAAGAAGAGGGTTATATGGCTTGACACGCCGGGACCATCGGAGTGAACTGGCCTGCATGTTGTCCTGGACAAGGCCCGGCCGATGAGCCGACGCCTGGATCGGGCGGCGCAGGGAGTTCCAAGCAGATGAGCGAACCCGATGGCCCCGGGGCCGACAACGGCGCATTCCGCCATGTGATCGAGAACGTCGCCGCCGGAATCGCCATCCTGCAAGGCGACCGCATCCTCTACGTCAACGCGTGCGCGGCCAGGATGCTCGGGCGCGAGGCGAGGGCGCTCGTCGACAGCGACCTTTCGGCGTTGCTGTCCGGGCCGGAGCGCCGCCGTCCGGCGGAGTCGTTCGAGGCGCTCGTCTCGGGCCGCGTCGACGAGGAGTACGGCGAGTACCGCATCGCGCTGCCCGACGGCCGCATGCGCCACCTGGCTGTCTCCGCGACCCGTACCGACTGGCGCGGCCGGCCGGCCATGCTCGGCGTCTTGCACGACATTTCGCGCCAGCGCGCCGCCACGGCCGCGCTCCGCGGCA
>Ga0307516_10004806_pt1 | contig 16461 bp, 20 predicted proteins | sample 19_EM_MG_FD_203310 | JGI IMG/M metagenome (GOLD analysis project Ga0307516, IMG submission 203310) | Populus trichocarpa ectomycorrhiza microbial communities from riparian zone in the Pacific Northwest, United States - 19_EM | ecosystem: Host-associated > Plants > Roots > Unclassified | place...
TCGACACCACGCCGTTTCATCTCATTCTCAAACCAACCAAAGATCTTGGTAGTGAGAAAACGCCAGATAGTATCAATATGCTGATTGTCGAGGGATGCCTTTGGACATATTGATCCTCCCTGACAGACGTAGTGTTCGACATCGTTCAAAAACCGCGTCACCACTTCCAGATTCTGCGATCCGTCGAATCTTGTTGGCTCGTGCGGTTTGATCTTGTGAACATGGGTGTTTTGGGTCGGTCCGTTCCCCCCGTTCCCAGCAGTGCTGACAGCATTACGGAGTGACTGGGTAACATCGAATAGCTTGTCGTACCATTCCTTCCAAACCCGTGTCTTTTCCTGAGACTTGACAAGTTTCGCTTCCAGCTGGTCTGCATTCTTGAACTCTTCAGCAGTTCGCACTGCTTTTACCTCCCTTTCAAGCTGCTTGATCTTTGTTTTCAGCGATGAAATAACCGATCGGTCCACATCTGCACCCTTTATCTCCTTTTCCAGCTCAACAATCCGTTTTGACGCTTGCTCATGACTGCTATACCACTGGGAATATCCGTGGACAACAGCGTTGGCATTGACAGCAGTTACCATAGTCCCATCTTGTGGATCACGCGATATGTTGACGTCGCCAAACCAGGTAAGAAGCTCAGCCGGTATTGGCCAAATGGGGGTGGTTGCCGCTGCCATAATGCCGGTGCGTTCCCCGAGGTTGTCCTAATCGCCCGAGTCGTCCTGTCGGCACCGTTGTCTGCGCGTTCCCCAACTTCGTCCGTTTCCTCAAGAAATCCGCGGGAAAGCACTCCGCTGGTCGTTGTTGCTCGTTCCACAGGCTCGTCCTTTCCGCGAATTCGCTGTTGTTCCGCCAGAACACTGTCACGGACTCAGCGCTATTGCTGGATACAACCGTTTCCTCGAGAATTCCACCCAAAACGCTCCACTCGGCATCGTCGCTCGTTGCGCAAAGCCTTTGACTCGGGAATTCGGTCGAATTGCTCGTTTCCTCGAGAAACCCACGCACAAATGCTCTACTCAGCGTCGGTGCTCGTTCCGCAAATCGTCAGTTTCGCAAGAACCGCGTCACGTGCTCGGCGTCGTTTTTCGTGTCGCGAATTTGCTCGAATAGCTTGTTCTTGACACTTGCTCGGTGCCGTCACTCGAATTGCCGATTTCTGGAAGAAATACGCGTCAAAAGAGCTCCGCTGGGCGTCGTCGCTCGTTCCGCAAAGCATTCGTTCCGCAAATTTCTCCGTTTCGCAAGAAAAGCGTCACGTGCTCGGCCTCGTTTCTCGTGTCGCGAATTTGCTCGAATAGCTTGTTCTTGACACTTGCTCGGCGCCGTCGCTCGAATTGCCGATTTCTGGAAGAAATACACGTGAAAAGAGCTCCGCTCGGCGTCGTCGCTCGTTCCGCAGGTTCCTCCGTTCCGCGGATTTGCTCGTTCCTTTGTTTCCCTTACTTTTTCGTCAACTTGGTTCGACTATGCTCGTCACAGAGAGACGTAGATAAACGTGCCCCGATAGCGCCGGCCCCCGCGCTTACCGCTCACTCCTCAGCAGCTACTTTTGACGCGAGAGTCGTCGACTAGTTGCCTCGTTTCTCTCCCTCTCGTACAGGATCGGCTCTGTAGCACGAATCGCTGTCTTTGCTTCTCTCGCAGAATCGTCGTCGGTTACAGGCTCGGCGCTGTGGCACGAATCGCTGTCTTTGCTTCTCTTCCTGTCCTCCTTCGCTCGTCTCGTGGGAAGAAAATTCGAGGATTTGTTGCTCGTTTCGCAGAATTCACTTGTAGTGGAAGTGTTGCTACCAGTTGAGGGGGATCGAGAAGCATGTCCATTCGAAGGAGCGGGTGCAGCAGCGGATCCTTATAGGAAGGATCTGTTGAGCCTATCACTCGAGACTAGCCTACTCTAGACTAGTGCTCCCTGCCTAGCGTCAGCACCCGAATCCCACTCCTACAGTAGTAGTGTGAGTGATATCGCCAGATGATATTGGGCGACCATCAATGACTTGAAGGGATCTGGGGTTCAAAAGGGGTGCGAGTGGGAGTTGGTGATGGTGAGCAAAGTCTTTATCGATAAATGCAATTCCTGTTGCTCCACTGTCAATTAGAGCATGAGTAGCAATGGTCTGGCCATTAACAGAGAGAATACATGACACAACCAGGTGTTCTCCTTCCATTGCTATCTCCGACACTGACAAACTTGACAACTAGATAACATTTGAAAGTACAGGAAACGAAAAAAACTTGCTCGCTCTCTGACCAGCAGCAATGCCATCCTGTGGCTGCTGGTCTAGGCATTTCCCGCCTGGTTCCCCATATCAGGCTGAAGTCCACCCGTGCCTGTAGCAGCCTGGGTGGCAGCAGTATGAACAGGCTTATTCAGACACTGTGCGACACTGTGGCCTGGCGCACCACAGTAGTAGCAATGATTCTCACGCTAGCGAGCCGCTCTCTCTTGCACCGAAACCTGTTGGGTCCCGCATAGGTCCATTGGCTCTGAAGCAGTGGCGGGCGGCATGGATGTAGCAGGCTGGGTAGAAGGTGGGTTTTGCGGTGGATGGGTACATGGTTGCTGGTAAGCCTGCTTCCCTTCGGTCATCTGCAGGGCACGTATCTCTTAGTCCAGCTCCTAAAAGTGAGCTACCAACTGGTCATAGGTAAGGTCCCTTGACTTTCCTATCAGTTGGCGGTGCAATTCGATGGAGAGGCCTTCCTTCAGTACCTTGGTCTTTGCACGATCATTCCAATTCAATTTGGAAACAAGGGTTTGAAATTCTGCAAAGTAGTTTATGAATTCCTTCTTGCCTTGCTTCAACTGGTAGAGCTTGGATCTTGCAGTTGCCAGAGGATCCGGGTCACTGAAAGCATTGTTGAGAACGCAGATAATATCGTCAACATTGGAAAGGGAGATGGTGGCGCCGACTTGGATATAGGGAAGAATCTAGGCCTGCGCATGGCCCTCAAGTCGGTTAGATGCATAGGTCATCCACCAAGCTGGTGTCGGGAACAGTGTTGGGTCACTGAACAACTTAAGCCGAAGCGGAGCAATGAATCCTTCGATCTTCTCGCAGTTTCCATCGAACATGGGGGATCGGGGATCTTGCCACTACAGCGTGGGGGCACTGTGGTGGGCATACCAGTACCAGTAGGCACATCGGTAGTGGTGGGTGTTTCGGTCGTGGTAGGCTCTTTTCCATTCAATATGGCTTGAGCCAACTTGTGAAGTTGCTCATAAGCCATCTGGAGTGTAGCCTCAAGGGCAAAAGAGTCATTGCATGCGATTGATTCCAGCTGGGCAACGAGATCGGTGGAGTATTGTCAGAGATGGCGTAAGCGTTTGCTAGGTGGAGGGATTTGTGTCGACGCAACAAAGTGTAACGAACGTGGCTCGGTTTACTCCAAATAGCGACTGTAGATCAGAACGAGAGCAGGGGCGTGGGCGGATAGGGACAATGACAAGAGGGGTGAGGTATGAACGAACGGGGCAGGGACGTGGAGTGGGCAAGGCAGGGACGTGGAGAGGGTAAGGCAGTGGCGTTGAGATGAAAACAGTTGCTAATAGTCAAGGCCGACTATGGCTGACGATAACAAGTTGTTGCATGAAGAAGAAACATGCAAGACAAACAACAGCGCACCCTTATATACAATGGGTGCGCTCCTCCACATCCAGATCCTTCTTCACACCATACAGCCAGACTGTGACACTGGGGTTGTATCGTAACTGGAGTGTGGAGAGAATCAAAGGTAATCAGGCTACTTTCGATAATTCACAGCGGAGTAATCTTAGATCTTTTGTTCGGGTTTTTTTGTTTCAGAGTGCGTTCGATGCTGTCTCCTCTTTTCTCAACGGGCGGAAACTTGTCCAGCTATATAGTTTCTTTCGGTATCACGTGGTTCTTCTAGAGAACCCGTACTTCTCATCCTGTCCTGGGGATTCTGTCCACTAGTTAAGACCCCGAAACCCCACGGGCCCGGTTCTCACAACCTCATTGGTCCTGGTTGGTCTAACGATAAGCCGACTGTTCCCTGCACCGCGTAATTCTCTCAAGACCTGCGGGTGAGTGAATTACGGGCCTATCAGAGAAAGGGAAGATATTGGTTCTATGACCTCACTCCTCGTGTCTCATATTTAGTTTGCATTTGCAGTTCGTCCGGAGATTAGCCCCTTAGGTCTGTTATGGCCGTAAGGTCTAAACCCGAGGCCATCTCCCACCTAGACTCTCTGAGGCCAACTAGACTCGACTTTCTCCTTCGAGTGGCTTGAGTAAAGTCTCACGTGCCCTGACTATGTAACTAACTAAGTATATCTTCCCATGTTTCCTTAGAGGTGTAACACTACTCCCCCCTTCTCTTAGCTTCGTCCCGAAGCTTAAGAGAGGTGCCTTTCCTTTATCTGAGTAGCCCGCCTCTTTCTGAAATAGATTTTTTGCCGGACATAATGCTTGCCCACTGAATGCAGTCCTCTGCCCCTGCTTCCCTCCCAACTGCTGGCCAGCCGGTCAACGCCGGGGAGCCTCGGATGGTTGGGCCCTCAGAGTAAGCCGTTGCGTACTCTTACTATCATGCCATATTGAGTCGTACTCGCCGCCACGCTGCGTCAAGGCTTGGCCGGCTCGGTGGGGTTCCGGGGTCGCAGTTGGCACAGGGAATCGGGAGAGGCATGGTGTCCTTCGTACTAGTAACCCGTATACTCGGCAGTGACTGCGCCCATGTCCTTCCGGGGGGAGACTAGTATGCTGGAGCAGTGACAGCGCTGTCGGGGACACACTTCACCGCTTGTATGCCATCTGCGCCGGTTCCGCCAGTCCGAGTCGGTCGCCAAGAGGTCGATACGTCTGTTCTGAACGGTTTTCCTGACTCTCAGTGGGTTTGGTCACGTGCACTCCTCGTCGGGCGCTGGGTCCGGCGGCTTTGTTGCATTGCTGGATCGATGCCCGAGAAGTGGGTCTTTCTTCGTCGTGAGTGTACATGGGATCTTTGTGCCTGAGAAACGGTGTCCGAGAAGCAGGTCTTTTCGTTTGCGTGAGATGAAGTCCTTCATCCCCTTCAACCCTACTACCACTCGTGCTTCAAGGGGCCCTTCTATGGACATCCCGTCTAGGTGTCGGCGAGCCAGTAGTCCCTCGGCGCGTCTGGATTCCATTGGTGAAATTCTCAGAGTTTCTCCAAACCGCCTACCGAAAAGTTGTCGAATGGTTCTTCTGTCCAGTCTTTGTGTTCCGGAGAGTCGAGCCATTTGACGAGGTAAAGGATCCTTTTGTTATTTCCCCGTCCGCGTTCGACTGAGGACATAACTTTGTCAACATCGTATTCCTCTGACTGCTCGATGTCGTCTGCCTCTCGGAGCACCTTCGTTGGGTCCGGTGGTGCTCGGTGCTCGCTGGTTCGGTAGGGTTCGAGCAGCGAGACTTGGAAGACATTGTGGATCTTCCATTTCCGGGGCAGCATGAGGCGGACAGCCAGGGGGGAAACGATCTTCCCGATCTGGAAGGGACCGTGATTCTTGTGGTCCAGCTTCTTCGAGGGGCGGCGCGTTTTGATGTTGCGTCCATTGAGTATTACCAGGTCTCCTGCTTGGTAAGCTGGGGGTTCCTTCCGTGCCAGATCGGTGTATCGGCGCATTCGCTCTTGTGGCTTTTCCTGTCCTCTCCGGGATTCGTCGTGTACTGTGTTCATCCAGTCGGCGTAGACTTGGCTCACTGGGTTGAGGGGTTCCGTCGACGCAGGGTTCATGGTTGGCAGGTGGAAGCCATAGTTAGCGTAGAACGGGGACATACCATTCCCCGTGGTGGTCGAGTTGTTGTAGGCGAACTCGGCCATCGGTAGCAGTCATACCCAGTCATTCTGTTCCTTGCTGACGAACCCTCGGACGTACGCTTCGATTGTTCGGTTGAGTCGTTCCGTTTGGCCGTCAGTCTGTGGCTGGAACACGGTGGACATATGGGACCGAATACCGGAAAGTCGTAGTAATTCCTTCCATACTTCCAATGTGAACCTGGAGTCCCGGTCTGAGACGATGTCAGTGGGAAGCCCGTGGTGTTTCCGTACTTCTCTTGCGAAAATGACCGCCAGGTTTGCCGCCGTTTTTTCTTCTCTTCTGAGAGGAAGGAAGTGCGCCATCTTGGTGAATCGGTCGATGACCACCCACAGCTGATCGCAGTCGTCGGAGAGGGGAAGTTTCGTGATGAAGTCCATTGCTATGGATTGCCATGGGGTGTATGGTAATTCCAGTGGGGAGGACATCCCGTACAGTTGGTGCTGGGACGCCTTGTTGTGCTGGCACTCGGGGGAGCTTCTGACGAAGTCGATGATTCGTTCGTTCATTTAATGGCCACCAGAAGTTTCGTCGGATCAGTTCGATGGTTTTATCCTGCCCCATGTGCCCGGCCACCTTCGTGTTGTGTTCCGATTCCATGATCCTTTGTACCAATCCCTTTGGTACCCAAAGCAGGTTTCGTATGTACAGTAGGCCGTTTTCGTAGCTCCATTCTCTGGCCTTTCGGTCCTCCGGTGACGGGGTTATTTGCAATGCTTCTTGTTTCCTTGCCTGTTCATAGGCTTCGTCCTTCTTACCTTCTTCCCTGACACTTGCCAGGAATTCCTCGGTCCACCTTCTTTCCGGAAGTGATGCCAGTCGTGCCGATGAACAGATGAACGATCGCGTTAGCCGCTCCTCGAAGTGATTTTTTCCTAAAACCGTCGTGACTAGCTGGTTTTCTACCCCCCCTTTTCCAGGGCGGTACTCCGAACGCCTTGACAGCGTGTCTGGCTTCCTGTTCTGTGTCTCTGGATGGTAGTAGATTTTGAAGTCAATGAAGGCCAGTTCTTGCGCCCACCTTGCTTGTCGTCGGTTTAGTACCTTGGTCATAGTGAAGTATTCCAAATTGTGGTGGTCCGAAAAGACCTGCACCTGGTGAGTCGCTCCTTGGCAGTATCGCTGCCAATGTTTGAAGGCGTCCACTATTGCCAGAAGTTCCTTGTCATGGATTTCGTAGTAGATTTCTGCGGGTTGGAACTTTCTTGAGTGGAAAGCTACCAGATGTAGGCGTCCTTCTTTGCTTCATTGCGATAGTACTGCTCCTAGCGTGAAGTCCGATGCGTCCATTTCAATGATGACCGGTTTCTTTGGGTCGAAGTGGGCTAGGATTGGTGCTGTGGTGAATCGGTGTTTGAGTTCCTGGAAGGCGGCTTCCGCTTCCCGGTTCCATGCCCATTCCATACCAGACTCCTTTTTCGTCAGTTTCATGAGTGGTCTTGCCACCCGGGAATAATTCAGGATGAATCGTCGGTAGAAGTTAGTGAAACCCAGGAAGGATTGGACTTCTGTCAGCGATTCCGGAGTCTTCCAGTCGAGTACCGCTTGTACTTTGTCGTCCGACATCCTGATCCCATTTCTTCCGATGACGTACCTCAGGAACTCGACTTCCATAGCCTTCCATACACATTTTTCTGGAGAGATTGCCAGTCTGTTGTTCTGCAGTCTCTTCAGTACCTCCTAGACCGTTCGGTCGTGACCTTTCTTCCATGTCGGCATAGACCATTATGTCGTCCATATAGGCTAGCACCCCGACATCCAGCATGTCCGAAAGCACATGGTTCATGTCCTGAAAGGTGGAAGGGGCATTGGTTAGACCGAACGGCATTACCTGGAATTCAAACAGGCTGTAGCGGGTTCTGAACGCCGTTTTCCATTCATCTTCTTCCTTTATACGGATCAGGTGAAACCCGTTTTTTAGATCCAATTTGGTGAACCACTGCTCTCCCTGGACCCGATCCTGAAGTTCCTGCATTAGCGGTAGGGGGTACCTGTTGGGAATAGTGATGCGGTTCAAGGCTTGGTAGTCGACGCACAAGCGTAGCCCTCTTCCGTGGGGCTTTGGTACGAAGAGAATGGGAGATCCGGTAGCGGATGTGGAGCGTTTAATTTTCCCTGTTCGCTCCATTTCTTTCAACCATTCTTGGAGGACCTGGAGTTCTTCCTCTCAGAGTGTATAGATTGGTCCCCAGGGTGGCGTGCTTCCTTTCTGGAGGTTGATCTGGCAGTCGTACGGTCAGTGGTCTGGTAACGCCTCCACGGCTTCCTTCCCCATTATCCCGAGATACTGTCGGAACTCCATGGGTACTTTTCCCAAGGGTTCCCCTTCTTCGATCGCCAATACGTGTCCGATAGCCCGAGCCCTTGGGTTGGTCGCGACTGAGTCGTCCCAGGTTAGTGAGAAGTCAGCTTGTTCGTATTTGGTGCACTTCTCTAGGCATCCAGCGGTGTTGAACCGTATTTCCGCGTCATGCTATGCTCCCTGAGGGGGGTGTTTGGTGATCCACCAGAAGGGGAGGAAGATGTCTATCCCCTCTTCCATCGTGGAGACTTCGAATCTTTCTCTGGTGACGTGCCACCGGTGCTGCAAGAGCAGGGATTCCGTGTAGTATTGCCCTGCTCCTTCCACAGGTTGGCCCATGAAGTTTTCGATAGGTATTATCTGGTTATGTTTTTGCAGAGTGATTCCCAGTCTTTCCGCCGTTTTCTGGTTGAGTAACGGGATCGAGCAGCCGGTGTCCAGGAGGATTCGGACTCGATGGTCCTGGGTCTTTGTTGATAATAGCATTAATATGACTGATCGAGGTCCTCCTCTGGGCTTTTTTACCGTGGCTTTTCCTTCTTCTATATTTTTTCTTTTTTGGCCTGCTCCGCTTATAATGTGCTGGGTCCCACCGGTTCGCCAGGCCGGTAGTCCCCTTAAAAATCCTCCTCTTCTGCCCACAAGGGCTCAGAGTCCATAATGTCTAGGCTGCTGTTTTCTGTACTTTGGGCGCCGGGGCTGGTGGTGCTTCTTCTTTGGGTTCGCGCTGCCACTTTGTTCCGGCAGCTATTTTCCATGGCGCTGCAGGGAGCCCGGTGCCTTTTGCTGTGGTGCCGGCGAAATATTTGACCGCTCTGTGACTTGGTTGCCCGCAACGATGGCATCCTCGGGTGCTCGCGTATTCTTTGAGCTCGTTGTCCGGTACTCCTTGGAACGCAGTGGCCTCTGAGGCCCATCGCCCTGCTCCTCCGTACTTGCTACCTCTGTTACCTTCGGGATGGGGTTCCTTTTCTGCTTCCTTGTTTTTCTGGTTATCGTTCGAGCCTTCTCTGCTCCGTCTGTCCTTCTTTTTCTCGTCCCGTTTTCTGGGCGGGGCCAGAGTCCTTGCTTGTTCCCGGGCTAGTCGCAGGGCCTTTTTCTTTTCGACTTGTAGCGCCGCTTGGTACGTTGCTTGTAGGAACCCCTCATCGTCAGCGAAGTCCTCCAGGTAATGGGCGAACCTCATATCCATTACTCATTCCGGCATTGCAAGGTTCACCTTTTCTTGGAGGCTCTCCCCCGTGGCGCGTGCGTAGAGGTTAAGGGCCCTGAGCTCTGTCATGTTGGACCGGATGTCACCGTGATATTTTAACTGTTCCAGTTTTAACTGGGCTTCCACTGCTTCTCGCTCGTTGCAGTACTCGGTCCGAATGACGGCCGAGTAATTCGCCCAAATGTCATTGTCCCGTAGCTCGCGGTGTCTGTGGAGGTGCCAGACCAGGGCCCTGTCCGTCAGGAGTGTCCCGACCCAGGCAATTTTCTGCCTGTCTAGGGTCTCGGGGTAAAATCCAAGGTTCATGGTGACCGATTCCCACCATTGATTGAAGGCGGTGGGGTTTTTTCTGTCGAACTTTGCCGGGTTTTCCATTTTTAACCTGGAGGTCCTTACTTGGGGTTCCGTGGGTCATGCAGGGACTTGTGCTGCTGCGATTCCAGCTCCTGCCAACCGGGCTATTTCTTCTGGCGTGAGCATGGTTGCCAGTCGTTCGCAGGTTGGTTCTTCTGTGTTGGGTGGGGGCCTGCCCATAGGGAGGTTTCGTTCGTAAAGGTCGCCGTGGCCTTCGCTCGGAGGCGGGGAGGGTGATGGCGCGGTCCTTCATGGGGGCATTGGTGGGGGCCCGTTCCCTCCTGCTCCTCCGTCGTTGGCCGCGATTGCTGGGGGTCTCTGCCATCATGGGTACCTTCCGAGTAAGGGGCTTCCCAACGTTAGTTGGCCCACGGTTTCTACTGCCAGATTCTGGGCTGCGGGGGGTTCGGTTCGGACTTGTTCCGCCGGCGTTGCTGGCAGGGGTACGGCGGTTGCTACCCACAATAGCTCGTCCTGGGCCTGAGTCAAACGCTGTTCCAGCCCTGCCAACCACCTCTGGTCCTCCCTTCGTTGCTGCTCGAGCGTTTCCACTTTCTGCTGATGGTCAGCGGCCCATTTCTCTACATTACCTTGGTATTCCATAAGGTACGTGTTCCTCGTCAGGTTCGCTTCTGACAGGAATGCCACCGCGTCGTGCATTCGCGCTACCTGGGTTGCCTCGTGCATTCTCTATATCTCCTCCGTCTTGGAGCCTCCGATGATAGCCTCCCAGACATATCGGGTGAAGGCCTAATAGGCATTAGCGGCTACCATGAGTTCGTTCCTTACCCAATCTCCCGAGATTTGTTCCCTGGCCTCCATTTGTTCATAGACGTATTGAGCGCCTTGCGCCAACCGGTTGTAGGCGGCCTCAATTCGTCGGACATGGCGGTCCGTTCGGTCCATCATGTTGCCACAGAGGTCCAGTTGCTGGCGCAGGTCTTGCTCCGCTTGTTGCTGATGGTTGGCCATAGCCCGCATCCATCCGACCGGGTTGGCGATTTCCAGGATTTCTTCTGTTGTTTCTTCATCGTTGGTGATCTGTAGCAGACCTCGCGGGGCCTCTAAACGGAGCATGTTGTAGTCGGACGACGACGTCATTTTCCTCAGTACTGGTCTAGGAAATCTCCGCTCTATATGGTTGAATGTTAGTCGAAATGATAGTCGAAGAGGTCAAAAAGTTCGTCCTCGTCGAAATCAGCTGGTTGGGATAGTAGCGCCCAATTCCACCACTGCTGGGTATACCAATGGTATGGGGCGCAATCGATTGCCTCGTGGGTTGGTTTAGGTCCGTCGAAGAAATCCTCCCACTGCTCGTGTTTTGCGATTTCTTCATCAATCGGCTGAAAGGTATAATCAAAGGAGTATTGGGACTTAGGTTCCAAGAAGGTAGATAGTTGGAGTAGGTAGAGGTGATCTTCGAAGTAGGTGTCGTCGAAGCAAGTTATGAAAGTAGGGTGTTTCTGAGATCAAGATTATAGTGTGACACTGGGGTTGTATCATAACCGGAGTGTGGAGAGAATCAAAGGTAATCAGGCTACTTTCGATAATTCACAGCGGAATAATCTTAGATCTTTTTTTCGGGGGTTTTTCGTTTGAGAGTGCGTTCGATGCTGTCTCCTCTTTTCTCAACGGGTGGAAACTTCTCCGTATATATAGATTCTTTCGGTGTCACATGGTTTTTCTAGAGAACCCGTACTTCTCATCCTGTCCCGGGGATTCTGTCTGCTAGTCAAGACCCAGAAACCCCATGGGCCCGGTTCTTACAACGTCATTAGTCCTGGTCGGTCTAACGATAAGCCGACTGTTCCCCTCACCGCGTAATTCTCTCAAGCCATGCAGGTGAGTGAATTACCGGCCTATCAGAGAAAGGGAAGATATTGGTTCTATGACCTCACTCCTCGTGTCTCGTATTTAGTTTGCGTTTGCAGTTCGTCTGGAGATTAGCCCCTTAGGTACGTTACGGCCTTAAGGTCTAAACCCGAGGCCATCTCCCGCCTAGACTCTCTGAGGCCAACTAGACTTGACTTTCTCCTTCGAGTGGCTTGAGTAAAGTCTCATGTGCCCTGACTATGTAACTAACTAAGTATCTCTTCCCGTGTTTCCTTAGAGGTGTAATACAGACCCAGCATAACCTTTCCCCGCCGTACAGCCAGAAACCCAAAACCTCCTTGTGCCATGCAACCAGAATCCAGAACCCAAGACCTCCTTGTACGGCGCAACCAGAACCCAGAACCCAAGACCTCCTAGTGCCACGCAACCAGAATCCAGAACCCACGACCTCCTTGTGCCGCGCAACCAGAATCAAGAACCCAAGACCTTCCTTCCACCTTGCCTTCCAGAACGTTCCAGACTCTGGTCGTTCGGGATTGGTGGTGACGGCAGCAGCGTGCCGTTATAAAAGTGCTCAACTGCCAATACACCACACACAAGATCCTCAGTAGCATCTCTCAGCTGAGAGTTCCTCCGATTGAAGCACAAGAAGTTGATAATATTTTCAAAGTATTGCTTGGGAGTCTCTTGTGCTTTGTTGGTGATGATATGAAGAGTGATCGCGTTACGAATAAGGAACCGGTGAAACCAGCCCTGTCAGAAGCGAAATTTGACTGTGAAATCAGGATAGAGTTCATGGTGTAACTGCTTTACTGTCCGTTCGAACCATTTGCGGCGTACCACGCGGACCATAAGTCGATGCTCTGCTAAGGCGACGACCAATGCCTTTTTCAAAGCCTTCCATTGACGGGAGCTCCGACAAATCCATCAAGTTTTACTGACAGCCTGCAGTAGATCTGCCTCCACCTAAATTGCAAGGGTGACAAGTCATTGAATGTTCCTATCAGATGTTGGTACTGCATGGACTAGAGTTGCCTACTTTCTGCCGTCATGATATCTGATCCACACTCTTCAAACCGAATTGACCTCTAGTTTCCTGCCTCGCTTGTCAAGATCCTGCCTTGACTACTCCGTGTTGCTCGACAGGTAAGGTAGGCTCGGTTTCTTCAGGGCAAGCTCGTAGTCACACTTCCTGCATACTCACGCGCCGTTCGTAGTCTCGCAGTATCCGTCACGTGTGGCCTGGTCTCGTCGCGGTCTTCTCACACGCCTCGCGTGGGCTCGTTGTTCTTGCAGTATCTGTCACACCTGGCGTGGTCTCGTCGCGGTCTTCTCATACGCCTTGCATGGGCTCGTTGTTCTCGTGGTATCCGTCACGCCGGATGTGGTCTCGTCGCGGTCATTTCATATGCCTTGCATGGGCTTGTTGGTTTCGCGGTATCCGTCATGCCTAGCATGGTCTCGGCACGGTCTTTTCACACGCCTTGCGTGGGCTCATCGTTCTTGCGGTATCTGTCATGCCGGGTGTGTTCTCGTCACGGTCTTCTCACATGCCTTACGTGTGCTCGTTGTTCTCGCGGTATCTATCACGCCTAGTGTGGTCTCGTCGCGGTCTTCTCACACATTTTGTGTGGGCTCGTTGTTCTTGCGGTATCTGTCACGCCTGGCGTACACTCGTCGCGGTCTTCCCTCACGCCTTGCGTGGGTTCGTTGTTCTTCTTGGGGGTGGTGGTCGCAGCACCAGTTCACAGGTAGAGAGAAGTAGGTCTGTGGAAAGAGATAATATGCAACTTCAATCAATTGCGTGTAACACTACAGGCTATTTGCGCTCCACCCGTCGTACCACCCCCGTGGGGCTCCCATCTTTCCCAAACCTGCCGAACAGAAGAACTGAAGAAACAAAAGTAATCGCAGAAAGGAAATTTTGCACAAGAATGCAGAAAGCAAACAAGCGAGGCAAGTAAATGTAGCACTACACTGGGGGGAGGAGCTCGCCGTCACCCCTACTTCCCCAGTTGTCATGACATGGTTAAGGTTCGAAGGCACCAAAGTCTGGCTCCGGTGAGTCTGAGCGCTGTCGTCGAGATCGTCGGCATGGTCGTGGTGTTTGTCAAAGCAGAGATGTGTGGTGTGACCCAGGCCTGTTGCCTGGAGGAAGTGTCGGATTGCCAGGGCATTCTGGGACGCTGTGATGTAGCTTGGCGTGTGGATGTCACCGGTGGTGGACTGGAAGAGCTTCGTTCGCTCCGCCACGAGTAGTGGACAGTCGCGTAAAAGGTGGTGTGAGGTATTCAAGTCAAGGCCACATGGGCACGGGTCTGCCGGAATATTGGGTGGTGGGTCTGTAGGCGATCTGTTGCAAAACACCGTCCACATTGCACGGGTATCTGCCCAGTCGATACCGTGTAGGTGGGCAGGGAATTTAAATGAAGGATTTGAAAGTGGGAGCTCTTGCTTCCATCGCTTGAGGAATGACCTCCGTGCCTGGGCTAAGAGCCAGGCCTTGGTGGTACGTGCGAAACGGCAGGGGATTGTGGAGGACGCCCCTACCTTGGCAAGAGTGTCGGCCCTCTCGTTACCACGAATATTGCAGTGGGAGGGGCACCAAACGGTGGTAACATGCCAGCCGAGACGCTGGAGGTTGTCAATGACTTCGAGGGCGCGCCGCGCGTATTCATGGTTGGATTCGTTGAATTGGAGGGTCTTGGCAGCAGCCTGGTTGTCGATGCAGACAAAGACCGAGGCGCGTGGAGCTGTTGTAGTGAGGACTGCGGTGACGGCTTCTTGTACTGCATGAAGTTCGGCATCGTACACTTCGGCCCTATTGCCGAGGTTGCAGCGTCCGTTCTCCAGTAGGTGGAGTTGCTGGTTTCTGCAGTGGTAAATGGCCCATCCACAGCCGACAGCACCATTCTCCAGTTTGGAGCCATCGGTGTATATGACGATGGTTTGGGCAGGGAGCGTGTGTAGCCATTCTTCGTGAAGTTGTTGTGGCCGCGTCGTCTTGTCTGGATTTGGAGATGTGGTCTTCGCTACTCCTGGCACCGTTGATGTTGCTGTACGATCTTCGAGCTTGCCCTGTACGAGGTGTTTGCTGAGGTTGTGCAAATGGTGTAGTCCGGGAAGGTTGGAATGGGTATTCGGCTGGCTGCGCGGAGGACCAAGGGCATGGTAAGTGGGGAGAAAATGGAGGCGAATAGCATACCGTAGTGATAGGTAGTCTAGGTATGCAGCCATCAGGGGGAGGTGGGCGAGTGTGATGAGGTTCGTGGTTCTCGTATTGAGCGCCAGGCCGGTAATCCATTGCGCAATAGAATTGTACGTTACGCTGAGCGTTGCAGATACTGCTGGCATGTCGGTCCACCATGCTGGAGATGCCCAGAACATGGCGGGGAGAATCACTGTTATTGCAAGGTGGTGGGCGATGTGAGCTGGAATGCCACGGGACCGGTGGCGTAGGAAGCTCAGGCTGCCCAGAATCTTGTGTCCTCTTGCGGCTGCCATTGTGGTGTGATGAATGAAGGTAAGTGACTCATCAATGAATACCCCCAAATACTTGATTAGTCGTTTGGCTGGGATGTTGGTGTTAAGGATTCGGAGTGGGTGTGATGACAGGCTCTTGCCTTTGTCTTTACTGGTGAGCGGGAGGCAGTTGAGCAGTTCGGTCTTTGGTGTTGCATAACTGAGTCCGAGGCGTGCACCATTCCTCAAGTGTCGTTCGGTTCGTTCTTCGAGGAGTGTATTAGCTCTGGAGACTGTTGGCGACATCTGTATCATGCAGACGTCATCAACATAGGACGTATCAACAGCATCGCCAGGGTGTTGCTGTTTCTCCAACATGGCATTACTGTAGATGAGGAAGAGGATTGGTGAGATCGGTGATCCCTGGGGGAGACTACTCTGGTACGGTTGTGGCTCCTCGGATTGTCGGTCAAACCCGAAGGCGATTTTCCGGTCGGTATTGAAGGCAGCAACCCAGTTGGTCAAATAAGATGGCATTTGGCGTTGGGACATGATTTCTAGGAGTGTTGACGGGTGGACCTGGTTGAACGCTCCCTCGATGTCGAGCGTGAGGACAGCCGGTCGAGTAGGGTTCTGGTTGGTGGTTTTCCTTTTGCTGATAGAGGTGGCGATGAGTGAAATCGTATGCAGTAGTACGTCAATTGCAGAATTTTCTTGCTGGGCACCCATCTGTGATGGATGTGTCGCTCCGTACATCAAGGCTGCATGGGAGAAGCGTTTCGCCACAATCGATTCCAGCAGTTTCCCAAAACATGATTGGAGTGAGATTGGACGATAAGATTTTGGGTGTGAGTACGTCGTCTTGCCAGGCTTGGGGATGACAACACAGTTGGCAGTTTTCCATTCCGGCGAATGCACAGCATATTTGAGGCATGCGGTGAATAGGTCGGGGAGAAGATGTGGGGCAGCCTCATGGAAGCGTCGTAGGGTGCTGTAGGTGATATTGTCTGGTCCAGCTGGTGTGCCATATTTCAGGTGTGAGATGGCCAAATGGGTTTCGGATGCTGTGACCGGCTGTGTGTGATGGCGTATATCCCTCTTGGAGGTGAGATGGTCCGCTGGAAGTGGCGTTCGTTGCTCCATATTGACTGTTGGGAAGAGTGAGTTATGTCAGAATATGGTGGCGTCCGGAGATGCGGAGGCGTCCGGACATGAGAGACCAGAGGTGGCGTCCGGAGATGAGGAGGCGTCCGGACATGACCGAGTCTCCGAGCGCCAGCTCGGGAGACAGTCTTCCGTCCTTTACCCCTGGCGAGTCCCTCAGGCGTGTTGTATATAGAGAGAATGTTCCTCCTTCGACTTTGTATCAATCAACCAATTCACTATCTTCGTCTCTATCGATCCCTATATTCCAACAGGTTATGAGCCCGGATTGAACGCTCTGCCAATCCGCTACCCATCGATAATCGCACCTGCCGACCTGCCGTT
>Ga0307516_10004807_pt1 | contig 16445 bp, 23 predicted proteins | sample 19_EM_MG_FD_203310 | JGI IMG/M metagenome (GOLD analysis project Ga0307516, IMG submission 203310) | Populus trichocarpa ectomycorrhiza microbial communities from riparian zone in the Pacific Northwest, United States - 19_EM | ecosystem: Host-associated > Plants > Roots > Unclassified | place...
CCACGTGCATGAGCCTGGTGAGGTCTTGGCCTGAACCTTCGCGTCCGACTCCGAGGTTGCTCCTAAATCCGAACCGGCCAATGTCTCGCTCTCGGCTTCCACTACCCACATGTTGCAGGACGCCGTGCGGTGGTTGCCAGACTATCTCTGGCCTTTGAACGTTGAACGGCCGCATACGTGTATCGAATTTATGATAGTAACCCCGTCTCAGTTCATTCTGGGGTCATCTGGCGGTGTCCTGTGGTAATTGGTCAGATTCTCTGACGGAACCACGGCGGCTGTCACGACCTCTTCCTTTACGGCCATGTTTGCGGGGAACGTACTCACAGCAGTTCGCATCACCGCCTAAATGTTACGTTGGATTGGTAAAGCCCATATCCGATGGAGCAAGACCCGCGCACTTTGGTGGGTAAGCCTCTGCGGCCGCACTCGCTCCATTACGGGGTGCGCTAACTGTTTTCTCTTTCATCTGCGAGGACCCACGTGCTTAAACTCACCAAGGCCTCGCTTCGCCCGTCCAAACGTGGGAGCTGTCATCCAACTATCACTCGTCGAGGGGACGAAGGCGAGTGGCGCGTGCCATCGCTGATACAGAGGGAAAGCAGAAGAAAAGAAGAACTTCCGACAGTGTTCGCAGAACGTACCAACGTTGATACGGAAGGGAAAGGGAAAAAACAAAAGGGACTCCGCGACCCAGTACTTAAACACATTCTCATTACCGGTCGCTACCCACAGCTTAGTGGACTCCGTGACGAGCAACCTCCAAAGTCACATTCTCGAAATGCCAACTTACCTCGTCAAACCCAGGGAACACACCGTTCTGAGCCACAAGGAATACCATGAAATATCACCGATCAACCTCCTCTTGTCATTGTCGGTGAGCCTGCCACTTCTAGATGACATACTCCGAAGCTACGCTGACTCCTGGTCCTGGAACAGGTTCCGACCGTTCATATAATTCCAGAGATCCTGGATATCGAAAGGTTCAACGTCACGCTGAGCGGTGCATTGTCGAGCTTTCCGCTCCCCGTGGAGAGACTGGTGAGACCGGATACACCAAGCGCACCTTGGAAGGTACGCATTTGTCCACTTCCCTCCCTGATTCAAGTTAACCACGGAATGTAGATTCGGTTGACGAATTCTGGCGTCCCCGTATCACTCACCGACAGCGACGCAGACGAGATCTTCCCAATAGACCTCACCGCCCATCCCTCTCACGCTATGCGGAGCCCCTGAATGGCGAAGGGATCGTCAACACGGAGGGGCTCGCACGTATAGTGTACGTCCTCTCTCGGCCTTCCCAGTTCCTTTCGCTGTGCTGACGGAGATGGCTTCAGTTGATGGGTCAGGCGCCGTGCTATTCTTTAAACATCTCCCCGAGTTATACGAAGGTCTCGGACCGAACGATCCCCCGCCTTACCAGTACCACGAACCAAAAGCAACCAAATTCCCGGAACCACCGATGGCTTCTCCTCTGCGACCGCTTTGACCCGTCGGCCGCCACGCCTCCGTGGGGACGCCCCGAGAGGAAAGCAATGGAATTCGTCGCATTCAGGTTGACGGCTACGCAGCTTACCGAGATCCACAATTCTGTGACGGAGGGGATGGAGCACCCGAGGATAACGGGGATGGGTGTAGTGGTGGGATTGCTTGGGTGGTGTTTATCGGAGGCCGAACCCGAATCAAAACCCATCGACACCGTTTCGTGTGTGGTCAATGTGCGTGCACTCGTTGCCCCTCGTGCAACTCGACTTATTCTGCAATGGCACCGCTGGATGGGTATATACCCGGTCAACGCGACCTTTTGGTTCCCCACAGGAACCCGAGCCCCGAAAGGGGTCAATCCTTACGACTGCACTCTGGTTTATGCCACCGGAATACGCAAGTCATTGGAGAAGTTGAAGGACCCCGGGTTGATCAAAGAGATGGGTCAGGCTCCATTCCAGCCATGCTGCCGGTTCTCGTTACATGTAGATCAACACCAAACCCGACATTTGTCGACGGAAAGTGGATAAGCAGGGAAGGCGAGATAGAAGCGACGTTTTTTGTTCCGCCGAACAGGAGGAAGAGGTTCGAGATATTGTTTGAGGGGTATGCTAAGGGGTTTGGTACGACTGGCCCAGTAGAATCCCTACCATAGCCGTAGAGACACCAAATAATCCAGTCTCCAAGCCGGAGCAGTGTTGAGCCCCAGCCCCCAGGAAACAGAAAGGAACCTTCGCACCCTTCACTGGTTTTATCCTCATCACTCTTCTTGAGTCTCAATAACGTTTATAAACGTGATGAGCGTGTCCGAGTCGACCACAACGAGCCACCGTCTCGGTATGCTAGAACTACGAGCCTCACACATGGTTCTCGATGGCCTTAGTTTTACTCTCGCCTCTGATCGTGTGCCGTCTAGTAGGCCGGCAGAACGAGCTCTGGGGCGCAACATAGCTTCGGTGTCAAGTAGGAAGGCTAAATTTAATCCACTGACCCTGAACAAAACAGTAAGCGTGGCCACCCCACACTCGTCTTCTGCCTTCGGGGTACGGCCAAAGCAGATGAGGAGTCCATGGCAAAGTTCTTGTCTAGCCACAGGATCACGATCCAGACTTTAAAGAGGTCATTGGTTTTGTTTTCCTCGGCGCTTCACCCGCCCTCGTGAGTAACCTGGTCTTGGGACTGGTATGTGTTCATCGTGCGTACGGTGGACGCTGACTGCGTTTTTTGTTTCATTCTAGCAGAGGACATGTATGCGATTGGAGGTCATCGGTGTGGAAATATCTCCTCAGGCAGAAGTCTGACTTCCATTATGGCGGTCGCGTCCCCGATAGCCTGCCGTGGCCTGCTGAGCTCCACGACCGGTTTCATCACCTCCACACAACGTTTTGCCCATATCTCGGACATCTCAGGTGTGTCGTAGATTATGTGTGGCAAATGCCAAGAAAGTCCGATAGCATCAGTGAGCTCGCCCTCTTCCCCCATGACGAGGAGAGCCATATAAAGTCGGTAGTTGAGGTATTCCCCGTCCACGCGCGGGCCGGGTTCAAAATGGACCTCCCCACTAACGTTTAAGGGTTCAACATGTCCATCTAGAATCTGCACGATCGCGATTAGCCCAACGGCTGAGGTTGAGTTAGGATGAAAAGGTGACCTCATAGGCGCGACGAGGGTCATTGGATCCGGTCTTCCTTAATTGTATCTCGAAACTGAGAAAGCACGAGTGTCAGCGGAGGTGCGTGTGTTTCGGTTGAACGGGAGAGAGTGTACCAGCGATTACGATAGCCCCCGGGCCTGTTGGTGAGATCGAACGCACGGACGGTTGCCCACCTAAGAAACGCGTTCCAGGACTGTGTCCACCCTTTAAGCGGATTTTTCTGGGCAACGATGTCCCGGCATATCTCTTTGTGCTCCTCCTTCCACGACACCGCTTGGCACAGCACTGACTGGGGACGACTAATATGAGTAAGTGGTATACGTAGGCGATGGGTAACTGACGCAGTACGTGGCAATCCTGTTGTCGGTATCAATCCGGTGCCATGGGACGGTATCGGTGAATGGACACGGCTTACCGACATGCTCCACAACACTTGAGTCGCTTCAGCGGAAACTCGCGTCGACAGCCATCACACCAGTACCCATCGCGGTTCATGATTTTCGTGGTGTGGGGTAGACGGGGGAGGAACCAGATTCTTGTACCCAGGCATACGGCAACCGGTCTTCCAAATCCAGCGCGAACCACCCCAACCTTTATGACGACATGGAATCTCCGAAGGGGACACGGTTTCTTTCCTAGAGCCGCCCACAGTCTCTCCGCGACTGGTCACCGTCCAGCGAGGTGAAATCGAACCGGAGAGCGACAGCACCCGCCGAGATTTGCTGGACCCACAAGCGCTTGAGCCTGTGTTCGGCGGGCCGGCGTGGGCCGCACCCTTATCGTCTCGCCTCGATGGCGGAAGCCCCGGAAAGCGACTCCAGTGTTGAACAACTCGTGTCTGTGCTCACCAAGTCTGTGATGGTGGACGGCCCAGCTCGAAGGTATGCGTGACTTTGCGTCAACTGCATGAGGCACAACTGACAAAGCATCTAGTGCCCTGTTCGATCTGCCCGCGGAGAAGGTACGAAACGCAGGCTTCTGAATTTTGCGTGGTATCTGAATCCAGCGAGAAAAGATTGTCACTCTCGAACGAGATGTCGTACGGATCTTGGTCACGATCCGGTTGGCGTTGAATCAAACCGCTCCGGTGAATCGCCTCCCACCCGAGATCCTCACGAGAGCGCTCGAGTTCCGCGGCGACGACAAGGACCTCATTTCCGCCACTCACGTCTGTAATCGGTGGCGCTCTGCCCTCTCATCAGCCCCATCGCTCTGGACCGAAGTCGTATTTCGGGATACCGATCGCGTTCTCACCTATCTGACGCGATCCGGGGCGCTACCCATCGATGTCTCGTTTAAACCCACCCGCATCTCATTCGAACCATGGACGTTTGAGCCTGAAGATCTCTTTACAAGCTGCATACCCTGGTTTGACAGGATGAAGTCCTTATATATCCGAGGAGACGAGGAACACATCGAGGCGATCGTCCAACGGTTGTGTCTCCCGGCTCCACTCCTTCAACTTCTGAAGTTCGACGGAAGACCTAATCGAAGCATGATATGGAGGACCGCGGGCGCGGTCGGTTTCCCTCACGACTTCCTCGGTGGACAAGCACCTTCCCTACAGAACCTTTCATTCGACTCAATTTCCCCGACCCCGATGATCAAGTTTCCTCTCCCAAACCTAACCTCCCTCACATGGTCTGACAGAAATTCGAGGGCCACGGTCGGAGATTTATTGACCCTTTTAACGTTTTCCCCGTCGCTCGAGGTTATGGACATCCGCCTTCAAGTTCAGTTTGTGTCAGAAGCTGACCGGGCGACGGTCGTGACCCTCGGTAAACTACGCGAACTCACCTGGTCCAACTCTGGGGGGACATTCAGTTTGATGTCTTGCCTCATCGCTCCAGAGCTACACTGGCTGAGTCTACGCGTGGTCCCCGCACTCGACCCCCCGGAATGTGACCTCGCCAGCATCTTACCTCCCCATGCAGGTCACTTCCCCTTACTCGCCGACCCTACTGGGATGAGATACACCACTCGGAGAGGCACTCGGTTGTGTATTTTCAACTCAGAAACCGGTTACACCAGGATTACCGTAGCTCCAAGTCACCGAGATGGCTCTCCCCCCTTCGCCTGGCTCTCCCGGGACACGCCAATATCCTTACGGTTGGTGGAAAAGCTGGTTATGGAAACAGATTACCCACCACTCGGAGAGATTCCGATAGACCAGTTCGAGAGCCTGGCGAGGCTTGAGCTGGTGGACTGTGCCGATATCTATTCCTCGCTGATGCTGCCGTATCGTCACAGGCTCAGCGGTGCTCTGGTCACCCCGCTCCCCACACTTTCGGAACTGCAGGCAACGTCCAATGAAATCCTACCACTCGATGGGCTGGCAGAAGTTCTAAAGGAACGAAAACAAGCCGGCCATGGGGTAGAAACTGTCCGGATCCGGGGAGTGTGTGCAGAGCCAGTGGAGGAATTGATTGCGAAGATGAAAGAGTTCGTTGGCGAGCTGATACTGGAACTGGTACACAGTTGACCGAGACCCTTGGGCCCTGTCGAGATGTTTCATACCCGTCGTGCTGTTTCGTGTACAAAAGGGTATTGTAATCCTACGACGTCATCGAGGTTGACTTTGAGACAGTATATAAATCCTGTGTTTTCGTCGATTAGCGATATCCGACCTTGACCCAATACCACAACCCGTCGTCCCTTCTGCCGCTCGCTTGACTTTTAGTGTTGGCGGCTCACGCCGCCTTCCAGGTATCCATATGTCCGTACTTGGTGGCGCCACAATTGCCATTTGCGACGTACTCCCTGTCTGAAAACAGACCTCGCGACGAATTCCTGTACACCCTTGAGTTATTTTACGACCCGGCGGGAGCGCTAACATGGGGAATTCCAAAGGGTCACCCTCAGAGCTCTGCCGCGCCATTGTACCTCCCGGGCCAGTGCAGGGTAATAGGGGTATAATCCCAAGAGGGGCCGTCCTCGACCCGAACAGTTGGATACGTGGAGGGGTCAGAGGGATCGTACAATCTTCGCTGTTCGAATTCTCGAACGTTCGCCTCAGTTCTGTACTCCTCCTGGTTGGAGCCCAAAACGCCCACTCGACCCCGCCACCCTCTCCGTCGCTTGAGGAAGGCAAATACAAGAACCGCAAAGACGGCGAGCACGGCAACGCCTCCGGCTGCACCTACGGAGCCCCGTTTAGCCAAAGTTAGTAATGGAAACGGCAGGACGTACCCCCAACTATAGCCCCGAGGTTCGCCTTGGATCCGGCGATCTCAGTTTTTGATGGGGTGCTTAAAATCGAGGACGATGGTTGGGTAGAAGAACTCGGGAAGGAGGTAGTTGACGGGACTTGGGGGGTCGCTTCCGGATATCTTCCAGCTGCCTTTGCAAGGTTTTGATCAAACCGGCCCCCTTCCTGTGTCGTCTGGTCAGCGGACGACGAGCGCGCACTCAGGCAGTTTGCCATACTGTATAATTCAGATACGCCCAATGAGGCACCGCAGCACCGAGCGGGATATCGAAGGGATAGCTAGCGAGAAAGCGTAAGATCTTCGCCAGAGGGTAAATGCGCTAGGATACCCACTCTGTCACATAAACACTAACGCAGTTCTTTTCCCAGGACGACCACCTGGACAGAGCATCAAGATCAACACGTGGAGTTTTGTGAAGGGGGATGCTTACGCATCAAAAGTGCTGTTTTGGCATGCTGTACAAGCCATGTACAGACTGTAGATGATCGTGTTGCATCCGCATTTCTTCCCATCCTCATCGTTCGTCGCAGGTGGTATGTAGTTATTCCCTGGTGCAAGTGGTGACAGCACGAAGCCGACTATCGACGGTTGACAGATGCAGGTCAGTTAGTGGACTCGCGGTCAACGGGTGCAAACCTACCGAGCCCCAGACAACTTGCTTGCAGCGATCCTGCGATCTGACACGGGTTCTGCCCCTTCGAGTTGTGCGACTGGGTGAGGTGGCGTGAGGCGATGAGATCGATGTGAGAGAGTGAGAAGATAGTACCCATTCCCATCCGGACTGGCAAGTAGCGGCCCCCGCCTGAGCCGAAGGGAGGAGAGAGAGGACGGTGATGGCCAACGATAGAGCGCGCGCCTTGGTGGCTGGGTACATCGGGACTCGGGGCAAGGGCGACTAGCGAAACGAATTATTTGGTTGCCAAGTGGTCAGTCACGCAACATCCTGTCTGCGACGTAAACTGGCAAATACCCTGAGAGGGGGGAGGGACGCGCGTGGTTAAAGAGGGAGGGAGATTACGGTGGTCTGGGTGGTCTCGCTGTTATATTGTAGTCTTCACCGACAGGCGGGGAGATCGGGGAGCGGTCGAATTGATCGCGCGGGTCTTATGGGGGATGCACTGGTAAGAGAGCGGCTATCTACGCCAGACCCGCGGTTTCATCGTCCTGGAGCTGCCTCCGGGCACCAATCTTAGGTTCGGTCGCGACGTGAAACTCGGGCGAATTGGTTCGGACACCACAGTTTGCCAGGATGCGAAGTCTTGCAACCATGACGCGACGTTAACGGTCTTAGCCGTGGACAAAGGGGATATACGTCCACTGACCTGACATCTGAAGCCCACCTAAGAGGGAGAATTCCACCGTTCCGGCGTTTCAACGTGCAAGAGCAGCATGAACGGAGAAGGAGAGATGTCGATCAATGCGTGGGACGCGGCCGAGACCCACTTACAAGTCCGAAAGATAGCACAACCGCCGGCAGGACCACAATAAGCGAGCTTATGTATATTAAAATCGTAACCGTAATGCACGTAGACCCTCGTTTGAAAACCCCAAGTTCATCGCAACCGATACGCCCAGTCCACCTTGACAACGTCGGTTTTTTCTGTGGTCTTCTCGAGCTTGTAGGCGGAAACGGGGCCATCCAGAGGACCACGGGAGCCGTGACCCCGGTGGGGAATAGAGTTCCCGGTGCTTTTCGAATCCTGGAATATCTATCGTTGTGAACCCCTTCCGCTTATGAGAAGCTCGCCGCCTGTCTTGCCTGTCTTCGGGGGTTCGCCGTTGCAAGGAACGCATCAGAAGACATAATCACCGAATCCATCCCGTCCCGGTGGGCTTTTCTACTGTGCCGCCCTTCTTAAGCTCCCGAGGGAGGTTATGACCACACAGTCCGAAGAACGCGAGACGTAGCGTAGAGGTGGCTGGGTGTGGGGCGACCGTGGGATCCCTCAGCGTACTATAGCCCGGGAGCCGAACCTGGGGTGGGCAGGTAGTTTGTAGGCGCCGTCCTGATCCCTCATGATCCCACTGACCGAACACCTTTGTGCCCAACCGACTGTATACGTGGCAAACCGCGTGGCTTTCCGCGCGTTGTGTGCGGGCGACCTGGGAGCGTATCCTCAGTTAGCCACCCTTGGGGTCGAGACGCTCTCCGGAGTGGTGGGAACCGAAATTGTGCTGGCGCCTTGTCGATCATTCCGCACAACAGGCGGGACGCCACGTCACCGGTCACCACTGAGCAGTGCTCTAAACATTCAGCCTGGTGGTGGCAGTTACCCAGGCCAGGGACGCCGAATCTACGCATCTTTCCCTCCAACTGTGTATTCGGGTGGGCGTCATTTGTTACATGCAACCATTTCCCCGGTAGTGCGCGTTACATGGGCAATGGCCTCGCTGTCGCGAGTGCGCACTGGTAGCGGAGTTGGGATTGGGTGACACAATTTTCGCCGGATGGCGCTTTGGAGGTCTTGAAGGAGTAGAGAAAGACGAAGAGCCGGTCTACCTCAGTGGTGCCCGTGGTCTTCCACCCGAAGGGGTATAGCAGGGACGAACTACGTGAAACGGGTCCCCGAGAAGGTAGGTGAGGTCGCGTTTCGAAGGGCAATCATCTGATATGGTCTCCCTAAGTCGCCAACATCGATCAGAAGCAGGGCAGTTACCGTGTCCTGGGCGGTGGCTCTTTATAAACGCTCCACCAGGTGGACGGCCTAGTGTCCGGACGTCAGCGGTTGAATAAACATCGTGTCCGCGGCCGCAGACGAACTGTGGCAGTTTCGTGATGTGTTAGATAAACCTTCATGCTGTGCGATGGTATCGATTATCGTTGCTGACGGTCGGTGCCCCCTCGTTGCGTCGTACGTTGCATTCGCTGATCGTGGCCACGCCTCCTTAGCCACAGCCTATTTGGCCTTTCCATCTGCCTACTTTCGGCACCCCCCGTACACGCCTGAACCCAAACAACCGCCACAGTTTGCGAGAAGCACCCGGTATCTTCCATCGAAATGACCTTATCGCGATCTCTTGGGCTCATTCTGAAGCCCCAACCTGAAACTGAGGGATCTGTTGGATCGCATAAATATGGCCCATAACAAATGTATTCGTTCAAGCGACCTGCAAACATGGCGGCTACCCCTGCTCTTCGCGAGGCTTTGAACGAGGGGATCACCTCCGGGAATCTCGTCGACACCAAGATCATTTTGTACTCACACAGGGACTCCTCTGGTCGAGTCTGTCGGCCAAAGGCGATCTACACCAACAGCCGCGTCCTGAAAACCGTCCCTTACTTTAACGATCGTGAGTCCAACACCACACTCGATACCACTCGCACACTGCCTCACGGTGTCCTTTCAAAGTGCTCTTCGGGGACTTTGCAGAGTCCCAATCGAAAGACTTCAAGGAAGAAATTGACGAGGACGATTCTGCGGAAGACTATGGATATCTGTCCGACAGCGATCTTGAGGACGATGAGGATGAGAAGGTTGCCTCATCCAAACACACAAGGAAGCCGAAAGTTTACCCGTTCGACCCGTTTGGGGCTTCCGGCGAAGCCAGAAAGATCACCTGCGATGAGCACGAGGAGTGCGCCGCGAAAGGGAAAGTCGCAAAAATACCAGACATGGCGTTCGTGACGTGAGTGTGAGCTAGGAATCTCTTCAGCGTTTCGTTGATTTCATTACAGATTCCAAGCGTTTCTGATGTATCTCTACACGGATGTGATAGAGTTCGCACTGTTTGGGTCTGATGAGAATCGCAGATCGCGAAGCGCGGAGATCGTCACACCTTCTGAAGATAAGGTCCCCAGACCGTCCCCAAAATCCATCTACCGACTCGCGGACAAAGTCCGTACCTGGTCTTCCCAACCCACCCGGAACATCTCATATCTGACGAAATTTCACAACAGTACGACGTCCCTGCGCTGAGGATTCTCGCTCTGAACCGCATACGGAGTGGGCTGGGAGGGTGCGACATTGCAGAGGAGTCTTTTAGCCGATTCGCGTCCCGGTGAGTGTGATACGTTACCAACCGTTGACTGGACTGACGGAGAGACGCAGATACGACGAGATAAGGAGTCTATATATTGACCAACTCGCGTCCGCTTGGATGGAGGACTCGACGACGGAAGCGACTTGTGTCAGCGTCGACAAGAACATCGACAGCTTCGTTGAGGGGGACCTCGAGCACGCAACGGAAATGCTCTGTGCATTGTGGGAGATCGCATACAAAGATGGCGATATCGTGGCCCCTTCAAGTGCCTCGTCCGCCGTGAGCCCATTCCCTCCCCCGTGCTATGCGGGAATGCTTACCTCCCCTAATCAGGTTACTCAGGTTACAAGCCCAGTCCACTGGGCGTCTGTGAAGGTCGCACTCATCAAATCGATTCGTAAAGGGGTCTTCTTCGACAGGAAGTATTGGGCCAGGCACTCGAGGACCGGGGGCACCTTGAAGCCCGTTTACTTTTCAAGTATTGTCATGGGTGACAAAGTGGAGCAACTGAATAACCGTGCGTCGATCTTTGATTGTAAATTCACTGAAGTCCTGAAGGTCTCCAGTGGTGAAATACCTCAAGGGCCGAAACGTTTCCATAAACGACCTAGATGGAGGTGTCAACGTTGAGAGCGACTGCGAAGACGATTCTACCGGGGTTGGCGATGGACCATTGAAGGAGGAGGAAAACCGTGCGGTTCTTATTGTTGGCTCATTTCCAGCGTACGTGCGTTTTCTTGCCTTTCTCTCACGCTCAGAGAAATGACAAGCTCTTCAGTTGGAAAACCCTTTTCTTCTATCGCTGCACAGACACGATCTCATTCGCTCCTCTCAAATCCCAAGGCCCCGACTCTCGCTTGAATGACATTCGCGAAAATACTGTAGCCGCTGCGCCCCCTCCCTGTTCACCAAAGAGCGTTTACGTTCTGGCAAGTTTGGTGAGAGAACCTTCGATCAAACGTCGCAGGTGTGGAACTGATGCGTGAAACCAAGCTCGGAATTCAGCCCCTCTGTGACAGTGCATTCGCAGACATCAAAAGCAAAGTGTCTTTGGACAACGTCGTGGACGAACTTTTCTCGTGGGTCACCGCTAAGTAAGGGCGCCACCGGGTTCAAACCCTGAGGCCAACACCAGGCTAACGTTTTTGTTCAGCCAGGAGAAGATCATGGAAATGCAGTGTGAGCTTCTGATTTCGAGTTTCAATGATCCGAGGACGCTCGCGCGTGTGAAAGAGATCGTTGGACACATCTCCGATGGATCTTCCTCCCACTGCGCTGGCATGCTGAAGCTTGGGTTGAAGAAGGCTTTCGAGCTCAAAAAACAGAAGAGACAGCCTACCGGGGTGCTGTTGCGATGCGCCTACACCATTTGTCCGTGGTACGGCACCCCGGTCGCTTACTCGATTATCGGGGCAAACGTCAACGGCTACTGCCAGGTTTGCCTCAATCTCAGCCGCGGTAGTCGCTATCTACAGTGTGTCGGTTGCGGGCACATCAGGGCTGGCGTGTATCCGTCGTGCCAAAGCTGTGGGAAGAGGTTTATATAGCTCCAGCAATCGAGTGTCGATTTTCCGCCGTGGTACTAAAACGTGTGATGTAACGATAAAACAGAGAACGGTTCCCGAGGGATTTCTGTAAGGATATCGCCCGGCTGTAAGTTTCGGATTCTACACTTTTTTCGCCCGCGCCTCCATCCCACAAAACAGCGGGCAATGGTGTGAAACGTTCTCGGGATCGTATGACAGCGAGAAGTGGTTCTTGTCGACATTCCCGGTCTTGGGTTCTGCCGCCTGCTGGTCCCTGGTCTCTTCCCTCGGTGGCGCTATGACTTCCAAACTGCGGGCCAGGGAAGGCTGCAACTCCACCCGGTCCTGCGAGCAGTCGCCCAATACTCCTGTTTGTTTTGACGGCAAGATGGGTTCAGGAAAATTGGGAGGCGTGGATTTATTGACACTAATACAAATGGATCCTTTCCAATTATGATATGTCTAATGTATCTGAGTCAGTCGCTGTGATTTTACGGTGGAGGGTGTCTCTGGTATGGGGAGGCGAAGGGACCGGGGTATCGGGATGGGGCTGTTGGAAACTGGAATGTTGGATGATAGGACGAGAACGTTTGATTGGGGAAACTCCGGGCGAAGCGCCGGGGAAGGAAGAAGGGAACCGCCCCTCATTCCTCGCCGGGGGTTCCGTCGAGGATGCAACCACACCCGTCGAACGGGCAACAAGCACAACTGTGTGAACCGAGGTCACAAGTGGGGCAGAAGTCCTCGTCGGGGTGGTCGGGATCGTCTAAACAGCGGGTCAGCCGACGAAGACCGCAGAAGGAGGGGACTGACCGTGAACGGCGGCGCGCACGATGGCGGCGAGGAGGGCGAAGACGAAAGACTCGAGCCTGAGCATGGCTGTGTCTGCGGTGTTTAGAAAATAGTGCCCTGGCTCTTATACTCTGACTTTTCTCCCTTTCTCCTGCGAGCACGGGAAGCGCGCCGTTGGACTTACTCTGCCTTCGCAGGACATCCAAAATAAGGTTTCACATTTCCTCTTTCGTCCCTCCTCACCTCCTTTCACCCCTCGGGATCTAAATCGGACCGCTGACAGTTTCCGAGATTCGCAGTACCTGCGACCCGACCGAACGACCCTTCCCTGAATATCCTCAGCTCAGGCGTCTGTCTGCACGCCTCTAATCTTACGGGCAGTCATCTGGTGCCCGCCCATGGCTTTCGTTACTATTATCATCCACGTTCCACTCCACCGGCCCCCTGGAGAGAGAGAGCGAGGGTATGTAGCAGAGGTTAACCATACAGGCTCGAGAGCTGTAGCCGGCGTATTGGGCCAGATGGATTCACAATGTGAAATGTGGTGAATCGAGTACTCAGGAAACAGGTACCTACTCGGTCACAGAACACCCCTGCGACGGTTTCGGTAAAGTCCAAAGGTACAGTTGACAACTAGGATAGGAACCCTGGTTCCCAGCATCGTAGGCACGCGGGGGTATGCAAAGGTAGGTTTGAGCCCCAGAGGCAGGGGGATATGAGTTCATGACCACCAGACGATCGCAGAGTCGTAAAGTTTGGGGCCCAAACGGTGAACCCCGTTCAGCTCTGTACCAAAGTTGGAGTGAGGTATCAGTGCAATCGGCATACCAGTCAAAGGTCGCGGTTGTGCGGCGGCGATCTGACAGAGAGACTCGGTCTAGGACATTCTGCAGGGACGATGGGAAACTCTTGGTGGTCCCGCGACCGCCAAGACTTATGACTTCAAGACCAGGCACACTGTTGCTTGCCGTAAATGGCACCTATCTGGTACCTGTGGTCTCGTTCTTCGGAAGGAGACGCCCACCCATGGGCAGATTAGAATAAACGGATGTCAGCATTCGTGGATATCAAGTACACAAGGGAGCCGGCCACAGGCGACGGGCGGAAGCCGCGCGGCGCAGTGGCAGTAAGCAACGTTACACCTATAGCCCACGCGGTGAACGGAGTAGAAGAAAGTATGATAATAGAATAAAAGTCCAGACCAGAAAGTAAGCATCCCATGGGGAAGAAAAAAACCAAAACCTCGCCCAATCGTTCACAGTTCCGCGGCACCGCTGTACTGACCCTTGCTGGCCGCGGTCGTGTATGCCCCACTCGTTTCGTAACCACCGTGGCTGGGGAAGGTGGATGGATCGGACGGGTTCTATAAACGACGGTCAGAATACAAGTTGGGCGGGAGAGCGAAAAGGCCCACATAGAGTCGCATCTGCGAGGGCTGCCTCCCATGTTCGGACATGCGAGCACTAGAAGAATACCTTGGGTAGTCCTGATAGCCATCGTCAGACCCTCCCAGTGCGGTCGCACGTCTGCGGAGGAACAGCCAGACCCCGACACCAACCGCCCCCAAAAACACCAGGCCACCGATGACACCTCCAGCGATGGCACCCGCAATTGAAGATGATTTCTTTCCCCCCTTATTGCCGTTGTCCCCGGCAGGGGTTGATGTTGATGTGCTACCTTGGTGTGTCGAGACAGAAGACGAACCCGAACGCGAAGAGGTACGGGATAGTGAAACAGTGGAAGGAACCGGTGCAAGCGTCTCGGGCAGACCCCCGGCGGATCGCGCTTTCGCAGGGTCGAACTTGTCTCCAACCTAAACCAGAAAGGTAAGACATTGGGGATATCACTCTCCACCACCAGTATCGATCACGCACGGTATAGTCCAGGAATGACCAGTGGGGAACGGCGCTATTCATAGGGATGGTCTCGGGGTATTGAGTGACGTAAACCTGGTCACAAAACTGGCTCCAGCCCGTCCACGACTGGGTGGTAACGTTTTGACAGCCAGTACATGCCATATACAAGCTGGATGACTCAACGATTAGCGCTTGCTCAGGGTGATAATCCAACCCGACCGCATACCTATACATCACGGTGTTGCACTGACACTTCTGTGCGGTACTATTCTTCTGGGGTGTGACGTAGTTCGTCCCAGGCTGCAGGGGCCCCAATTCGTACACAGCTACGAATCGTGGGTTATTTAAGTGGGAATGGAACGCTGGTTTGAACGTACAGAATCCCTGGCACTGTGCCTCTAGCGCACCAGCGATTTCACAGGGGTTTTGTTGTTTCGAGTTAGAGGCCTGTACAGAGGGTACACGTCAGTTCGACCGCACTCGGGAGGCCGGGATATCTAGGAATCGGGAACCAAAGGATCACCCACCCATTCCCAACCGGCTTGGCACACAGCAAAGGCCGCCAATGCGCGCGGCGCAAGGACTCCGAAAACGAGGAGAAACAGATAAACTTGCCTCACGCCGGCGATGAGGAACATGGTGGAAGCGAAAGAAAGAGAGTGGGTTGCATTGCGTCCGAACTGGGCACTCGTGCTGATCCACCCCACCCCACCCCATGGGTAGGCGCCCGGGCCCATCACCCAGTCGCCCTTTGATCAGGGATCCTTTGACAACGGCGTCGACTTGGAGACCAAATGCTTACGAATCACGGGACGGGGTAATGTCGATTCCGATTATAAAATACAGAGGCCCATGAATGTCACGTCCTGCTGGTTCGCGGGAATTGATTACTACGGTTACTGGTACAAGGTCGTAACTGTGAGGCGGTCAGGCAGGTTCCGGGACTGTTTGCAATCAGCGCACTGCTCAACTGCGGCCTAGTACATCTCCAAGCTCATCCCATCATGGATCTCGTAATCGGCCAAGGTAATATGGTCTTTATACACAGTATACCTGTGCAGACACCCGACGTGAGCGGTTCGAAACATGATGGAGGGTTGGTGTTACGCGTACCATTTCTTCAGGATGATCTTCGACGCTTCTGTGCCGATTTGGGCAGCGAGGAGTTTCTTGAGGTCGCCGACCGTATCGTCGGGACTGCACTTCACTCGGACTTGAAGGCGATCTGAGTTACAGCCAGTGCAAAAAAAAGGGGAAGTGGCGTGGCGTACCCTTGCGTCCTAGACGGTCGTTAGCAATAACCTGTCATATCGATAACGCAGCCAGTCAGAAACCAAGAAAAATCAGGAAGTTGTGGGACGGACTTCAATCAACCCCATGGAAGAAAGAGATCGAGCGGGTGAAAGGGTGAGAAATGACGATCATCGTCACCCGCCGGCTTAGACTTTAGTTCGGAATAGAAAGACATGTTGTTATCTACAAACACAAATACCGGCAGCAGCGCTAACCTACAAAGATAATCTGGTCGTCAACACGTCGTGCCCGTCGTGGGGGTTTATAAATAACCCAGGTGGGATAACCGATGTCGATGATTTCTTAAGCACATCACCTGCGACAACACTCCGTCAGGTCGAGACCATCAGCGAAGTGGCGTGGGGCTTACCTCTCCGCCATTGCAAACGGGTCGGAACTTCCACCCTTAAATCTCTTCGCCTCCCAACTGTTATACCTCCCACTCACACCGCAACATCCGCAAACGGGGATAGAGAGGAGTATCACTCCCAACCACGACAACACAACTCCAATAAGCACCATCCACGTCCCAGTTCCCCACCCGACATCGAAATTCCCCCCGGTCAACCCTGGCAGTCGGTCTTTGGCGATGATAACGATGGCGAGGTCCACGGCCAGAACGATTGAACTCAGGAAAGAGTTGAACGTG
>Ga0307516_10004808_pt1 | contig 16445 bp, 9 predicted proteins | sample 19_EM_MG_FD_203310 | JGI IMG/M metagenome (GOLD analysis project Ga0307516, IMG submission 203310) | Populus trichocarpa ectomycorrhiza microbial communities from riparian zone in the Pacific Northwest, United States - 19_EM | ecosystem: Host-associated > Plants > Roots > Unclassified | place...
TTTCCATTCCTTTTCGGCCATCTCGTCGATGGTCTCGAGAAACATCGCCCCGTGCGAAAGCAATGCCGCGCCCGGCTGTGGCGACGCGTACTGCGCCCACTTCAGCCGTGTGTTCCCGATGTCGATGGCCATGAAACTCATGGAGCGCGAGCGTAGCAGCCGGCGGCATGGCCCGCCGCGCGGCGGGGAAAACCCCGAGCGCCATCGGACACTCGGTGTCAGACTGACTTTTGCCGAACGCCGGCATCATGCACAATTGACGTTTACGTAAACGTCAACTAGTGGCCTGTCCCGCAAACTACTGCCATACAGGACACTGAACGCCCGCCCACCGCCCCTCAGACGAGCTTCGCCATGACCGACCTGTCCGCCGAGTACAAAGCCCTGGCCGCCTACCGACCGACGAACAAGGTGCGCTTCGTCACCGCCGCGTCGCTGTTCGACGGCCACGACGCCGCCATCAACATCATGCGGCGCATCCTGCAGGGCATGGGTGCCGAGGTGGTCCACTTGGGCCACAACCGCTCTGTCGACGAGGTCGTCACCGCCGCGCTGCAGGAAGACGCGCAAGGCATCGCCGTCTCCAGTTACCAAGGCGGCCACAACGAATACTTCAGCTACATGGTCGAGCTGCTGCGCGCCCGCGGCGGCGCGCACATCCAGGTCTTCGGCGGCGGCGGCGGCGTGATCGTGCCGGCCGAGATCCGCGCGCTGGCCGACCAGGGCGTGCGCATCTACAGTCCCGAAGACGGCCAACGCATGGGCCTGCAAGGGATGATCGGCGAGATGGTGATGCGCGCCGATGCCGATTTGTCGGTGCATGCGCCCAAGGCCGTCAAAGCAATCCAGGGCCATTCGGAAGCCGCCTGGCGCGCGCTGGCGCAACTGATCACCGCGCTGGAAAACGGCAAGGCCGACCCTGAGCTGGTGGCTGCGGTGCATGACGCCGCCAAGGCCCACCCGGCCCCGGTGCTGGGTATCACCGGCACGGGCGGCGCTGGCAAGTCCAGCCTGACCGACGAGTTGATCCGCCGCTTCCGACTCGACCAGGACGACGCGCTGCGCATTGCCGTGATCTCGATCGACCCGTCGCGCCGCAAGAGCGGCGGTGCGCTGCTGGGCGATCGCATCCGCATGAACGCGATCTCGCCGTGGAGCCAAGGGCAGCGGGTCTACATGCGCTCGCTCGCCACGCGCGACACCGGCAGCGAAGTATCGGCCGCGCTGCCCGATGTGATCGCCGCCGCGCGCGCCGCCGGCTTCGATCTCGTGATCGTCGAGACCTCGGGCATCGGGCAGGGTGACGCGGCGATCGTGCCGATGGTCGACGTGCCGATGTATGTGATGACGCCGGAGTTCGGCGCCGCAAGCCAGCTCGAGAAGATCGACATGCTCGACTTCGCCGAGTTCGTCGCGATCAACAAATTCGACCGCAAGGGCGCGGCCGACGCGCTGCGCGATGTGTCCAAGCAAGTGCAGCGCAACCGCGAGGCGTTCACGGTGATGCCGGACCAAATGCCGGTCTTCGGCACGATGGCCAGCCGCTTCAACGACGACGGCGTGACCGCGCTGTACCAGGCCCTGCGTGAGCGGCTGCGCGACGTGGGCCTGAAGCTCACCGAAGGCCGGCTGCCGCTGGTGGACACGCGCCACAGCACGCACCAGACGCCGATCGTGCCGTCGGCGCGTGTGCGCTACCTGGCAGAAATCTCCGACTCGGTGCGCGGCTACAAGGCGCGCGCCCGCGCCCAATCGCGCTTGGCACGCGAGGTGCAGCAGCTGAAGTCCACCGCGCGCATGCTGACCGAAGCCAACCCGGACAAGACCAACGCCCGCGACGCGGTGCTGAACCTGGCGCAGCAACGCGAAGGCCAACTGGGCGCCGACGCGCGCCACCTGCTGGCCCAATGGCCGGACATGCAGAAGGCCTACGCCGGCGACGACTACGTGGTGAAGATCCGCGACAAGGAGATCCGCACCCGCCTGGTCCACACCACGCTGTCGGGCTCGAAGATCCGCAAGGTCGTGCTGCCGGGCTACGAGTGCGACGGCGAGGTGCTGAAGTGGCTGATGCTGGACAACGTGCCCGGCAGCTTCCCCTACACCGCCGGCGTGTTCGCGTTCAAGCGTGAAGGCGAAGACCCGACCCGCATGTTCGCCGGCGAGGGCGATGCCTTCCGCACCAACCGCCGCTTCAAGCTGGTGTCAGAGGGCATGCCGGCCAAGCGCCTGTCGACAGCATTCGACTCGGTCACGCTGTATGGCGCCGACCCGGCCCCGCGGCCCGACATCTACGGCAAGGTCGGCAACTCGGGCGTGTCGATCGCGACGCTCGAAGACATGAAGGTGCTGTACTCGGGCTTCGACCTGTGCAGCCCGACGACCTCGGTCTCGATGACGATCAACGGCCCGGCGCCGACGATCCTCGCGATGTTCATGAACACCGCGATCGACCAGCAGCTCGACAAGTTCCGCACCGACAACGGCCGCGAGCCGAGCGATACCGAGGCGGCCAAGATCCGCGCCTGGGTGCTGGCCAACGTGCGCGGCACGGTGCAGGCCGACATCCTGAAGGAAGACCAGGGCCAGAACACCTGCATCTTCTCGACCGAGTTCTCGCTCAAGGTGATGGGCGACATCGCCGAGTACTTCGTGCACCACGACGTGCGCAACTTCTACTCGGTCTCGATCAGCGGTTATCACATCGCCGAGGCCGGCGCGAACCCGATCTCTCAGCTGGCCTTCACGCTGAGCAACGGCTTCACCTTCGTCGAAGCCTACCTCGCGCGTGGCATGCACATCGACGACTTCGCGCCGAACCTGAGCTTCTTCTTCAGCAACGGCATGGACCCGGAGTACACCGTGCTCGGCCGCGTCGCGCGTCGCATCTGGGCCGTGGCGATGCGCGACCGCTACGGCGCCAACGAACGTTCGCAGAAGCTGAAGTACCACGTGCAGACCTCGGGCCGTTCGCTGCATGCGCAGGAGATCGCGTTCAACGACATCCGCACCACGCTGCAAGCACTGATCGCGATCTACGACAACTGCAACTCGCTGCACACCAACGCCTACGACGAAGCGATCACGACGCCGACCGAAGAGAGCGTGCGCCGTGCGATGGCGATCCAGCTGATCATCAACCGCGAGTGGGGCCTGGCGAAGAACGAGAACCCGAACCAGGGCGCGTTCATCATCGACGAGCTGACCGAGTTGGTCGAAGAAGCGGTGCTGGCCGAGTTCGAGAAGATCGCCGAGCGTGGCGGCGTGCTCGGTGCTATGGAGACCGGCTACCAACGCTCGAAGATCCAGGAAGAGTCGATGCACTACGAGATGCAGAAGCACACCGGCGAGTACCCGATCATCGGCGTCAACACCTTCCGCAACCCGCATGGCGACCCGGTGCCGGAGCACATCGAACTGGCCCGCTCGACCGACGAGGAAAAGCAGAGTCAGCTGAGCCGCCTGGCCGACTTCCACGCCGAGCATGCCGATGCTTCACCCGCCATGCTGCAACGCCTTCAAACCGCGGTGATCGAGAACGGCAACGTCTTCGACGTGCTGATGGAAGCGGTGCGCGTCTGCTCGTTGGGCCAGATCACCTCGGCGCTGTTCGAGGTGGGTGGGCAGTACCGCCGCAGCATGTGATGCCGGCAGGGCCGACGCCGACGGCGTTGGCCCTGCGAGACCTGTCTCAGGTCGCGAAGTAAGGCCGCTCGCTGGCGAAGAGCATGCGCGTGGCCATCTCGCGCCAGGCGCGCGGGGCCTTCTTGCCCAGGGCGATCACGCCAATGCTGCAGGCCCGGGCGCGCAGTTCGATCGGCATCTGCAGCAGCAGCCTGTCGGCAGTCGCCAGATCGTTGCTGCGCGTGTGCAGCAGCTCGACAAACTGCTTCATCGGCCGGAGGTCGTCCCGATCGGGCAGATTGGCTTTCGCCAAGTAGCCTTGCGGATCGCGCCCTTGGCGCAGCGCCAGTCCCACCGCGGCGAACAGTGTCGAGCCGTCGAACTCGTCTCCCAGCGGTTTGGCCAGCGCCTGTTCCGCCCAGTCGGCCGGTGCACCATCCGACGCCGCCAGCAGCCAGCGCAGTCGCTGCGCCCGCGCCGGGTTGTTGGCGGCGGCACGCTGGGCCGCTGGCAGGTTGCCGCGGGTCAGCTCCGCGTATTCGGTTGGGAAGTCCGGCACATCCGCTTCCTGGCCTCGCTCCAGCGCCAGCTGCATGCGTAGCGCCTTGGACTGTTGGGCCAAGGTCGTCAGCGCTCGCGAATCTTCCGGATGGATGAACCGCTGCAGCCTGGCCTCGTCCATCGCGACCAGCTCTGCGAGCTCAGGGACTGACTTGCGAGCTTGCGCCAGCGTCGCCAATGCCTGCGGATACTGGCCCCGCTCGGCCTCGACGTGCCCGGCCGCATAGGCGAACCAACCGTCCTTCGGCCAATGTTGATGCCCGTCGACAAAGCCTTCGTCGCGCGCCTGAGCTTGCGGCAGGCAACGCACGGCGGCATAGCGCAAGCCAGGTTGCTGCGGCTGCGCGACGGACTGCTCGGTGTGGCGAGCGCAAACCGCATCGTGCTCGGCGCCTGCAGCGTCCTGCTCTGCCCGCAACAGCAACACGTCGTGGGGCGTTCGCTTCAGCCGCGTGGCGATGATGTCTCGATAGGCCGACAACCCCTCCGCCGCGTTCATCCAATGGGCCGCGTAGCGGTCGTGCGAATCGTCCCAGCGGGCATGCAGCTCGATGAGTTGCTGTCGCTGCTTGTCGTCCTTCAGGCCGTCCAGCTCGCGGCCTGGACCGTCGGTCAGCGCTGACAGCACAGTGCGGGTCGACGGACCTTTGCTGCTGATGGTCTTCGGCGGTTCGGCGAACAACACGTCAGCGTGTGATTCGAACCAGCGCGGTGTACCGAGCGGTCGCTCGGGCCGCACGTTCTTCGTGCCGTAGCTGGCCGTCCACTCGACCAGCGCGGCGCCGCCCGCCACGCTGTAGACGTAGTGGCCGCTCCCACTGCTGGCATCGGCTTCGAAGGCTTCGATCGGCGTTCCGTCGGTCAGCCTGGCGTCAACCTGGTAGCGGTGGTCGGCCGGCACGGTGATCTGACGGCGGGACCGGGGCCCGACGGTCACGGACTGCCCCCCGATGTGCGCCACGACCGTCGTTCCCAGGCCGTTGTAGACGGTGATCTCGGCATCGCCCACGGCGCTGCTGAAACCCAATACGCCGGCGACGATGCCACCGGCCGCGACGAACCGCGCGACCGTCGGCCAAAGCCCGTCCGCACTCTGGAAACGGGCCCACCAGTTCAGCTTGTGCGGCCGCTCGCGCTCCTGGCCGCGGGGCAGGACCGGGTAGTCGGCCGGCGCCGCCGGCACGAGCGGCACACCATCGTCCGTCAGCGGCGCCTCAGGGTTGGTTTCTGCGGCGACATCGCCACCCCCTGTCGGCGCGCGAGCCACGGCCATCTCGCTGGCCAGCAGCTCATCGAGCGACGCCGATTTCAAGCGGGAGAAAGCACTGGCGAACTGATTGACCCAGCTGTCGACCACCTTCAACCAATCGCCCAGGTTGCTGGGGTTGGCCGTCGGCAAACCGAACTCGCCGAGCACCTGCGACCAGTCCTGACCGCCCAGACGTCGGCGCAGTGCCGCATCGAGCTTCACGTGGCGGCGCTGCTGGTGGAGGCGATCCATTGCGTCCTGCAGGTTGTTCGCGACACGGACCAACCGCTGCGCACCCTCCTCGCCCACGCGGCGGGTGGCGCTTTCGACACGCCAGGCACTGGCCAGAACGGCCTGCAGGTCGCGCAGATTCGCCTCGCTGTGTTCGGCGTAGTGCACCAGCGCCAGCAAGCCGTCGAGCCGGGCGTCATGGCTTTCGCCCAGCTGGCGTGCCAGCGCGCGATGCAGGCTGCGGCAGCGCTTGTCGTGCGCTTGCAGCAGGGCTTCGACGCCGCGGCATTCGGTCTCGACCTCAGCGATGACCCGCGGCAGCTCCTTGGCCTGCAGCACCTCACCACGGAAACGGATCGTGCCCCCGGCTGCCGCCAGATGGCCGGCTTGCAGCGCGCGCAGCTGGCCAAGCTCGCGCTCCAGGCCGCGCCAACGCTCCATCTCGGCCATCAGAGTTTCCGGGTACAGCGCAGCCAGCGCCGCGCGGTCCGGCTCGGCCTTGCCGTCAGCCAGCACGTAATGGTCCTCGGCGTGCCGGGTCATTGGCCGCCCCAGGTAGACGCCGCGGTACTGGCCACGCAAGGTCTCGCGCGAGAACTGCTCATCGACCGCCTGCAGGCTTTCTTCTAGAGCTACCCGCGGCATGGCGTCGTCGTCGATGAGGCGCGCCGTCACCTGCTCACGCAGGGCTTGTGCGTTGTCGAACAACACCCAGGCGCTGCGCTGGTCAATCTCGGCGGGCACATAGCGCCGCTTCGCGTTTTCTTCGCGCACATGGTTCATCGGATGGGTCAGCCACATCTGCGGCGGCTGCGCCAACTCGGCGCGGAACACACGATGCGCTTCGGGCCGATCGGCAGGGATGGTCGGGGCGCGGTGGTAGCTGGGATCGTTCAGCACCTTGCCCATGCGCTGCAGGATCCGGGTCTGCACGGCAAACGCGTCCAGCGTGCCCCGCTTCTTGCCGTGCTCGTCGCCAACAAAGCCCAGCGCCCGGTCCCACGAATCGTCGGCCGCCTGCAGTTTGTGCAGCGCATGGATCAGCGCATCACTGCCCGTCAGCGACACGGCCACCAGATCGGCCTGCAGCTCCATTTCGCGCGACAAGGCACGCTGGATCAGCTCGACGCCGCGGTACGCCAAGTCCACCAGCGAACGAATGGCCCAGACGACGACGCTCAGGATCCAGCCGATCCAGGCGATGCGGAAATCGAAGCGCGACAGACCACGAAGAAAGTCATCGAGCGCATCGCGCCGCGCAACCAGGTGGCCAGCGATCTGCTGAGCCACATACGCCCAGCGGCCGACCGCCATGCTGCGTTGCGCGAAATGGCCGAACTCGTGGGCCAACACCGCATGCAGCTCGCCCAGCGTCAGGGCATTGACCAGGCCGAGCCCGATCTCCAGGTTCTTGCGCGACGGGAACAGCAGATTCAGCACCGACAGGTCGTAGAAGACCGAGGCATTGACCCGCGAAGTGACAAAGACCCGGTGCGGCCGCGGTGCGCCGGCGCGGTCGGCCAGGCGGTCCAGGTCGTCGAACAGGCGCGGCTGCTCGCTGCGCTTGAGCTCCAGCTCCTTGCCCATTCGACCGGCCTTGACGAAGAACAGGGCCTTCAGCATGAACACGACCAGGAACGCCGCACACGCGGCGACCAGCAAGCCCCAGCCGGTCGTGGAGCCCGCGTGGGCGCCGAAGCTCAGCTTGTAGGCGGTGTGCAGAAACCAACCTGCCAAGCCAAGGTAGGCCACCAGGAAGGCCACCAGTGCAGCAACCGCTGCCCAGGCGTGCCGACGGTAGGCAGCCGTGGGTTTGGCCAGGTCCGCCAATGCGGCGGTTGGCCCGTTGGCGATGGGGCTCGTCATGTTTCCCTCCCTCGAAGCTCGATCTTTTGGTGACTTCGACCCCTCCGGGCCGCAATGTGGAATGCTAAAGGCCGCCCGGGGCCACCGCGCCGCCCGCGCTTCAGGGATTGCCAGAAGCTGCCGCGGCGTTTTGCACACAGCCAGCCCGCCCCGGTGATCTGGCCGCGCTTTGGGCCGCTGCTCGCACGACCAACCCGGGTGGAGGCGCCGCAGAATCCGCGACGAAGCTCGGGGGCCGTTCGCCCCGCCAACCTCGACATGCACACCCCGCCCACCCGCCCCGCCCTGAACCGCGAAAGCTCGATGCTGCGGGCGCTGCTGTTAGCGGGCTGCGTGGCGATTGCGGCGATCTGGGCGCTGGAAGCCTGGAACACCGCGCTTTCGGCGGTGGATCGCTGGGCTTATCCGGCACTGATGGCCACGTTGGGCGCTTGCGCTTGCGTGTTGACCTGGTGGCCGCGGCGAGCCGATTGGGCGCGGGTCATCGCCGTCTCTGCCTTCAACACTTACCTCTTGGTGGTGCTGAGCAACGCGCTGTATTCAACTTCCACCGAGCCCGACCCTTATCAGCTGCTGACCACGCTGTTCTGGCTGCCGATGGGCTATGGCACGGCCTTCGTCTTTCTGAGCCTGCGCGCGGCGCTGGTGTTTTCGGCCGCGCTCTACCTGGCCATCTCCGGCGTGGTCTTGTGGCACCTGGCCGTGGGCGACATGCCGCATTGGCCGGCATACCTGAAGCCGATGATGCAGAACCTGGCGGTGGCGCAGATCATCTATGTGATCGTGCTGCTGGCCATCGCCCGCCTGCGTGCCGACTACTACCGCAGCGAAGCCAAGGTCGAGGTGATGCGGCAGGTGGCGTCGACCGACCCGCTGACCGGTCTGCTGAACCGCCGTGCGATGGCCGATCACCTGGCCGCGAACCATGCGCTGGTGCAGCGCGGCGCGCAGCCGATGTCGGTGATCCTGATCGATGTGGACCATTTCAAGCAGATCAACGACCGCGCCGGCCACGCCGCTGGCGACGAGGTCTTGATCGCGCTGTCGACCTTGCTGCGAGGCCAGCTGCGCGGCTCCGACCGCCTGGCGCGCTGGGGAGGTGAAGAATTTCTGGTGATGGCGCCCGCCACAGGCCTTGGCGCTGCGCACGACGTGGCTGAGCGCATCCGCCACGCCACCGCTGCGGCGCCGTGGCGCCACGGCCAAGCGATGACAATCAGCCTGGGGGTGGCCGAATGCCGGCCGCAGGACACGGTGGACAGCCTGATCGGGCGGGCCGACCGTGCGCTGTATGCGGCCAAGGCCGGTGGCCGCGACCGGGTCTGCGACGAACTGGGCGAAGGCGAAGCGCCTCAGCCCCAGCGCGTGGTCGGCGTGATCTCGATGTAGTCGTCTTCGCCGTTGGCAGTCGGCGGTTTGTCGCGTCCACGCTGGGTGAGCACCTGCTCCATCATTTCGTCCCAGGCGCCGTGGGGGGTGCGGTGCAGCTGCTCTTCGCGCTGGCGCATCAGGTCCGCGAACTCTTCGGACGACTTGTCGGGATAACGATCGGTGGCACGGCTCGGCACGTTGCCAAAGTGCACGGCGACACGGCGCACCACCGCGTGGTAGATCTGCGAGACACGCGACGGCGTAACCTTGAGCGACTTGGCCACCTCCAGCGGCGTCAGCCCGACGCCCAGGTAGGCGTCGATCACCATGCGTTCGCGCTCGGGCAGGTCGGCAAAAAAGCTTTCCAGCCGGCGCATCACGATGCCGGTGTCGACCCGGGCTTCGACTTCTTCTTGTGGCGTTGCCGGATGGAAACGGTGGCTCTGGTCACCGCCTTCGTCGTTGTCGTCACCGTCCAGGCTCACCTGGTGCCGCCCCATCTGATCGGCCTGCATCAGCGAGCTGATCTCTTCAGCCGCCAAGCCGGTGGCTGCGGCCAGCTGGGTGTAGTTGGGTTCGGCGCCATGGGTCTGGCGGTGGCGCTCACGGGCGATCTGGATGACCTTGATCTTGCGCCGCTCACCGCGGCTGAGATAGTCCATCTGGCGCAGCTCGTCGAGCATCGCGCCCTTGACCCGCATGCGCGCATAGCGCACGAAGGCTTCCTGGGCTTCCGCGGTGTCGCGGTCGCCCTCCCACTCAAAGCTGACGGCTGCTTGCGCGACTGCGATCAGCCCAACCTGGATCAGGTCAGCCCGCTCGACGTTGGCGGGCAAGTGGCGCACCAGCGCCTGCGCCTGCTTGCGAACCCAGGATTGGTTCTTGGCGATCAGGACCGACGGGACACCCTGCATCGAGATCATGGTGAGTACATCATAGGCCCGTCAAGCGGCCGCCCGTGTCTACAAAAGTGGGGGGAAATGCGGCCAATGTCCGGCTTGGGCTTGGCGGCAAGAGGCGTGCGAGGCCGCCCCGATGCCCAGCAAACCCCGCCGCTGGCGGCGCGCGGATTGCAAACCTGGGCGGAGATTCCGCAAGCATCGCCACAGTGGTCGCGCAGCGACGGCGGCGTAGGCGCTCACACTCGTGAGACCGCTGCGCGTTGAGCGACGCAGCGTGGTTCGGCCGGCTAGGCGGCCTCGCTGTCACGTCGAAAATTTTCGCCAGCCTCTAGAGGACGACTCTACGGTCGTCCCACAAGCTGGCGTGGAGTCACTTATTTGCCTTTGGCGGCTTTGGCTTCTTCGAGCGTCACGCGGCCATCGTGGTCCATGTCGGCCTCGTCGAACTTGCGCGCCAGCTTCGGGTTGGCCGCCACTTCGTCGCGGGTGACCACGCCGTCGCCGTTGCTGTCCATCTTGCCGAATGCCCCGCCCTTGGCACCACCGCGGTGGGTCTTGGCATAGGCCTTCAACTCGGCCGGCATCACCCGGCCGTCGCGGTCAGCATCGATTTCGTCGAACTTGCCAGACAGCATCGGCGCCGCGGCGGCCTCGTCGCGGCTGATGGCGCCGTCGTGGTTGGTGTCGATCTGCGCGAACTTGTCGTGCGGCAAGCGCTGCGGCTTTTCGCCCGGAGCCAGGGCCGGTGCCGGAGTAGCCGGCGGAGCAACCTGAGGCGCCGCCGGGGCTGGCGGGGCGGGTTCGGTGGCCGTCTGGGCATGGCTGGCCAGCGGGGCGATCAGGGTCAGGGTGGCGGCCAACGCGGCCAAGGTATTGCGGTTCAAAGCTTTCTCCTCGAAAGGCGAGCGGCGACAACGGCGCCACCACATCATGGCAACGCGTCAGGATGCGGCAGCAGGCGACCACATGGCGGGGCCTTTACGCGAATTTACCCTTTGGCGGCATGCGGAAACGGCCGCGCCGTGGCGGCAGAATGGTGCATGACCGAAGCCCCCTTCACCCCCCGGCAGACCTTCACCGACGCCGACGCCGCCCTGGCCCAAGTGGCCGCCCTGTACCAGAGCCAGGTGCAACACCTGCGCCAGCATTTGCAGAGTTTCGTCGCCGGCCACGAGCCCGCCGGCCGGGTGCGTGCCTGGTACCCGAGCGTGCGGGTGCAGACCGACACGGTGGCCCGCGCCGACACCCGGCTGAGCTTCGGCTTCGTAGCCGGCCCCGGCGTCTACGAAACCACGCTGACCCGGCCGGAACTCTTCGCCGATTACTACCGCGAGCAGTTCCGCCTGCTGCTGCGCAACCACGGCATTGCGCTCGACATCGGCCTGGGCACGCAGCCGATCCCGGTCCACTTCTCGCTCGCCGAGGCCGATCACCTCGAAGGCACGATGACGCCCGAGCGGCGCATGCGGCTGCGCGACCTGTTCGACCTGCCCGACCTGGCGGCAATGGACGACGGCATCGCCAACGGCACCTACGAGCCGGCCCCGCGCGACCCGCACCCGCTGGCCTTGTTCACTGCGCCGCGGGTGGACTACTCGCTTCACCGGCTGCGCCACTACACCGGTACCGCGCCGGAGTATTTCCAGAACTTCGTGCTGTTCACCAACTACCAGTTCTACATCGACGAGTTCATCCGCCTGGGCCACCTGTGGATGGGCGACCCGAACAGCGATTACCTCGCCTTCGTCGAGCCGGGCAACGTGGTGACGCCGCGTGTAGGGCTGCCGCAGGCCAACGCGGGTCACCCGCCGCCGCGCCTGCCGCAGATGCCCGCGTACCACCTGGTGCGCGAGGGCCACGGCGGCATCACGATGGTCAACATCGGCGTCGGACCGGCCAACGCGAAGAACATCACCGATCACGTGGCCGTGCTGCGGCCACACGCGTGGATCATGCTGGGCCACTGCGCGGGCCTGCGCAACACGCAGCAGCTTGGCGATTACGTGCTGGCCCACGGCTACGTGCGCGAAGACCATGTGCTCGACGAAGAGTTGCCGCTGTGGGTGCCGATCCCGCCGCTGGCCGAGGTGCAGCTGGCGCTGGAACACGCGGTGGCCGAGGTCACCCAACTGTCGGGTTATGAGCTGAAGAAGATCATGCGCACCGGCACCGTCGCGTCGACAGACAACCGCAACTGGGAGCTACTGCCGCACCCGGGTCCCGAGCGCCGTTTCAGCCAGAGCCGCGCGATCGCGCTGGACATGGAATCAGCCACCATCGCGGCCAATGGCTTCCGCTTCCGCGTGCCCTACGGCACCTTGCTGTGCGTGAGCGACAAGCCATTGCACGGCGAGATCAAGCTGCCCGGCATGGCCAACCACTTCTACCGCGAGCGGGTCGACCAGCATTTGCGCATCGGCGTGCGCGCGCTCGAGCTGCTGCGCGAATCCAGCGTCGGCCAGTTGCACAGCCGCAAGCTGCGCGGCTTTGCCGAGGTGGCATTCCAGTAGCGGGGGCCGAACCGCCCCGCGGTGCCCGGCTTCGGCCGGCGTCGAGACCTCAACGCCCGGCCCGCCCGGGCGTGGCCTTTCTCGGTGTTCAGTCGCTTGCGCCCGGCTGCGGGCAGGCGTAGGCTGGACTCACTTGACGGCCCGCCCCAGCAACGGCGATTTCGTGCCGCGAACGGGTGAATGAGGGGCCCCAGGCGGCTGCCTGGCAGCCACCGCCTCGCGAGGGCGTGAGTCACCTCGGGAGCGGCCCTTCGTTGACTCACGAGGAGAGCCACCATGTCAAGCCCAGATCTTCCGGCGGCCGGGGCCACGGCCGCCGGTGTAACGGCCTCTGGCGCCGCGTCGGCGACCCATCCTGCGATCGCCGCGATCCGCACTCTGGCGCTGGTCGGCCCCGCGGCCGCCGGCAAGACATCGCTCGCCGAGGCGATGCTCGTCAAGGCCGGCATGATCGGCGCCCCCGGCAGCCTGGAGCGCGGCAGCACGGTCAGTGACCACGACCCGCTCGAACGACGGCTGCAACACTCGCTGAATTCGTCGGTGATGCACCTGATGCACGCCGACACCCGTATCCACCTGATCGACACCCCGGGGGCGGCAGATTTCATCGGCCAATCGATGCCCGCGCTGGAGGCGGTGGAGACCGCGGCGATCGTGATCAACGCGTCGACCGGCATCGAGCCCATGGCGCTGCGGATGATGCAGCACGCCGCCGAGCGCCACCTGGACCGCATCATCATCGTCAACAAGATCGACGCCCCGGGCGTGGACCTGCAAGGCGTGCTCGAACAGATCCAGTCGACCTTCGGCAAGGAATGCCTGCCGCTGAACCTGCCGTCTGCCGGCGCCGCGCAGGTGGTCGACTGCTTCTACAACCGCGAAGGGTCGGCTGACTTCTCTTCGGTCGAGGCCGCCCACCGCGCCCTGGTCGAACAGGTGGTCGAGGTCGATGGTGATTTCGTCGAGCGCTATTTGAACGACGGCGATGTCGACGCGAGCGAGCTGCACGCGCCGCTGGAAGAGGCATTGCGCCAGGGCCACCTGATCCCCGTCTGTTTCGTCTCTGCCCGTACGGGCGCTGGCGTGCGCGAGCTGCTCGATGTGATCGCGCGTCTGCTGCCGAATCCGACCGAAGGCAATCCGCCCGACTTCCTGCGCGGCGAAGGCCCTGACGCCGAACCAATGCACGCCAGCCCCGACCCCGCCAAGCACGTTCTCGCGCATGTGTTCAAGGTCACGGTCGACCCGTATGTCGGCAAGATGGGGGTGTTCCGCGTGCACCAGGGCACGGTGACGCCGAACAGCTTGCTGTACGTGGGCGATGGCCGCAAGCCGTTCAAGGTCGGCCACCTGTTCATGCTGCAGGGCAAGGACCATGTCGAGGTGCAAAAAGCGGTACCGGGCGACATCTGTGCGGTGGCCAAGGTCGACAGCCTGCATTTCGATGCGGTGCTGCACGACGCAGCCGAGGACGACCACATTCACCTCGCGCCGCTGGCCTTTCCGGTGCCGGTGCACGGGCTGGCGATCGAGCCCAAGCGCCATGGCGACGAGCAGCGCATGTGGGAGATCCTACAGAAGCTGGTCGACGAAGACCCCTGCCTGAAGGTCGAGCATGTCGCGGCCACCAACGAGACTATCGTCAACGGCCTGGGTGACCTGCACCTGCGCATCCTGATGGACCGACTGCGCGACGTGCACAGGTTCGAGGTCAACACCCGCCCGCCGCGGGTGGCCTACCGCGAGACCATCACTGCCAAGGCCGAGGGCCACCACCGGCACAAGAAGCAGACCGGCGGTGCCGGCCAGTTCGGCGAGGTGTTCCTGCGTGTCGAGCCCCTGCCGCGCGGTGCGGGCTTCCAGTTCGCCGACGAGGTCAAGGGCGGTGCGATTCCGAACACCTTCATCCCGGCGGTCGAAAAAGGGGTGCGCGAAGCGCTGGCCGCCGGCGTGATTGCCGGCTACTCGGTGGTCGACATCAAGGTCACCGTGCACGACGGCAAGAGCCACAGTGTCGACAGCAAGGAGATCGCCTTCGTCACCGCCGGCCGCAAAGCGGTGGTCGCTGCGATCCTGGAGGCGCGGCCGATCGTGCTGGAGCCGATCGTCAATGTGGAGATCACCGCGCCCGAGGCGTCGACCGGCGACATCACAGGCGACCTCTCGTCACGGCGCGCCCAGGTGGCAGGCACCGACGCGCAGATGGCCGGGCTGATGCTGGTCAAGGCCCAGGCCCCGCTGGCCGAGCTGATGAGCTACCAGAACCGGCTCAACGCGCTGACCAGCGGCCAGGGCCGCTACACGCTCAGCCTGTCGCACTATGAGGCGGTGCCGCCGACCGTGCAGCAGCAGCTGACGAGCCAGCACAAGGTGGCGGCGACCGACGACTGACGCGCTGCTTCTCTACTTCGACGCTGCGCTGGCGGCTGCTTCGGCAGCCGCCTTGTCTTTGTAGGCCTTCAGTTGCGACAGCCAGGGCGCCCAGTCCACAGGGCCGGTCTCGAAACGCTTGCGCAGATTCTCCAGCACCCGCGGCCAGGACTTGTCGAAGTACGCATAGGTCTGGTCCCACTGCCCACCGGTGCCCCAACCCGTGTGGTGCAGGGTCACGCGGGTTTCCTTTTCGCTCACGGGCTCGAAACGCACGATCACGAAAGTGCGCTGCGCTCGCGCCTCGGGCAGGCTGGGCGGCGCATTCCAGTCGAACGAGATCATCTTCTTCGGTTGTAGCGCCATGTAGCGCATGTCATCGGCACCGCGCTCCCCTGGCGCAGCGCCCGGGTCCATGAAGATGTGGAAGGCCCCGCCGACGCGGGCGTCGATCTCGGCATCAGGCGAGAAAAAGCTGACGATGCCTTCGCGGGTGGTCCAGGCAGCCCAGGTCTGGTCCAGCGTGGCCGGCACCACCACCTCGCGCTCGATCGCGCGTTCGACCGCGCCCGCCGACAAGGGGACATTCAGCAGGGCGGCAAGGCCCATCGCCAGGGGTGAACGAGGGGTCATCGGGAAACAGCTCCGGTTTTGACGAAGTCTGCATTGGAGCCCTGCCCGCCTCTTGCGGACAAGCGGTTTGACCCGATGTGCAAGGCAACGCGGCTTTATCATCCGGACCATGGAGTTTCCCCGCGACGTGGCGGCGGTTCGCCTCGACAACGCATTGTTGTTGTTCGACGAATTCGTCCGCAGCACCGTCAAGCACCCCGATGCCGCCATCTTGCGCGGCCTTGAACGGCGATTCGCCGAACGCTTGCAGATTCAACCCAGCTACTGGAGCCAGATCAAGGGCCGCTCGCGGCAAATCGGCGAGCGCCTCGCGCGCCAGTTCGAACAGTGCTGCCACAAACCTTATGGCTGGATGGACCAGCCCCAGGGCGGCGGTCGTGCCGCACTCGGCGCGGCGGTGCCCGACGTCAACACCGACGCACCGCTGCCACAAGACGACGACGAGCGTTTCATCGTCGGCCTGGTGCTGACCTACTACAGGCGCCATCCGCAACGCGCCCGCACCCGGTTGCTCGACCTGCTGGGCGAAGTGTTGATGCCGGCAGCGGTCACCCCCGCGGCACCCATGCCTCCACCGGCGTTGCCAGCGCCGATCGCGCCGCCCACCATGGTTGCGCCGGGCGTGTTGCGTCCGGCCAAGCGGGTGCCGGCGGCCGTGCCCGCCGACGACATGCACTCGCTCTGGATGAAAACCCAGAGCGGCGTGGCTCCGCTGAAGAAAAAGCGCTGACCCGCGCGTGGTAAACGCCCACCGCAATGCGGTGGGCGTCAGCGTGTCCACCACACTGTGGATGCTCAACTGATAAAAAGTGCTTGCGCAAGATAATCAATCGTTTATCATTTGCGCCAGCTCAGGGAGATCGGCGGCCGCTTCGCAAGAGGCGGGCCCAGCCGGCACCCAGAGCCTTCGCCCCGGCCTTCTTGGCCGGCCCTGCCACCCACCAGGACCTTTGATGCAGCTGAACCCGTGCGCGACCTTCGCCCACCGAGCCGTCTTCCTGTCGGTTGGTGTGGCAGGCGTCGCATCCCTCTCGACCCACCGTCGTCGTCACTTGCGCTGAAGGCCGCCGCCTCCGGCGGCCTCTGAAGACACACGGCCCGGGTTGGTTTTCCACCCGGGCCGTTTGC
>Ga0307516_10004809_pt1 | contig 16443 bp, 21 predicted proteins | sample 19_EM_MG_FD_203310 | JGI IMG/M metagenome (GOLD analysis project Ga0307516, IMG submission 203310) | Populus trichocarpa ectomycorrhiza microbial communities from riparian zone in the Pacific Northwest, United States - 19_EM | ecosystem: Host-associated > Plants > Roots > Unclassified | place...
GCACCTTCCCCTTGAAACGGCGTTCACAAAGAGAGTAATATAATTGATTTCGTGTATAAAAAATGACCCGTTCCGTCTTTATACGGGTAACGGCCGTACAAATACCCCATACCGTCCCGTCACAACCTCAGAAGATCAATCGTACGGTACGGTTACGGGTGTCCCATCACCCGTATAGGCGCTGTGACCATACGGCCGTATACCGTCGACGGTACGGTGCACAGCCCTAACTGCAGGTCGTCTGTGTGCATTAGCATATCCCACCGCTCCGAGAGGTTAGTCGCAAAAGACATAAACCTGGAGAGCAGAAAGGCTTGACGCTACTTGGTTTCAGATCAATTGCGGGTCACCCTCGACCTGATGCATGTTTTTTTTCATTGTCAATGACCATGCAGAGATGGAGACGGCACCAGTTGTTCGGGAAATGATGGACACCATGATAGATGTTCTGCACAACCCCTACAAGCCACGCCCCAAAGGCGAGATTGCCCTACACCGGGCATTGCAAGAGTGTGTGATACTTGACTCTCGACCCCGTTCTCATCACCATCCAGCAGTGTTTGGATTCGCGCCTTGAAAATTGCTACTCCAAGTTCAGTAAAGCATTTTCTCCCAGTTCTCATCGATTGTGGATCAAGCCACCGCGACGATAAAATTTTCTTTGAAAGCATCGAGGACTACTTTCGCTACCGACGAGATAACTTCGGCGCCAAGCCGGCATTCTTTCCACATCATATGCACCTGAATATTCCCGATGAGGCTCTGTTCTGTCCAGTCATCAAAGATCTCGAGGATCTCACCTGTGAAATGATCGCTATTGACAATGTAAGTCTATAACTTGTCACTTTCGAGTCCTTTTTCACAAGAGAGAAACCCGTTCGATTAGGACATGGCATCGTATAACAAGGAACAGGCTGTCGGTAATGTTCGCTCGAATAGCGTCCCAATTGCCATGCGCGTATACAATTTGGATGTCGCAGAAGTGATGAAATGGGTGTGGGTGTGTGGATACCACTACCAGAAGCAGGGTGAATTCCTCGCACTTCGTAAGGTTCCACAGCACAGGGTTCCAAATTTGGCCTCTGCCAATGTTATTTTTAAATAGTTTGCGAAATAATATTTTCTGAAAAATATTTGCAAAGGCTTTTGCAGCTGCAAAAGTCAAAGAAACGCGAAATTTGATATTTTGCACTGGCGAAAGTGGGTGCCTGATGTTTCACCTCTGCGAAATGTCAAATTTCGCGTGCCTTTGACTTTCACAGCTGCAAAAGTCTTTGTGAATATGTTTTCCAGAAAATATTATTTCACAAACAATTTAGAAATAACATTGGCAGGGGCCAAATTTTGGACCCTGTGCTGTGTTCCCTCCTTCGGGAGTGAAGTGGACGCGGCACTAAAAGAATACGTTGATCTCGTGGGAAATTGGACGCGAGCTAACTGTACCTGGAACTTTGAGACCCGACGCTATTTTGGAGACAAAGGACTCGATGTCCAGCAGAAGAGATGGGTTCCGCTGTTGCCCAGAGTCGTTAATCCCGTGGCATTCGAAAATGTGGAGATGTAGGTTCGCTTGAATGATTTATCAGAAGTAGCATCAGGTTCCAGGACAGCTTGGCCTTTCGCCGGAACATGATACCTATAAGCCGTTCAAAACGCATATCTTCATCCCTAGACCAGTGACCATTCCCTCGTACTCAGGATGAGCAAGCGTCGATCCCTCGTAGAGGGACTGGTGAAACTGAGTTTGAATTGACGTAGCTCCGACATTATTTTTGGATCATAACGTCGGAGCTACTACTTCAATCCAAACTCAGCTTCATGATCACCACTCAGCTTCATGATCACCAGTCCCTCTACGAGGGATCGACGCTTGCTCATTCCGAGTACGAGGGAGTGGTCACGAGTCTACTTCATTCCATACAAGGCGAACATACCACTCGGCAACGGTCAAAATTACGCTTTCCGGGTAAAGGTCGTAAGGGTGAGCATTAATTAAATTTATGCCGGCATACAACAAATCAACTAACCATCGTCAACATAACGACAATGACAATGACACAGATCAGCGAAACGCACGGGTAACCCGCGGGTATCTACAACCCAACCCTCAGAACCCCTCTACCGTTTAAATATACCATCCCCACGCGTTTCCCAGAACCCACGGCTATAATTGCGAAGATGAAAGTGTTGCTCGAGTAAACGATGTTGAGAGTGTGTCGGTATGCTAGTGCTTAGCACGTATCGTGTCGTTTCAGAGGAGGCTTACACCCCGATCTCTTTCTCACTTTCTCTGTCCCGTCTACGAGCGTTCCCCGTTAGGGACAATGTTTGAACAAGCGCTCGCGTTTCTTTCCATCTTCCTGGTCAGCTACTTTACATCGATTTGATCTAGTACACCCCCGGCAGAAGCTTATATCGAACCCGACGTGCCCACTCATTCCACTGGTCTCCGAAAACCTTCCTGAGCTCTTTATCCTCTATGCCCATTCGGCCGACCGTAAGGGGAATAATGGACGCCAGAAAGAGGGCGTAGGCGTAGAAATACGCAGAGCCTGCCATCGTGTCCAGCACTCCAGACTCCCTCACCCAAGATCCGCGGCCACAAAACCAGCAGACGACGCCAAACTGCCCCATTAGAGCACCGGAATAGCTGGGGTGACGCACGAAGCGATAAGGGCCAGTCGTGATCAGCTTGTGGTTCTTCTGAATGGACAAGTCTGCCGTGAACTGGGACCTCAACAACTGGTAGCACTTCCATCGGAGCCAGCCCCCCGCTACCACTAAGCCCAGCCCAAGGAGAGATAATGGGGTGAGCACGAGGTTCTGGGCACGATCGGTGTCGCTCATCAAGGCAGACAGCACAATCTCGGCCGCGGCACGAGTGGGTTGGGACGATAACGATGCAGTGTGCAAAACTTGGGCGACGATGACTGTCATCTCAGCACCTCCGATGGCCCAGAATAGAGCCTGAGATTCACGATATCGGTTTGGTTTGCCTAGAAAGTTGTTTGACTCGCCTCGCTCACCTTTATTGCGTTCAGCGAATGAGTCGTGGGCCCTCCAACCAGCAACTTCTTCCAAAAACCATTGACAGGGACAATCTCGCCCTTGGAAGCTGTTCCAGGTGGTGTGAAAGATGTATGAATAGCCGAAGTCACGGCTAGGATGCAAGGGAGCTTCACTAAAGTGGCTGCGGGGGACATTCAAGTGTAGGTAATCGTAGAGAGGCAACCGGTACCCACGTATAAGTATAGTGTCCAGCGGCAAAACGCGTCAGCCGTGAGACCATCATGATCATGGGAGCTTTACGCAACGATGCTGTCCTCGCGGCCAATTCCACTACAATCTGTCCCTAGCCATGGAGGTTTCCAGCCAGGTCTGTAGCATGGACGCAGCTCAAATCCATGCTGGAGGAGAAATTCGTATGTGTCTCACCATGTAGTCAACGCCGCAAGACTTGAATGCCTCCCGAAAAACGTGGTAAAGCTGATATGACTGCCAGATTTACACGACTCTCACGTTCTGATAGAAATCTATTCTTAGTATTGATTCTGGCACCGACCATCGATCCAGTCAAAGCTCTGGCTTACCCGGATTTTGAATTGAGCATAAGCGAGTGCAGAAGATCCCGATCAATTCTAATGATCTCGGAGCCGGGGGATGTTAGGGGAGAGGCAGGAAATGGCGCAAGCGGCCTGTGGGGGACTCCGAGTCGGTGGCCGCGATCCAACCAACATACACCTCCTGGTATGCTTTTGACGTCAGAGAGTAAAGGGTACAACTTACAAGTACAAACAACACTGGTTCCTGTACATTTTTTTTCATCTTCGCTTCCCAATGGCGCCGTCCGGCTGCACCGCCCCCCTCCAGTCTGCTCTTCACCGCAAGCACGACCAAAGAAACCTTCTCAGTTCAGCATTCCTATCTGCCGGGCTCGTCCTTCACCACGCCCTCGCCCTCCATGAAGCCCGCGAACCGCCGCCACCTCCCCTCCCACCCCCGCGCGATGCAGGAGCAGAGGAGAGCGAAAAAGACAGCGCAGATTTCGCCGCAGCCTGTATACGTTCGATTTAGAACGCCCGTTCTTTAGTTTCTAACCAAGCAAAAAAAATCTGCGTCAAGCATCGAGATGAACCATCAACTTGACCTGAAACAAACCTTCGACCAACCCCCCACGTCGCCTCCTTCCCGTCAGCGTCTTGATCGTCTCTCCTTGGCAACACCCCAATCTCCTCCTCCATCCAAGCCATATAAGACCCTACAAACCCCAAGTCCTACCCACGGCGCGCGGTTTTCAAACTTGGAGCGTCGGCCCTTCACAAATGGTACATCCTCCGCTTCGACAGTCCCGGTCCCGTCACCGTCGGAGTAAACAATAATCCTGGCACCCATCAATTCAAGATTGACATCGTTCTTCTCCCTGTCTGTGCTGGGCTCACCGTCGTCCTATCAGTGGTGCTGACGTTAGAGGTGGAGGACCGGGCCATATCCCGGAAGGCATTGAACCCACGCGGAGTCATGTTTTCCTTGCTTTTTAATGGCCGACTGCCTGTGAGCCCTTTTTCTTGAATATTCATGTCGCAGTAGGCTTCCCTATCATACTATGTTCTTTCAATATATGAGGGCGGTGGGGAGAGAGAGCGACACGCACTTGGTGAGATCAAATTTATTCCCTCTGAAGGACAACATCTGAACCGGCCCTCGCGTTTCTTTCCATCTTCCTGGTCAGCAACGTTGCAGCGATCTTATCTAGTACACCCCCGAAATAAGCCGATAACGAACCCGACGTGCCTACTCATCCCACTCTTCTCCTAAAACCCTCCTGAGCGCTTTATCCTCCCTACCCATTCGGCCGACTCCAAAGTAAATACTGGTCATCAACACGAGGGCAAAGGCGTAGAAAAACGCGAAGCCTGCAACCGTATCCAACACTCCAGACTCCGTCACCCAAGATCCGCGACCACAAAACCAGCAGACCATGCCAAGCACCACCACGAGGATGCCGGAATAACTGGGGTGACGCACAAAGCGATAAGGGCCAGTCGTGATCAACTTGTGGTTCTTCCGGATGGACAGCTCGCCCGTGAACGCGTGAACTGGGACATCATCACACGAAAGCACTTCCATCGGATCCAGGCGCCAATTATCACCGAGCTCAGCCCAAGCAGAGATGGAGGAGTGAGTACGAGGTTCTGGGCACGATCGGTGTCACGCATCAAGGTAGACAGCACAATCTCGATGGTGGCACGAGTGGGTTGGGATGATAACGATGCGGTGCACAAAACCTGGGCGATGATAACTGCCATGGCCCAGAATACAGCATGAGATCCCCGATATCAGTTGGGGGAAGTATGTTTGGCTTGTCCCACTCACCTTTATCGCGTTCACATTCACGAGTCCGAAAGCCACTATCTTGCTCCTCAAACCATGAACAGGGACCAGTTCGTTCTTGGAAGCGTTCCCAGGTGCTGTGAAAGATGTATGGATAGCCGAGGTTAAGGCTAGGATACAAGGGAGTTCACTGGAGCGGCTTTGGTGGACATTTGGGTTATCATCCAGAGGCAACCGGTACCCACATATAAGTATAGTGTCAAATGGGAAAACGCGTCAACCCTGAGACGCATGCATATCATGAATGGAGCTTCACGCAACGATGCCGTCCTCTCAGTCCAGCATCAGAAAAGCCTACTTGTGTAGATGTGTGAATGAACACGTTGGTATGTATCTTAGGTAACGCCGCACGGATTGAATGCCTGCCAAAACACGCGGAAAAGCTGGATTAACACGGCATTCGTGTTCTGATCATGACTAGTAGTAGTAGAGATCTTTATAGAATGAGGTTTACCAACGGTCGAGGGGGCCGAGATCTCACATCCGGCGACGCCCGGCCCCGGACCTCCCCCCGCCCTGACCGGATGCAACTCGAGCCATGTCCCTTACCAAACCTACACCTCCCGTTATGCTTTTGAATAATAAAGGTTACAAGTACACACACTCGTTCTTGTACATTTTTTTCATCTCCGCCTCGCATGCCGAAGCGCCGTAGGACCCAATTTCAACTCACGACTCCCCCGCTCCCTCCTCGCCATCCACTTTCACCTTCTTGGCCGAAGCCAACACCGGGGGGCCCGTAGTCCCCCTCACACCCACATCCGGCCCACCATCTGGCTCCACCGCCCTCTTCCTCTTCTCTCCCGCCTGCTCTTCGGCCGCAGCTGCCGTTTCAGTTCTTTCAGCATTCCGATCCCGTCCTCCACCACGCCCTCGCCCGCCACGACCGCCACGCCCTCCACGACCCCCGCGCCCGCCACGGCTATTCCCTCGCGAACCGCCGCCACCTCCCCTCCCGCCCCCGCGCGATGCAGAAGCAGAGGAGAGCGAAAAAGACAGCGCAGATCTCGCCGCAGCCTGTGCACGTTCAATTTGAAACGCTTTTTCTTCAGCTTCTAACCAAGCACAAAAAAAGACAGCGTTAAGCATCGAGATCGATATAAAAAAATACGACACAAACCTTCGACCAACCCCCACGTCACCTCTTTCCCACTCAACGTCTTGATCGCCTCTCTCACCACCCCAATCTCCTCCTCTGTCAAAGCCTTATGGAACCCTACAAGCCCTGATTCCTGCCCGCGGGTATATTTGATATACGGTGAGCGGTTTTCAAACTTTGCCTTGATTGGTTCCTAAAACAAAAGAACAGTCAAATCAGGTCGAAACACGATGAGTGCCATGAACAAACCTTGATCTCATTCCAACTGACGCTCCCACCACATCCCACAAACTTGAGCGTCGACCCCTTCACAAATGGTACATCCTCCGCCTTTACAGTCCCGTTCCCTTCAGCGTCAGTGTAAACCATGATCCTGGCGCCCATGAATTCAAGATAGACATCTTTCTTCTCCGTCGTCTGAGCTGGAGTCGTTGTCGTCCCGTTGGTGGTGCCGGCGCTAGAGGTGCCAGCAGCGGTGGTGGAGGTGGAGGACCGGGTCATGTCACGGAAGGCATTGAACCCACGCGAAGCCATGATTCCTTTGCGGTTAGCGGCCGACTTGCCTGTGAGCCCTTTTTCTTGAATCTTCATGTCGCAGTAGGCTTCCCTATAAATTCTCTCAACATATGAGGACGGTGGGGAGGGAAAATGAGATGCACTTGGTCATGATGAGAAGCTCCTTGCCGTCGAAGGTCGGCTTTGGGTCGGCTTTGAGGAAGGCTTCGACAGTCTTGAAGTCGGCGAATTCGGCAAAGACAGAGTTCTATTCCCAGATTGGGTGCGTGACAGGATAGCAAGTAGGGATTGAAAGCACCTTGAACTTCTTGTCCTGGTCGCGTCTCATGCGTACAGCGTTCGTCTTGCCATATCTGGAGAAGAAGCCTTCCAATCTCGATTGCAGCGTTGCGTCTTCATCTGGGAAACCTTTCTGAATAGTTTTTATTAACAAAAAATAAAAGAGAATGAAGGAAACACACCGCATATACGCTCCTTTCAAACTGCCCCTTGGGTTCCTGCACCTCCGTAGTCCGACGGACCTTGGTCCCGGACTCGTCTACCTCGAGATCGGTGCTGTGCGAGCGAAGACTGGAGACGAGCCATGGAAGGCCGTGCGGTTTGTAGTCCCGCATGCGCTTGAAGGACGCGACTGTCTCGAGCGGGACCCAATGCTCGGAGTCTTTTGTGTGCAGCATCCACATGAACCTTGAGTTTCCGATCAGCCCAACCCTCACACCGATCAACCCTCAACGGGTCGACTCACTTGTCAAAAGGTAAATTAGCGTCTGCAAAGTAGAACTCAACTGAGAGAGATAGAGCGAAGGTGTGAGTGTGGAACGAGGGGTGAGATGTGAAAGAGTGCGCACCCTGCCGAGCAGCTTTCTCCCTTGTTTCGACATCCTCGCTGCATTCGTCACCCATCTTCACATCGCCGTCCGCTGTGTGAGTCGTTTTTGGTTCTACGGCTGTCTCCGTTGCTTTTGGCTCCTCGATGGGCACTGCTCCCATTTGAACGTCTTCTTCAGCCATGGTACACGATAAGTTGAGAAATAAACAGGATGGTCGAGCGAGATAGCAGAATGAAGGGAAGATGTCTGAGGGACCGTTTATGTCCCGGCGTTAGATGGATGGAAGGGGGAGGAGGAAAGGAAGGAATCCACTTTTTCGAGTCAGTTTGTGGTTTGTGGATCGCTTTTTTTTCTGATAACCGATATCGGAAGATTATTTATTTTATTCTGCTAAGTATTAAGTATGTCTAACAGAATTAAATACACTGGATGCATACTTGGCACCGAAATATTGAAAAAGTATTGAAAAAGTATTCCAATTATTTTCAAGATTGTTTCTCCATCTTTTTCTTCGAAAAATCCAAAAAGTATTGAAAGGATTTCCATAAAATATGTCCAAGGAAGGAAATTCTTTAAATAGTTTTTCAATATTTTGCCCGTTTCTGAGAAAGGAAGATGCAAAAGATATCGTAAAAATAATTAGACTACTTTTTCAAAAATTTTTCAATATCCCAGCACTGAATATCATTCTGTGCATCCAGTGATAATGCTGTCAATTTAACCATAGAGCTCACGGTGGAACCTGGTTGACGCTGTCGCAACAACAACTTGTCGTTCGCGGTCACCTTCCACCGCGTCCCCAGTTCAACTGCCGTAGAAGTCGCATTTTCTGGCTTCTTTCGATCACAAGCACCTCTGGAAATTACTTTACCACATACTCTCCCAACGATTCGATCTGTGTCTCTTTCGCGCGACTCTCCTTACTCTACCTCACCTTGAAGTACTCTACTGCTTGACTTCGCTTCCCGTTCCGATGAAGTATTGGAGCATATCCTATCGCCCGCCAATCTACTGGAACTGGAATTGGGAAACCTACCGCAGGACTTCCGGCGATGCAAGCCCTCGCAAACCCCGCTACAACTACAATATTTCGGCCTGAGAACGGAAAGGGTGGAGGAACGCCCTGGAATATTCGCGTCGCTCGGAGCTTCTCGTTTGGAATCCATAAAGGTCCCCTATTATGATAGGCACTCGTGCCTCAAGGCCAAGGCTTCTTCGCATCCCATCCGTATTGCATGGTGCTCAAAAAGATCGAATTCATCGCTCCTGCTGTTCTTTGTTCTTTTCTGGGGGGCCCATATCAACATGGAAGGGGGTCACTGATTACAAGATAACACTTGACAGGTTCGCCATGCATTGCAAAATCTTGGCCCAATCTGGAGCATCTCTACATCCGCCTAACCACCCGCGGGGACTTTGAGAACTCAATCAAGGACCTGGCTTTTGACGTCAGGCAGCATCATTCCTATTCTACGCTGAGATCGCTGGAGTCACGTGGGACTCTTCGGTGCCAATGCCACAAGATCTTCGTTGTCGCCGCTTTCCTTCATGAGATATTTCCCAACAAGTACCATCCAAGGCATCGAACGTCCAGAACTGCCGGATGAGTGGAGGAAATCCAAGGGAGACTCACCCACTTCCAGGAGCGAACGGTTCTTTTAACTTTTGAATAGAAGGAACTTTGTATTACTTGTTCAGGAAGGGTAGAGTCCCGCGCAGTTGATTCAAAGAAAAGAACTTTAATCACTATGCGACCGGGAGGCATGACACCTCATTCCGGCCCCAGGCGGTTTTGTGGTTTTCCTGGCAATGGGTGTGTACTAGATACGAGCATCTGTAAGTTAAGGTCTCGCCGAATGACGTGTCCTTATGGTCCTCTCGCGTATACCAATCAAATACCTCAACACATCTTCCGCCTCCTTCCACTCCCTCGACGATGACTCTGCAAAATCCGGACCCCAACCCCAGAATACTCGACAAATTTGGAAATATCCTATGCAGAAACGCAGCGACGACGAAGGGACGATACACCACCGGCGAGTCCCAACCGACCACTAGCGATCTCAACTTCCGACACCCAATGGCACCCTTCAAGTCAAACTTCTCTAGCTCGACATCAACATCTTGAATGGAGTCCTCATAGGAATCCCCAGGGGCGGTTAGGCAGAGGTTGAGATGTTCGAGGTCGGGCCACGATTCAGTGAGTATGGCAGAGCTTATTTGAAAAAATGCTCGTACCTATGCTGGCCATTCGCCACAGCTGCTGGGTGACTCAGGATGGCCAGATAATCATATATTCGTGTATATCCTTAGTTCGTCTTCTTCCCCATCCGCTTGTGTTCATCCGCCAAATACCAGATTGCGTTTTTTGTGACAGCGAGTGATGACCCCAAGATATACCCCAGGAGTGCACCCCACGCAGGTGTCAGAGGCCATGCCTGGACAAAAAACCATCACCTTCTGGCGATAATGGTAAGGAGAAAGACATACCTGCCACGGCCGGTCCCAATCAAGGGCGATCGGGATGACCCCTAGCCAACATCCGACCAAAGTCCCGATGGATGGATAGACGAGGGCTCGATCGATTGGGGTGCGTATTCTGGAGCCGGTGCTAGTCAGTGGTGGATGGCGTTGGCGGTGAGGAAAAACCTACGAGAGTTCGGCAAAGAGGCGGATCCATGTCATGCGATTGATATCGATGACGTGTGTGGAGAGGAGACGGGGAGGGCCGAGGGTGAGAGAGGGGGTGTAGATGGTGAGGAGGGAGAGGAGGAGGGAAAGGACGTATGTTTCTGGTACATGGCTACACTAGACGCGTCGTGTGATGAAACGAAGAAAGAGGGAGTGAAGATGTACCTCGTACTCGGTGCACCGAGGAGAACGAGGACGACGTGCAGAATAATGGATCCGACCAACGTCGTTATCCAAGCGTTCGCTATCATCTGCGACAATAGTATCAGTATCAATAACTAACGCGGAAAATGCCGGCCTACCTGCAACCTTGCCCTTCCACCCTCTCTTCCGCCCTTCCCCAGGTGGTAATCGTTCCACCACCACCTTACCCACGTCCCCCACCACACTTGCAACACACCCACGCCGACACAGACACTCCCCACCGTCGCCATTGGGCTCCGCGTCAAAGCCTCCAAAAACGGGTGCTGCAACCTGCCCTTGACCTCATAGCTGCTGGATCGAAGTATGGAGAGGTCAGCTCGAGAAGGAGCGGCGTGCGTGGGAGGAAGAGGGCGGTGAAGGATAGGAGGGTGGTGTACACGCCGACGAGGGGCGTGTATTGTGCGAGGGGGAAGAACAGAGGAGCAATGGTGGACGAGAACATGGTCATTTGGTTCACGTGGCAACGACGCGTCAGTCACGCGATGGACTGGATTAGTAATCGAAATGCTCTTTCATTTATCGCGCTTCCACCTTCACGCTCATTTCGAGCCCATCATGGGCTACGTTGTGCGCACTGACAACTGCAATGTCGGAGTCGTTTATTCTGCCGATCCATCGGCTCTGTCAAGGGCGAGGACGGGATCTACGACTCTGATTCCGAGTCCGTCTCCAACTCAGCTTCATCCCGCCCCTCCTCCCGTGGCTCCCATCACTCCGCTTCTCCCCGCCCCATCAAACACCTCCTACTATTCCACTCAAACAATAGATCAAGCAGTTAGCTCACCAAGTCTGCCCCTAAGAAGACGACTTCGACCCCACCCCACTACGAAATACCTTTACCAATGTGGCGTCAGCACCGTCCTCTACATACCACGTCGCCCCCCAGAATACGCGTTCTCCCAGACACCTGGAGCGAGCATGACCGCTTTCCTGACTTTGTTGGCCCCAGCCATGGGAACTATGACTTGGGTTACTGCGACTTTCAGCTCTAGAGAAGCTATGGAGTCATGCCCCACTTCAAGGGGGTCATGTATCGCCCTATAGAGCCAAAGGAATTTCCTTTTCACTGCGAATAAGCCCCCAATTAATCCATCGTCATGCAGGATGCACGTGGGGACTGCTATTACTATCATCAAGACCCGTGGTCTCAGGAAGGCGACGTCACCGTGGCCAGGTTTCGGTCTACCCAGGGACAATCCCCGCGGACTCTGTCAAGAACCATTTTAGGGGTGCAGTAATAGGTGTCGACATGGATAAGATTTATCCTAACGAGGCGTACAACTGTGCCTACTTGGAGGAGTAGCAGGCGGAGTTGGTGAAGCAGCGCAATGAAGTCAAGAGTCGAGCTGGTTGCGCGTTCACTAACTTGTTGATGGCGACTGAGCCGTATAAATCCAAGTTCAGTAAGTAGTTTTTCGTTGCGTGGGGGTTACTTGTGGCTTTGGGCTATGTTTTTCGATACAAAACCTAGTCAGTAGAGCTAATATGGTTTTAACAACTCTAATTACAATAGTTGTCTGATGTATGACAGAGAAGTGGATCGCACTCACTTGGAGCTCACGGTGCAGCCTGGTTGACCAGGGGGTCGTTCTGGATGGACACGGAACATAGCGCGGTTCCATGACTTCCATCAGCGGTGATGTGGGACGCGCAAACTGTCGCTGGGTTCGTCTTCTCGTCGTTCTTGCGAGGGGACATGTCAAACGTGAGGACACTGTCCAAAGTACGACATACTTATGGCACCCAGCGAGAACTGGTCGCATCAAATGAATGGATTTGGACTATCAACTCGGATTTTTGCGATAGCACGCCGTTGTGGAGATGTACAGAGATTTTAATTTGGCATTGTGTCAAGGACCGCCAAACCACTGTAAGTATCTCCTCCTAGTAAATCCGTATTGTCGCCTCTTGGCGTGAATCAGAGCAGAGTAAAACTTGAGAAGCTTGACTCAGGCTTTGTTCCGAATGTGTTCTCGACATCCGCCCCTGGCTCATTCTAGAATGATTATCCGATGGATCAAATTCGGCAGACATGGAAATGGATGTCTGACGACTGGCAACATCTTTATCGTCCCGGGTCTTCCGAGATTAGTCGTGACATTGAATATATCGTGTTGTACACTTATGATATGACTTATCTATGAACAATCTCGGTCTCTGCATACACAGTGACGTGCTCCGTGAAAAGATTGATGGCCTGTCGCCTTATTGCTACGACCGTTTAAACACCCTACATGGACTTTCCCTTTGGTTCTTGACGGAGTTAGGGCACATAGAAAAGGGTCTCGGATGGAGTCGATGACGTTCCAATTCAACTATCTAAAAAACTACACTAGAAGCGAATAAACTGGGCGCCAATCGATTCTGCCAGGCACCAGCTGTCACCAGGGCCGTACGTATATGCTGACTCGGATGCTGCCGGCATGCCGGATCGATATCAATCCAACAACGTTCGGACCACAGTAAGTATTACATTACAGCAGCAGAGTGTAGTGGGCACACGGCGGCCTATAGCGCGTCCGGGGAAATTCTCGGACCCATTTTTTTTTGCCTATGTACGTACATAACTTAAGATTTAAAGTGTCAGTCTGGGGTAAAGGCATTCGAGGGCCGGAACGACCAGGACGTCTTGTTTGTGAGGTCTGCCAGTGGTTTTCATCGGAAATGGTTGAATCGAGAATGGGAGATACTATGTAGTTGCCCGTGACGAAGGTCGTGGCAGTAGTGAGAATACGGTTACTGTGCGCCATGTGCTTTAGCCAGGATCTTGGGATCGACGTGAGATCGAGCCTGGTTTGTCACTCACGATACTTCTTTAATAGTCTTCTTCTGTGCTTGATCCGATTGCAGTTTACATCAATAATCATTAATCATTCGCCAATGCTCGGCAGCTCTCCGAAACAGATGCCTGTGAGATTTCCTCGCTTCAATTCGACTTCATTCTTGAGATCTATATCATCACGGCAACGGCTCTCGCAGGGCCGACTCTTGACACCGGACTCCCCGCGTGGAGCAGCCACACATGTCCCATAGGATAATAGGATAGGATAGATAGATTAAACCATACATCGCATGGATTGTTTTTATCAGTGGCGTCAAGATGAATGTCGAATGAGCATTGACGTAAGGAGATCGATGTGCTGCTGTTGCAATAAGAAGTAGTCAAGGTCTGGACACCAGTAGTCCGCCATACATTGCAGTACACCGTTACGGATCGGAGGATGAAGATGGTGTCAAGCACTTAATGGGTGTGAGGGTAGGACTGCTGATCCGTTGGCCCTTGGAACCTTTCCTGGAACGACGCCGACGACGAAACTGGGTCCAAGCCCATCCATGACAAAGGATTAATCTCGGTCGAGGACGCAGTGAACTGGTTGTGGCTCGTCAGAAGATCATGCATGGAAAAATCAATGAGTTATGTCATAATTATTAACCGTAACGCGCGCCTGACGAACACGAAAATAATGCACTAGCCTGGCCAAAACGTACGGCACAACATATAAGAGTACGGGCCCAGGGAAGGGGACAAGGATTCTTGCAGGACCGGTACAGCGGGCGGTAGCATTGGCGTGTCGATAGTTGAAGGCGTGAGCCATAAATTCAGCAGTCAGACTGCGTCACTCCGAAGAGATCACGGAGGCGGGGAGACGCCGGAGTTCGTCGATCGCTCCGGATGAGTCCAGGCTTTTTCTGCTCGGCGGCTTCGCCGGTATGGTGCTAGGTGGGGGTGGAGAAAATGACGGGCTGAGCATGGAGGTGGAGGTGAGGATGGCGGGCACTGCGTCGGCTGTGATGAAGATGAAGCTAGATGAAGCCATGTTAGTGATAATGCAATGTACTTGGTTCGAAGGGACAAGGAAAGAGGTAATACTGTAATTGTAGGTGCAGCAGGCGGCATCGACAGGTCGACAGGGGAAGAACGTTTGATTAGTGACTTCCGGTGCTAGACTTCTCGAATTTGTTGACCACAAGAATGGGGATGAGTTTGTCCACTTCGAGCCATCAGAGGGTTTCGGCCAACACTGTCGGAGTTGATAGACTGTATGGCTGGGGGATTGCTTCTTCCCTGAATGATAGTTACTCCTTTCGTCGCCGCTCGCTCAGGCGCTCTGCTCGTTCAAAGACGGGAAGGGGCTGTGTGGTGCATGCCTATCTGGGCTTGATAGATTGAAGAGATCTCGAAGTCGAGGTCAACATACTTGTATATGCATTGACAGCCTAGTGAGATGTGATATGAGGGAAGAGGGGAACGTCGAATTCGGTCGCCAAAGAGTGGGAAAGTTTGGGACGATCACTTATGTAATCGAATATTAACCCAGAAGGACAGACCTTCACAGACGAAGATCTATCAAAGAAGCGCTATGGCTACTTACTATGCATAACGTGGTTCAACCACCTGCGATCTCACCTTGTGATCCTAAAATCCTGCCTGAACCACCTGGTGCACCGTATGTGGTTCATAATACCTGCCACGTCGCGGAGGCATTACCATCGCCAATCTGCAAGACGTTATTAACTATATTACAGGCTATCAGGTGTCGTTACGGTACTGTGTATGAGCGACATGTTCGGGAATGATGCGACCTGCTCGAAGGCCTTCAACAATAGCTGAGAGCTCCATAGTGAGGAACATCACACATGTGAAAATTCGACGTGCCCACCAGGTCAAGATGACGGGTCTTTTCAGGTCCTTATATTGCAGTCCTCTGCGCCACGGACGGCGGTTTGGGCGCTGACTGACCTCAATCTTTTATTCTGTTCGTTACCGGTACGTCCCTCCATTCTCGGGGACCCAAATACTGTTGCCAACGAAAATCATACTACGAATTAGTACTTAGTATGTTCTCGGCGCCGGCGCTCGTACATGGGCCGCGGCGATCATGCATCGATCACGATCGAAGTACGTGGTATGTACACTACGTAAATAAGGGCTGATGTGATGAGCCTTCACTCTAATCTGTGATGTTCGACAGATCCTCCCCAAAGGTGCACGTCGGAGGACAGAGGTGTGTTCGAGTTGTATAAATTGCGATGCGGCTGATTCCCCTTCATCCCAGTTTCCTCCCCACTCTTCCCCCTCCCTTACTGGGGTCCAAGACAGCGGTGAATCTTCTTCGCATTCCCAGGTGCTTGTGCGTACTAGATTGTAGCGCCGTTACCAATGCCGTTGCTTTCGACCTTCGTATGTGTCTCGTTGCTCCTCTTTTCCGCGTCAGCGGTTGGACCGTCCACGGAGCTGCATATCGCCAATGCGAACATTGCGCCTGATGGCTTTACCCGCTCGTGAGTCCACTGAATACTCAACAGCCTTTCAATTCTCGATGGTGTCCTAACGGGCTTCTTAGGGCCGTCTTGGCTGGTAGCCAGGCGAATAACGTACAATTCCCCGGGCCTCTCATCACGGGCAACAAGGTGCGTCAACATTTTCTTGTTGTCGCCACGACCGGGCGGTCTGACGGCCCACTTGAACACAGGGGGACACGTTCAACATCAACCTTATCAATCATTTGTCAGATACGACAATGATGAGGAGTACGAGCATCGTGAGTATCGCCGTTTGAGAAGACGCCCTGCTGATGGGATCTGCGTTTTGGTCTTAATATCGTGTAGCATTGGCATGGTCTGTTTCAAGCGGGGAGTTCATGGGCGGACGGTCCTGTAGGCGTCACCCAATGCCCAATAGCCCCCAACCATTCTTTCCTGTATACCTTC
>Ga0307516_10004810_pt1 | contig 16442 bp, 17 predicted proteins | sample 19_EM_MG_FD_203310 | JGI IMG/M metagenome (GOLD analysis project Ga0307516, IMG submission 203310) | Populus trichocarpa ectomycorrhiza microbial communities from riparian zone in the Pacific Northwest, United States - 19_EM | ecosystem: Host-associated > Plants > Roots > Unclassified | place...
ACATGCTCAACCATATACTCATTGGGTTCTTTGAGAGTTCATGATTAAATTGAACCAAATTGAGAGTTTCTTTTGAATATGTTTAAATGAACCTGCCAGGTATGTTTTGGGCAAATTACTGAGTATGTTTTGAAAGAACTCTCAATGAGTGGCTCAGACATGTGGTGGGTGCATTTTGATCAAATTTGTGAAAGAACTCTAAGGGTTCTTTCAAAGGGTGGCTCAGGGGTACATTGGTGGGTTATTTCAGAGCAAATTCAAAACTTGCCCACTGATCCCATCAAGATCAAAGTGGTGAGTACATTGAGAATTTGCCCACCATTTACCTGCTGGGCAAAGTGTGGGTAAATTGTTTAAATACTCTCAACAAACTCTCAATGTGCCCACCAGGCAAGACCCCCTCTGCCCCCAGTGTCAGTACTGAGCTGACCTCGCTCAGGCGTCCATCAACTTCAACCCTACCACTCAATGTCACTCTAGGGGATCTCGAGGGGCGATCCCTTATCCTTCGTCAGAGGACGTCTTCCTTCATTCCAACCATGCTGTCAACGAGGATGATGATTTTGCCGATGTCTCCCTTCCCAACTTCTTCCACGTTCAGACATGTGTTGCTCGTCATTGGTTCCATTGATACAGGAGCCGTATGAACACCGGTGAATGAGGATTGTTTGGAAGAAGGTTGGAGGAGATGGAAGGTTTGGGTGATCGTAACGACACTCCGATCGAAGTGGCGACTTCTTTTGCTGCGTTGTTGGGCATGGCCCTTTATCAGAATGACGTCGAGATGGAAGATAGGGTGGGATATCTTGTGTTTGAATGTTTGATCTTCATTAACAAGTTATCCACAGATCTTGAACTTGGATGAGTGTATGGGCGAGGCGGTGAATTGTTTGAACAACAACACCAATTGTCAAAGTGTGGCTACTGTGGAGTTGATTGTTGGGCAGAATGCTATGATTGCGGCTTTGCAACAATGTGTCGGCTTCTTGGAGGATCAGCTTAACCAGATAGAGGTTAGGCTCAATTGTGTTGATCCTCCGGCTTATACTCCAGAGGTCATAGACTTGACCAGTGATGAGGATGACGAGGTGAGGAGGGAGATGTTTTGACTGTGTTTGATATAGTCTAACATCTCTTTTCTAGGCTCAGGATAGTGAGAGTAGTGAGGAGTTGGTGGGCGGTCCCATCAATGTTTGGTTCGACAACTCCCATGATGAGGTATTGGGATCAGTCGTTCCTGAGACTCCTCCTCCACAAGAGGTACTGGTAGCGGTGAGGGAGACCCCTGTTCATGATGATGAACAACATGAGGCTGGATATGTGGTGGACTTGATGGTTCGTCATGATGATATTCCGCCTCCATATTGTAGGACTCCTTCGGCCGAGTTGTAGAGTAGTAGGATTCCGAATGTGATCTTGTTTTAGTTGTCTTTGTTTGTTGTGAATGAGGGAAACATAAGGGAAGGAAAGGAAGATATAAGAGAAAATGTAACGAATGAGCATTGGTGGCATGGGAATAAGGTCTTCGTCAAGAAGAAAGTGAGGAAAAGACTGTTGAAGTTTGTTGTTCAAGTCAGTGTAGCTAGGAGTAGCAAGTGTGGGAACTTCTGGTAGTGTATAAGTAGCTAGTGATCCCATCAATTGGACTTAGCCTTTCTCCCCTCATCATGTGTCTCAACAAAGACACGAATTGTGACAGGATGTAAGACTCGGCCGTAATGGACACCACTTAGATTATCTACCTGTCAGACATAAGACTGAATAGTTTACATGACAGTATAGAAGGTATCACAATAAAGGCAAACTCACCTCAACTGTAATGGGTGACTGTCTGGAGGATGTACAACGTGTACAAACGAATCCACACAAATATCATGCCCATATAAGTATAAGTAAGGGAACCGTCAGGACCCTGACCGTTGCGCCGGGTCATGAATGTTGACTCCAAACCATGCATCTGGAATTGTGATGCTGGGATCATTTTGTTCAAATGCCAGCCAACCACCGCAATTACAGGGCAGACATCAGGAAAAAAAAAAGTGATCTTTCAGTACTGTTCAGAGATAGGGGTCATTTTCAGTGCCAGCCAGTGCTGATCAGTACTGGTCAGACCTGTGACCCCTGATGCCACATCAGCACTTGTCTGTGCTGTTTGGAGGTGGGGGTCATTTTTCAGTACCGGTCAGTACTGAACTAAGGACATCATTTTTTTCCGATGGAAGGACTGCATATTCTAATCAGACCAAATCACATGTTGGCAAGCTATTATTATTATTCACTGTTTCTATTCTGGCAGTTCATCTGAAGGGCTGGTTCCCTACAGTAGCTCCCCAATTTGGTGCAAGACCAGTTCCCCCAGGGCACATAAATGCATGAGGGTAGGAGATTAATTATCTAGCACACAGCTAAACTAACATGTGTCATGATTCACTTCCTTCTTTTCTTCTTGACAAAGTCCTTTTTCCCACACTTGCACCCAACATCACATGTTCATTCATTACATTTCTTTTATTTTCCTTATTTCCTTATTTTCTCACTTATGAAAACCTTCATTCCTGGTCTACTCTATTTTCTTGTACAGGGGAGCATCTACTTGGGAGCATCCTCATACTCCAGGAGAGCCCTGCCATTCCTCACCAACAAGTTGGCCTCTCTGTTGACCTCCCAGTTGACCTCCTCCCTGATAAGCATATCCCTCAACACCTCCATGACCTCTTGAGGAGGAGTCTCCGGAACAACCAACTCCAACTCCTCATCAAACCAGTTGTCCAGCCACTGATTGATGGGACCACCCACTAACTCCTCCTTGTTGGTATCACCTGACAGATCAACTACCTCCTGTTAAAGTGTGACTAAAACCATTGTATCACTCGCTCCGACTCACTTTCTTGTCTCTGGACAGTTGCAGGAGCCATCAATATTTCCTTTTATAGTAATTTCATCTGATTATATCATCTTTCCATTTCTAGTATCTTTCATTCTATGGTAGTACTATACAGTACTTTCCCACCTCTACAACTATATTCTTGCAGAGATGGGTTTTTACTCCTTGTCTTTTTCTCATCTCTTCAGGAAAGTCTGTTTTTTATGTATTAGTTTATGTCAACTTATGTCTTTTTCCCTTACCTTTGCAGTGACTGTCAGTTTGAAACACTTAGCACACCAAAGAAATCATGAACATGATTTATGAACAGTGACATTATGTGCTCTTTCCTTCTACTGTTATGACTTACTTGAAGTACTTAAGGGCAGGATGCATTTTGACAATGTGGTTATGGATGAGCTGTCTTTTCAAAATATGAGTACATGTGCTTATCAGATTACTATACTTTTCGTCCTTCCCCTTATGGATCTTTTTAACCTCATCCAACACCCTTTTTTAATTACCCTTGCAGTGCCCTCCTTTAAGTCATCAATAATTTCCACTATGTGGCTGACAGTAAGGTCCTCATCCACAAGTTTGTTAATCTGGTAATAGCCCTTGTTGTGGAACTCCTCCATGTATGTAGTCTGGAAAGTAATGTATGCTACTCTCACAATAGGTTTGGATGCTGGATGTCCCCATTGTTTTTGCTTGAGGACCTACATGTTTAGTCCCTTTCAGTGGTGGGATTGGATGGGAATGTTGGGTGGATTGTTGGTGAAGTATGTGGGGTAAGATGAAGCTGTAGAATGGCCAGGGAGGGATAGGGTTGCAGATATGGCATCCACCCTGGGAATTGGCTGGGTGGATAAGCGTAGGAAGGGTTAATATTGAAGGATATTCAATTCCTGCTTCAGACAAGATTCCCTGTAAAGTTTGCAGAAGCTCTGTGGGTGACTTTCATATATTTTCTTGACAACTGCCTTTGGAGGGTGTTGGTAAATATATTGAGTGGGAAAGTACTGTATAGTATTACCAAAAGAGGAGAGACACTAGAAATGGAAAGATGTCATAATTAGGTGAAATTACTATAAAAGGAAACATGAGAGATCCAACAGCACTGAGGTAGGGGGCAGACTTCATGAAGGTGATGATGCTTCAGGGGTAGAGGTGTTGAGACACATGATGAGGGGAGAAAGGCTAAGTGTATTGATGGGATCAGTACCACATACTACAAAAATATTCTCACAGTCACATGACCCAAGTCACATGATTTGGCTAGCACAGCCACATTCAACAAGAGGGAGCCATGGAAGAGGAGAGTTTGGAGCCAGGGGACATGAGAGTGAAGACAGGTTTGCAGTCAGACATTCTAAGATGGAGATGGTTCTGGATGGTCTGTCCCCATCAATCTTGAAGCCAAGAAGCTGGGTAGTAATACATGAGAGGAAACTTACCTGCAGAGATGAGGTAAAAAGACAAGGAGTAAAAATCCATCTCTGCAGGAAGATATAGGTATGGAGTGTGGGAAAGTACTGTATAGTACTACCAAAAAAGGAAAGATGCTATAAATGGAAAGATGACATAATCAGATGATATTACCAAAAAAGGAAATATTGATGGCTTATGTAATCAGGTCTAGAGAGAGACAAGAAAGTGAGTCATAACAAATGATGTAAAAGGAAAGAATGAAATGATGGTGACATTGAGTCACAAGTCATGTGACATGGTCACACTTCAACACTTTTGACCTTTGAGAAATGCTTCATCTTCATGAATCCTGGGTGTTTGATTGATGGGGTCCTGGAAAGGTTTGGAATCTACCTCCACATCATACTTGTCCAGTGGGTTCCCAATCTCAGTCACCATGTCACCCTTCAGTACATCTTGAGGCTGAAAGCCTTGGAGCCCTGAACACTTCCGGATAACCCAAGTATAGGTCTAAGAGGGGGGTGGCACAGCCAATGGAAGAATGGCATGAAGGTTTTGACTCAGGTGTGTAGGCTCTGAGGGCAAGATCTTGTGAGGTTGGATGAGGTGGTGGGTTTGGGGAAAAGAGGAAACTGGAGTATGGATGTACTGGGACTGTTGAATAACCCACTCGGGTATAGGTTTATCAACCTTGGCTACAGCATGCTCCAGCTAATTCACACCTCCAAATGCCCCCACAGGAATGGCGCATCAACAAAAGTTTAAAACTTCATTCTCCAAGGTGCGAAATTTGCCAATGTAATTTGTAATTTTATAGCATTTTCCATACACTTTCCTTAGATAGGATAGGTGGCAAAGTGGTATATACCCGTGTCAGTCAACAATGTGTCCAGTAGTGGAGACACCAATCTGAAAACAGCAGGAACACACTTTATCACCCTCATTGGTTCCAAGCTTGTCTGGTGTGAAGAGTTTGGAAGACTCCAGGATGATCAAGAATATTAAATCATTCCCAAAAAGGCCAGGGGGAAGGAATTGTGGGGAAAATTGTTGAAGTCAAGTCAGTATAGCTAAGAGTGGCAAGTGTGGGAAATTATGATAGTGTATTACCTTGCTTGCAAGGTTTCCCTGACCCCCAATATTATAGTGATCCGTATTACTGAACAATTGTGCACTCAATATGTCAGGGAGGATTCAAACAAATGTATTGTGCAATTACAGTGGGGGTCATTTTGGCCAACCATTTTCCAGAGTGAGCACCAACACCAACGGTGCTGGCCGGGTTCTCATCAGTGCAGCTCCAGGTGGTTTCACATGACACACAATAGTCCGCCATCATTCTGAAAATCACACTCGGGAATGGTCCAGGCACCTGCTTGTGAGGATTTTGCTGTAGTTCCCTCATGTGTTGTACTCGCACTCACAATGTTCATGTGTGTCCAAAACCTAATGGTAAATTTCTCTGGCTTGTATCTAAGCTCCTGAATGTGAATCAAACGGAGGCAATGCAGAATCACCAGCCAACCTCCACTTCATGGATCTGTTCTGCAGCACCAACAAGAACTTCAATTACTGGCTTGTGTTGTTTGTTTCTTTGGTTTCTTTGCATTCAGATTAGATTTCCACAGCACAAATACCAGGTCAGCCCACCAGAGGCATACCAAACAGGTATCAAGCTCTGCAATGGTCCCCTAAATCCCACAACAGCTCAGCACCTTGGGCCCCAAATTTGTCACCTCCATTTTCATTGCTCATTATTGCAGCTGTCTCGTGCTCCAAGCTTTGTAAGTCACCACCAATCAGAATCTCCTCAGATATCACTTACACTCTTTCTTGTCAGCAGGTTGAATTTCCAAGAACCCCAACTCATGAGACAGGCCTACAAATGACCAGGTGGTCTGGTAATCATGGTGGATAATTAAAGTGTCCTACCCCTACTTTTAAGCCAGGAGGAGGCACACAAGAAGCTTGTAGTCCTGGTCATCCGAGTTGGGACCCCCTCAGGAAGGAAGTCTGGGTCATCAGGCCCACCCACTGCTTTGGAACCCTTTGGACGTGTGGTGAGAGACATTCAGCAACCAGCAACCTGGTAGGAGTATTGTGTATCGTGTGGGGGTTTGGTGTGCCATTGGGCTGACTGCATCGAAGCAGTGTGTCAAAGTCACCCACCAGTGATGTCCATATTTTCATCACTACACCCTTGTGTGATATCATCCAATCTAGATCAGGTGCGTTGTTTTCAGCTTGAGGCTGGATCCAGGTTGAGGAATACCATCAAACACTTCACCATAGATTCAGAATTTTTTAACACTGTAAGCTCAGCAAGCAATGTTTTCTCCCTATACTTCCCCTTACTATATTCTCAATTTATGCAAACTCCCCACACTCATTCCCCTTGATTCCCCCTCCTACAGATGGTATACAACATACATGCTGTCTACAACCCATGCATTACTCCTCCTTCATCAAACCAAGTCTTTCTGAGTGTGCCAAGCTTTGCTTCCAGCTGGCCTGTTCACTTCAGCCCAATTGGTATCAATGTCCTCTGGGATTACCACAAGAGAACAAGGTCAGCAGCTGATGACACATGATTGGCAAGGACCCAGTTGATCAGAAAGGAGTTGCTCATTCCATGTCAGACAGCATTCAGTATCCAAGCAACCACCACAGATCTACCACGAGATCAGCACATCTCCATGACTCAAACAGCCAGACACTCACTGGAAGAAGAGGTGCCAAGTTATCCATTTCAATGTCAAGGCCATCCACAAAAGCAGTAGTGATGTCCATTGAAGGAAGAGTGAGGATAGTTTATGAGTGATATCAGATAGGATGATGGTGGAGAAGAGAAAGTATCCTCACAACACTGATTGAACCATCTGCAGTTCAAGTTCAACCTTCACCATCATATCCTGTGTTGAGACACATGATGAGGGGAGAAAGGCTAAGTCCAATTGATGGGATCACTAGCTACTTATACACTACCAGAAGTTCCCACACTTGCTACTCCTAGCTACACTGACTTGAACAACAAACTTCAACATCCTGGAGAACCAGTTCCCCAATTGGCCAACCCACACAATCAAGCACCTTTAAGATCATAACATTCACTCCACAGGCATCCCATCCATCCTCAACCAGGGATGGTTGATATCTTAAGGTTTAATCACAAGATTAGTTCCATTTATTATAAGTGAAGTATTTGTTTTTTTCAGTGTATTCTGTGCTTTCTTCCATTCTAGTTTAATAAAGGTATATTAAATGGATCTAAAGGTGTTATTCCTAAAGGTGGCCACACTCCTCCTATTTCTATAGCTGGTGATAGATAAATACTTTCTTATTATTATCATCTTGAGCTTTTGTTACTTATGGTCACCATGCCTTAATAGCTGGAGATAGAAAAGGTGCTATTTTTGGAACTTTTATAACTATAATCTTAGCTGTTGTATTCACTTTTTTACAATATCTTGAATATTCTGAAACAGGATTTACTATAGTTGATTCCATATTTGGTACAGTATTCTTTGCATCAACAGGATTACATGGATTACATGTTATTGTTGGAACTATCTTTATTACTGTAGGTTTCATAAGTCCCAAGGAGGTGTCCTGCCTCTCACCTGTTGGTCGCCAAACCCAATGATTGTCCACAATCTCTTGCCTCCTTGGTGTTGAAGTATGTTGTTCAAGTCAGTGTAGCTAGGAGTAGCAAGTGTGGGAACTTCTGGTAGTGTATAAGTAGCTAGTGATCCCATCAAATTGGACTTGGCCTTTCTCCCCTCATCATGTGTCTCAACACTTGGTAACACAGTTTCTGCAGTGTCAGCTGCTCCCTCTCTTGCCCTCCTCCCCTGAGTCTTCACTGTTGTTGTCATTAAGTCATCATTTCACCATCATTCCAGGTTGGATTTATTGTCATCTATCTATCAGAGTGTGGTTACAAAGCACAACAGAACCCCACCCTTCCTACATCCTGGTCTTCCTCCATGATCCAACCAGCTTGTATCCCATCATCTGGAGCCCACATTTCTAGCATCTTTCCTTTTTGGTAGTACTATACAGTACTTTCCCATACTTCATATCTATATATTCCTACAGACATATGTTTTTACTCTTTGTTTGCTCTTTATCTTTTTACCTCTCTGCAGTAACTCTACACACAGCATGCACTAGTCATTGAAATTAATTAGATAAGCAAATTTTATTACTAAAAAAGGCAACATGTTTGCTGATAATCCACACTTACCCCCTCCTCCCCCTAGTCTTGCAAGCTTGACTACTATATACTACAAAAATATTCCCACAGTCACATAGTTTAGCTAGCACAGCCAGATTCAACAGCCACTAAAAAATATACTTCTGTTCAGATGGAAATAAAGAGAACATTCTGGAGGTGGTTGGGACATTAATCCCTGTTGAAGGACCTGTACCCCTGCTCCTACTTCCATTCTCATCCCTGAGGTATCCACATTAAGTCTGGAAGATGTTCCATCTTTAGAACAGGTCCCAGTGGCTAGCCCAACTCCTAATCTATGGTCTGGTCAACCCTGTCCTACATCAAGAGATGGCCCATGAAGCAGTACAGGTGTTATAGTTGTCCAGAGTTCTCATATGTAGGTAAATGAGACTAACCATGTATTTAATAACTGATACTCTTGCTTAACAGTGGGTGGAGGGGAAGATGGTGGGGACTGCCTTAGTGAGTCAAATTCTTTAACATCAGGACATTCAGCCTGATTAAGGATCACCCTGAGTTGGTCCATCACCTTGGGGGAACAGAGAGATCTTCAACTAGGACAGGAATAACAACAAGCAGTTAGATCTTGCAATAATATTAGTGTTTCATATTCACTTCTTATATAATGTAGCTTGTGTTTGGTGTGCCAGTACCATTGAATGGGGTTTGAAACAAGAGAATGTGGGAGTGAAGCTGGGAATAAAATAATAAATAAATAAAAAGCAAGTTATGCACTTTCCAAAAACCCACAATAAAAACCTCAAGAAATGTGAGATAAGGAAGTAACCTTCACAAGTTTCCACCCATGAACCATGCTCCGAACCCCCTTATCTCCTGAGTCACTTTCAAACATTGGCTACATTCTTGAGCCTTAGTTTTTAAAGAAAGCAAAAGACTCACATACCTGATAGGATGTTTGAACAACCTTCTCTGCAACCCACCCAGCTTTTGCTTTCTCAAAAAAAATCATGTCCTTTGTAGCCAGATGTGGCCGGTGGTGTGTGAAGAAGACAAGTAAAGTTGGTTGAGGGTGACTTATTGCTGTTGCGAGGAGTAACACACAACTCCTCAGGAGGGCATCATGCTATAGGCACATAAGAATACATTATCACCCCAAATCAGTAGCTTAACGACAAACCTGGGAGTGGTTGAAAATCAGATCTGACATGAGTATCACATCAAACCCTGCACTTTGGTCTGGCAACACCTCGAGCAGTTGGGTGACGGGTTTCCCCCAAATGTATCCCTGCACTGGTCATGAGTACAACGGGGGTGGAAGGTCAGAAAAACAAATACCTTGACAAACACTTTGGTTTCCGGGTCACACGATATATTGCGATTGGCATTGAGCTGTAGATTCTCCAGAAGGACAGTGTCTGGGTAGTCGGTCAACACAACCTGAGCGAATCAGCGATGACGGCAACTATGACCAAATCTTGCAGACACACTATCTTCGCCCCATTGAGAGCAGTGACAATCCCTGGCAGCCCACCACCCGCGCCAAGTTCGATCACGGTTCGATTCTGATACAACTCTTGGTGAGCGTCGAGATACGTCGCAAACGCTCTGGCAGCGTTCCACCTTGCGCGTAGGAATCAATCAGTTGCCAATGAAACTCGATCTGCATAGTGAAAGTATACAAATAGTGCCCCCAAAGCGGGTGAGATCCAACCAGCCGAATTTCGACCGATGACCACTTTCCCATCCGGTTTTCAGTTTCTCGATGATAGACGTCGAAGGAAGGACTTGGGGATGGGGGCCGAGGCTCCTCCTTCATCCATTGGGTGTCATTGGAAGATCCTGGCAGGGCTGACCGGGTCACGCACTGTGAATACGGAACCTAAATCCAGCTCTTCGTTGTCGGTCATCTGAGTGAGTTTTTGCTTGGGATCAGATTTACGTAAGCATGAAACTCCTCCATGCGCTGGCGTGAATGATCGACGTGGGCTGTCCAATGTTCCTTCGTCGAAGAAGCCTAAGCCGCATCGTTATCATCCTCCTCATTCCGCTCGGCCTCCATTTCTATCTGAAATCTTCATGGTTTACAACCACCGACCCCTCGGAAATCCAAGAGAATAATGTTCTCGACATCGTCACTGGTTCGGGGGACCTTCTCGACGCTCGAAAACACAAATTCCTCCAGGTTCGGATCGGCCGCGATGAGCGAAGCGACATGTTTTCCGACGTGATTTCAAATGGGTTGTTGGATTACTGGGCAAGGTTTCAAAAACCATTGTGAGTAATGTGCGTATGTCACGGCCCGTGCTGAATGACCAACAGCATTTCGAACGCCGACACCTCACACATGGACGCACAATCAGTTCTCGCCTCAGTAGACCAGCTCTTATCTTTGAACGGTTGGGTTGCGGCGATGTGTCCTACCCTCACACGTCCGTTCAGCCAAAACAAACACGACATGTATGATGACCTGGTCCAACAGCGTCGCCTCTACTACTTTGCCACCGTCATACACTCGGCTGACCATTTTCTTGTCGACCAACTGGCGGTAATCGTTCAAATGGCACGTCGTCTTGGTTCCTCCAGTATTTTCGTGTCCATGCTTGATTATGACTCTACCGATTCCACCGAGACACTCGTCGACCTCTGCGAGGCTGTCCTAACTCTCCTCGGCGTTCCATTCCGAATACGAAGGGTACCCCGGATGACCGAGGATCCTGCAGCTGCATACTACCCCCTAGAAGAGGCCCACATGCGTAACCTCGCCTTGGAACCATTGAAGGAGCTCCACCTGAAGCGAAAGATCAAATTCGATAGGGTCATTTGGTTGAAGGGTTTTACGTGCCCCAATGACATCCTTGAGAACATCAAAATAAGTCTCACCAACGAAGCAGCTATGGTTTGCGGCATGGACTGGGCAGAGTATAGCGGTTTCTTCATTTTTTCAGACCGGTACCTCGTCCCCCACCACTTGCCACGCACACGCTAATTCCTTCCTCTCTAGGTGGCGGACACGTGACATCAATGGAGACCAATTCAGACAGTCCAAATCCTCCTCCAAACAAGATGCAGCCCCTCCTCGAGATGCTACTGGAGCATCACGTTATTCGAAACACCTACCGTTCCAGGTGTTCTGCTGCGAATCTGGAACACACGTCGTTGACCCTGCGCAGTCTTATTACCAAGGTATCAGTTACCGCGCGGGGACAGACTACCACAATCTCTCTTCAGTTGAGGGTGTTCCAAACCGACCCCCCGATGCCCCTTGCTTAGACAGCAGCCAAACATGGTTTTGTCGTGACCTTTGGATTCACCAAGCTAGAGAAGGCGTCAGGGAAGTGGAGGCCACGGATGGCCGTAAACCTGCGAACAAGAGACACGTTGACCGGGGTAGAAAGCCGGGCGACTCCAACCCCCCGCCCATCCCTATCGCTGAAAGAGACGGTAACCGTGCCCGTCGGCAGCACAAGGAGGATTCTGATGCCAACGTGGGCTCCGATTTCGATGCAATGCCAGACACAGATGACGGACTTGCTGTGGTCCCAACCAGACGACTATCGGTTCCAAATTCCGTTTTTCGGCCAGCTCGCATTCTCATCAATCCTCGGTGTGTCACGACTTACGCCGGGGTCAGTCATACCCAATTGGCCTTGGACCTCTTTGGCCCGAAAAAAGGCGAGGAAGAACCCTTCCTGCCTGAGAACGGAGGTGGAAAATACACCCTGGACGACTGGGAAGGCGCACCTGAGAGTTTTGTATGTCAAGAGCAAAAGTACGCACCTGAGAGTAAGTATTCCGGAGACCACGAAACGAACTCACGTCTGTCCTGTGCAGATCCACCGGAGGTCGCAGCGCGACCAAAACTCAACGGCGGTTAGGCTTCTCCATTTATGAAGAGGTTGAGCGTCTTTCGTAGAGATACACCTCTAAGATTCACCGTTTGCTGATCCGTTCTCCGTATCTCTTATTTACTTTGCGGTATCAATTTTCAAGTGGGACTACTTAGACTACCTTCCCTTGACACTGACCCCTTGAACACGTGGCCGCTGTTCTCATCCTCCCCTCAACCGACTCACCCCGATTCACCCCGACTCACAACTGCCCACCTTCTTTCCAATGGCCAGTCGGGTTGCAAAGGGAGTTCCCCATTTAATGACCCTAGCGGACCTATCGCCATCTCAAATAAACAACGTAGTATCCCATGCGCACTATCTCAAGCACATTTCGCTTCCGTGGCTTTCCCCTCAACAACGGGGTGCGAAGCCACCAAAACTTCGTATGCCCTCGCAATCTCTCTTTAGCAAATCTATCGCCTTGCTATTCTCGAAGAGGAGTACGCGTACCCGGCTGAGTGCCGAAACGGCCACCGTGCTCCTTGGTGGCAAGGCATTGTTTTTGGGCAGAGAAGATATCCAACTGGGGGTCAACGAAAGCGCGAGGGATACCGCACGTGTTATCGGTGGGATGTGTCAGGGCGTTTTTGCTCGAGTTGGGGACCACAGTGAGATAGAGGTGAGCAACCGTTTATTTGGATTTCACGCCCTAAATTCGGAACGGGATACTCAGGAGCTTGCGGAACATTCCCCTGTCCCCGTCCTGAACGCCCTTTCTTCATTATGGCACCCGACCCAAATTCTCGCAGATTTGTTGACCCTTCACGAACACGCTTCTCTCTTCTCCGACCTCGGAGAAAACACCCAAAACCACAGCACAAAACGATTGCCCCAGCTACCACCATTGAGGCCACTCACAATTGCCTACATCGGAGATTCAGCAAACGTTTTGCACGATATGCTCGTGACGTATCCTCGGCTTGGACACAAGCTCCGCATTGCTTCCCCTGCCGATCCAAAGTATCGGGCTCCCCAGCCTGTGTGGGACCGTGTTTTGGAACTTGGGTGTGATGCTGGTATCTGGTGGGGTACGGATCCACGAGAAGCAGTTCAAGGCGCTGATGTGGTGGTCACCGATACATGGTGCCCCACCTTTCATCACTTGCGCCGACACAATTTTGATTTGTCATTTTAACTTGACCTTAGGATCTCGATGGGGCAAGAGGCAGAGAAGGAAGAGAGGCTCAAAGCCTTCAAAGGATACCAGGTCACCGAGGCATTGTGCCGCGAGGGTGCTGCCAACACTAACTGGAAGTTCTTACATTGTCTTCCCAGAAAGGAGCACGAGGTTGATGACGAGGTTTGCGACCACCATTCTCCTCCCTTTACACCCACTCAACAGTAAACCGCAAGGTTTTCTACGGGCCCAGGTCCCTCGTCTTTCCCGAGTCCGACAACAGGAAGTGGACGATCATGGCGGCGTTCGAGTGAGTCCCCTCCGTGCGACGACCGATGTTAGTACTGATTACACCTACAGCTTGCTGTTTGGTAAATGGGATCTATCTGCAGCCGAGGGTGTTAAGACCAAAAGTAAATAGTCAACTGTCGACGCAACCGCTCTCATGAGAGGACCCGCAGTAATTCCTTCGCTAGCCGGGATGAACACCGTTGATATGTAGCTCCCCATTCCAAATGCCGTCACAACGTGGAACAACGTCCACCCCATCATTCCCGCAAGGGTGTTCTGCGTCTCTCGCCTGGGTTCCCTCATACTGCGCGGTGGCTGGCGGTGGAGGACGACCTCCGCGTTCAGACTTGAAAATGAACAAAAACGCCCGGAAACGGCAAACGGAGTGGGTGGTATGCTGGAGTCTGGAGGGAGGCAGATTGTGCAGGAACCTACCGCAAAGTTGTGTCCGCGTACGTTACAAGCCAGTTTACCGGCCTCCGGCAGAAGCACATGAGTTCTTTCTTTGGCAAAGGTGCTCACCGGACCGGCAGCCCTTAAAATGATGTTCACCAAAGGAATGCCTGTCGGGAGTGAGCTCATTGCACTTCTATGATCAACTGCAGTGGAGGTACACTATCAATGGAATAGAGGTAGAACAAAAACCCTGGTAGTGAAGAGCCAACCATGAGAACAAACTATCAGGAACCATCCCGGTGCAGAGTGACAAACAAAGACGGGATAGTGCCAGTGTCCTGCGGGGTAAGTGGCCTATGTAGTGTTGGAACCTGTCACCGCTGCATACGCGATGCGACAGGGCCTTTGTGGCGGTCACCACGGCCACCGCTGGGCGAATGTGAATTGTGCTTGACCACACCCACCGGGAACACCCACTTGTTTCACAGGTCAAAAGTGAGATGTACGCCAGGAATATTATAACACTGACTTCAGAGAGGTGACAACCCACACTCCCGTCGGGTGCATTTGTCCCCGTTTACAAAATACGGTTAAATGATTTAGAGGGAAGCAGGGCATGGGTGGGTCCGGACACCTGATGGAAACTAGTTCCATCTCCGTGAAGACAATCCCCAGCACCAGTACGGACTAAAACTAGAAAGTGAGATAGATGATCCCACTCGTTTGGAAGGAAGCACGAACGGTTCCTGTCGCAAGGAGAACATAAAGCACCGTGCAGTTTCGATTCCAAATGGCGTATGTTCGGAACATCAGGATGAACTTCGAAGTTAAAACCCTGATACAATGAACCCTGTGGAGAAAGAAGTTAGTCAGTGGCCAGATCCCGAGAAACACCCCCTTGAGTAAGAGTTGCTCATATGTGAGAACGTTGTAAGCTTCTCGCACAACCAATTCGTGTGAGTAGCGGGTTTACAACTGGCGTCCAGGGGAAACTTAACCTGCGGACTGAGAAACGAGAACCGGACTGTCGTCCACATTAGGTAGGGGTGAAGAGTGCACGTCCCAACTCACTGGGCATGGCGCTCTCGACGAAAGGGGAGTATCTGTTGAATACGAAAATGGGGTTCCAAACCCCCATTGGCGCTTCCACCCGGTTCAACCTGGGGTGCGTGAGATGAGAAACGGAGGATAGACGGAACCCGGCGAACCTCTTGTTGGAAGGTTAGGGTATAATCGTAGACCTGTCAACGGGGATGGATTAGTTCTCAACGTCACCAGCTGACAGGTATTTCACGGCACCAGGAGAGTTACCCAGGCGAACAACCGAGCCTAGGAGGGTTTTGAGTGGCCGTGCAGGTGGACAAACGGTACCCTCGCCGTGCGGGTGGAACAAATGTAGAGAGGCTAGATCTTCAATACCACCGCCTCCACCGTCGTCGATGGCATTAGGAAAACTGAGGGGAGCGGGCACGACTCTGGGAGAATCAACAGCTTCCCAGCGTGGACCAGCGCTGATCATTGTTGCATGCCGCCTCCGGAGACGTTTCATGAGGGACGCTTTATTCGGACACCTAACCAACGGCCTTGTGTGACGGCCGGACGCTCAAAGACGCCTCCCACACGCCTCACAATGAAATCCGACGGCTTACTTGCGGTGGGATCCTTCTAGAGCGGGTTCAAAGAATTTATCAGTAGGATCACAGCATATTCACAATCAGAACTTACAGCTTATCGCGAAAAAAAGTGTTCAAATCGCAGGATGCTAAGTTTATCGAACCCTTCGCTTCGCTGCTGGGGTCCAGGGACTGGACCCCTCACGGACCGGTCCCAGATGCAACGATCCGTGGACCAAGCGTGCGAACAGATGACGTAGTTGAACCTCCCCGGACTACTTCTTTCGACGGGCCGGGTCGAAAAATTGAAAAATTCCTCGACTGTTTCCTCTCTTGCGTCCAGTGTCCCTCCTGATATGTCCCAGCCAACCCGCGATGTCCGCAATCCACTGTTGTTCGAGTGCGCATGGGAGGTCGCCAACAAAGTGGGCGGAATCTACACCGTTATCAAGACGAAGATTCCAGTCACAGTCTCGGAATATGGGGACAGATATTGTCTCATCGGCCCTCTCTCTTACAAGTCCGCACCAATGGAGGTCGAGCCAGAAGAACCCACAGACCCCTTCCTACGCGAAACCATAGAGTCCATGCGCGCTAAAGGCGTGATCTTGCTCTACGGAAGATGGTTGGTTGAGGGCGCCCC
>Ga0307516_10004811_pt1 | contig 16434 bp, 26 predicted proteins | sample 19_EM_MG_FD_203310 | JGI IMG/M metagenome (GOLD analysis project Ga0307516, IMG submission 203310) | Populus trichocarpa ectomycorrhiza microbial communities from riparian zone in the Pacific Northwest, United States - 19_EM | ecosystem: Host-associated > Plants > Roots > Unclassified | place...
ATATATTTTCATCAAGACAATGTACGCTACTGTCTGGTACGACTCTTACTTCGAAAACCTGATACCTGGCACACATTGGCTTCCATGGAGTCATATACGAAAGAAGTGGGGAAGGAAGGACTAACTCGTGCCATGGCAGACTTGTCCCGGCCTGTGCGCGAAATACTCAACCCGGAGCCTATGAAGGAGAATTTCGAGATCAAAGAGGAAGAAGGTCCAGAAATCATCGACCTCACGTTTCTGTCCGATGATGAAGAGACAAAACCTATCATTGCAAATGCCGAAGCTGGTCCCTCAAATTTAGCTCAAAGCAGTCTCGCTGGTTCTCCTGAATTGGGAACGGATATCGGTCCCAAGGTTGAAGGCCTCGAACGCCCCGGGTGGGAACCCAATTTCGACTTTTTCTGTGAAGACGATACGAGCATGACGCTGGAGGAGGTTCTCGGAAAGCTCAGTGGTGACCAACTCCGAGAACTCGTCAGGGAGACGAAAGTGAAGCCTCAACGACTGAATGTGTGTACCGTTCTCAACTTTTATCCATCTCAGTGTCATTTCATATTTTATAGAAAGGCGAAATGATTTCTGCGCTCCTCATTCACGCTTCAACACAGTCCGTTCTTGGGTTTACGCCAAAAGGCAAGGCAAAAAAGTCGTCGGATGACGGACTCCGCCAAACGACGCTTCCCTTTCCTTCTTGTGGAAAAAGGAAGGTGCACCGTCAATCACAAGAAGAGAGGCTGATGCAAATGGCTCTCAAGATGCTTGGTATGTTCCTCGTCACTCCCCCACGCTGTTGTACATAAATGATACCCACTGCCAGGAAAAAGCTATCGCGTCAATGTCGATTTCTATTTGCTTGTCGTACGGCTCAACGTCATTTTCGAGCGCAGCACGGAATACCCAAAGTCCTTGCTCCTTCCATCTCTTCTTACCTCGTTTAAGAAACGAACTTATCACGAATACAAACATCGCCGAAGTGCCAACATATGGGCCACGCGAGAAGAGCTACTCGAATATATTGAAGCATTAAGACTCGAAGCAGACCTCGAGCATGAGCTGGAGCCGCCCAAGTCGGGCAGGCAGGCTACAATGACCCCAGTTCCAGGGTATAACAAGTCTAACTTCGTCACCCCTCGAAGTCGAACAACTCCGCTACGGACTCCCAACTCAGTTAGGCTTACAGAGAGCCCTCTTTGCAAGAAGGGGAAAGAAATGGATGTCGAGAAAGGAGACGAGGAGGCGGTGGAGGAGGCATCGATCGGGGTGCAGAAAGCGCGGAATGTCAAGAAGGTCTTTGACGAGAAAGTGTTTCCCAGATGGAAGGAGCTTGTTGCGGTCAAAAATGAGTCCAGATTCATCGAAAGAACCCCCGGTTTGGAACGGTTTGAACCTGGTGCGTGCATTCTTGTCGCGAGAAAAGGTTCAATTTGTTGCTGATGTTGATGACTCTCTAGGCTTCGTGTATACGCGCATATTCAGCAAGGTCATGCGTGCTATGTCGAGTCTTCAGGCTTACGAGGCAGAAGCTCAAGCGTTGGAGGCCCTTTTAGGACAGAAACGGTGGCGACGAGGGAAACGGGCGAGGTGGTACGAAAGACGAGCTGTCCTGCAGACGCGGTACCTTTGTTATGCGGAGGGTCGTGATGGGAAGGAGAAGGATTTTTCGGTTCTTCAGCAAGCAATGGAAGGCGTGAAGGAAGCGTTGCAAGATGAGGACACGGGTCTGAGTGAGCAGTTTTTACTTTTTGGATTTTTGCAGGTCTCATCGTGAAAATGCTAGTCCTTCGTCCGAGCCTGGTTCGCCGATTGCGTGCGTTGGAGAAGCAGCTCAAGGTACGACCGGAGGACCGATGTCGATGCGAAGGCGAACTTAGGAAGGCGAATTCGGTGTCTGTCGTTGCCGAGAGGCTGTACACTGTGGACTCGAGCCTGAAGCTGGACGCAAAGGGAAGACCGATCAAGAGCAGCGATGTCGGAGTTCGTGCATATTTTGCGAAGGTGGTCGATGGGAGGCAGCAGTCTGCTGAAAAGGAGAATAAACAGAATGTATGTTGTCCGTCCTTGGCAGGGGTATGTCATTGTTAATTATGACCAGGACACCGACGGTTGGAGATGGAAGGGAAAGTCGCTCTGGAGGGGTGTCGATGGGGATGAAGTGAATGTTGAAACTCGTGCTCTACAATACTACGATGGTCTAGGACACAAAGGGTGAGCATCATTCTTCTTGTTTTAACACTTTTTGTTACAACATTCTTGTTTTAGGTTTCATTCTGAGAGTCGAATATTGACTACGATATTCGCACTTCTTTTCTGGGACATCATCTTTGCGGATGTGCCGGGAGCGTTCGAGACGCCGCATCAAACCGCGCCGTTGGATCTTGCAGAAGATTCATTCTATCGCGCACGAAGGACAGCGATAGAAGCTCGGCTGGAAGAGATCCAGCACATAGGGCGCGCTTTGGAGATAGTTGCGGAACACGATGTGGACTACAGAGAGAGAAAGACGTGGTGCGTCGGTGTGCGGTGGGATATTTGCGAGAGGCAGGATCTGCTTGAGATTGTTGAAGTAAGTTACTCATTTCGATCAAAAATGGGGATGGCCGAGTCTGAATTTTGGTTTTCTCATTAAATAGTGTCTTGGTGGTGAATCTTTGTCCATGATCTGTCGGTTGTTTTGTGAGGATTATGCTGGGCGCAGCAGTGGTGTACCTGATCTTATTGTGTGGAATCTTGATGAACATTTATGTAAGTTTGTGGAGGTGAAAGGGCCGGGTGATAGACCGCAAGAGAACCAGAAGGTGCGCATCATCCTTTACATCATTATCCGAGGATCTCACACTTTTTGGTAGCTCTGGTTTGACTCCCTCTTAGGGGCGGGGGCGGACGTCGAGATCTGTCTTGTTGTTGATGTGAACCAACCACAGGGCACGAAGCAGCTCAAGAAGTCGAAGAAGAACAAGCGCAAACTTAAATCGGAAGACTCTGATGATGTGGGGACGGAGATGGAGAGACCACAGCCATGGGAGCAAGAGGCAGGGGATGATGACATTTGCGAACCGACGATGGAAGGTGTCCATGGTGGGGATGCCGATGATGGAGCACAGCATAAATATGCGACGCGATCTAAAGGGGAGGTCGTATCGGTGGTGGGGATTAAACGGCGTAGGCCTCCGGATGAGGGTACCGAGATTAGGGCGGCGGTGTTTATGGTGGTAGAGGAGGTGACGCAGCCTACGCCCAAGAAGCCTAGGCTTCTCTCGTCCTGACCGTTTTCTTTGATTATCTTCCTATCTTTATTGGTATAATTTATTCGTGAGGTGGACGCCACTGAAACACAGCCGATATCTTTATATATTGTGTATTCGCGAATTTTCTGACATTTGTGCCTTGTAACTTTTGGACGTCCTCACGTGTGAGTTCCAAGCTTGATCCCGACTATCCCAGTCGCCCGTTCTCCGAGTCTGTCTGGCCTTGATGGCGTCGATATCACGAAGCAATGGTAGCAATCCAGAGGTCATAATGAACGTATGCCACCCCTTCATGCCGTTTAATCGCGTCAACATTAACCCCTGCTTCACTGAAGTACCTGGACGGATCCTCATATTCCAAAGGCGTGATGGAGGAAGCGTTCCGCCCAGGCGGTATACTGGATAAACCGCCCGAGAGAACCCCGAAAGATCCAGCGTTGGCTACGCTCAAGAAGGACGATGTCGATCTCATTGTACGGCGCGCATGCTTCCTTTTGTTTCTCTAGCCCCTCTTCGTTTTTCGAAAGGTTTTTTGTGTTTGGCAGGTCCACGAATTTGAGATCACACGTGCACAGGCGGAGGAGGTTTTGTTGGAGAATGGGGGAGATGTGGTAAAGGCGCTTCGAGCTCTGGTGGCTCCCTAAAACCTCAGTGGGACACACACTTGTGGATGGCACATTATAAGCTATTTTTCTGTCTATTCACTACTATGCCTGCATTACAAGTCTTCCTCGTTCCCACTCGGTTTCTCGCCGTTTTTCTTTCCAGGCATCAAAATGCCCAAAGTCTTTAGAAGCTCCGCAGACTTGTTCTCCCTTGGTGGCCGGACCGGTCTCATGTTCATGAACTTCATCACAGAGCTTGTGGATGCTCTGGCCCCATCGCGCGGCCCCGACTTGCTGCGCAGTGGCGATGCAGAGACGTACTCGGGACTCCCTAGTGGGTATGGGTTGTCCCCAGGCAACCCAGGCCGCTCCCCATCGACGACTACGACCCTTGCGTCGATACGCACGCTATCGAGCATATCCGGGTTTTTCCCCACGACCCGGGGCGGGTTGTCAAGGACGAATCCCCTGGCATTGAGGAGGCGGAACTGCGCGATGCTGTCCTGAATCCTGTTCTTGTCGATGCCCATCTCCGAGTCTGGATCCAGCAGCGGGATCTTTTTCATGGCGTGCTTGGCATTGAGGGTGGTGGTGATGCCGCCAAAGCTGGCGACGTAAGCGCGGTTGGAGAGGACGTTGTGTGGGCTTCTCTCTCGAGCCTCGAGGGTGTTGAGGACGAAGCCGGGTTGGGGTTTGGTGCGGTAGAGGGTGTCGAGGGCGGTGGGGTGGGCGTAGTTGAGAGCGGCGCTGCGGTGTGGGTTGACCTCCAATTTGGTGGTGGCAGGGTCTTGGAGCTCGGAGGTGAGGTGTTCTTGGATGAAGAGACGGTGGAGGCCCGAGTCGGGTGTTTGGGAGAGGGCGTAGAGGGATTTGGAAGCGATGCGGGGTTTGTCGCGGTGGTTCTCGATCCAGTCTTTGAATGCTGGGCGGAGGGAGCGCAGGTGGCGGATGTAGCGGTTGAACTGCTTGGAGGACATGCCGTTGATGTTGGGCATGACGCGGCTGTCGGGTTTGTCGGGTGAGGAAGAGGGAGGCAGTGGACGGCGGGAGCCGTATGCACCGGGGCCCTGCTTGCCCATCTCGGCGAGGTTGACGGTTTGTGGAGGTTCCGTCTGTTCCTGTTGTTTTTTGGCCTGCGCATCCTGCATATCCTCTGGACAGAATTCAGAGTCGAGAAGCCACTCTTGGGAGGCCCTCCCCAGCCCTTTGTACCATGGGGTGGATTGGGTCGTTTTCGGCAGGACGTCCATCTCGTCTATGCGGCGGATGAAACGGACCTCGTCCTCTGCGCGGTTCCATTCGACAAAGTGGGCGTGGTGCTCAAAGGTGGTAAGGGTGATAAACTGATTTTTGCGGCGGGCGGCTATTGGACGTTTGAGACCCCAGTCGCCTCGGTGGACATGGGCAGGGGGGGAAGAGTATGTCTGGCGGATGGCGGGGTCGAAGCTTGAGAAGCGGGAGCGGCGGAGGAGTTCTGCGAAGGGAGAGGCTGGGGGATGGACGGACGCTCGGGGTGCCGCCGCTGCCACCGCCGCTGATGCTGCCATAGGTGGTGTTGAGACTTCAAGTTGGCCCAGCTATGTCATTCTTGAATGTCCGCTCGGGAGATGCCGATAGTTTTATAAAGGCGCATCACTCGATTTTTATTGTCACCAGCGACGTCTAAATTACCGTCCTGTCCTCCGCTCATTCTTTGTGCACAAGGATGGACGGTCCAGACAACCGTCGAAGAGTGAGGAGAAACTCAAAAACAATCTATGCCGAATGCCCTTCCCACTGGTAGAGGGGCTAGGACGCGAGATCACCTGGAGCTTTCTCACATCGATGACGGTTTCTGTGTTTCCTAGGAACTGAATTCAAGTTTTCTATACTGTGAGTTGTCATTGTTTCTGGTGTGTGAGCCGATGAAGATAAACCTGGTAAAAGCACGCACCCCGCGTCTCGTTGAGAGAGGTCCCAACGTTGGGTATCTTGCAATGTCGCTTGATGGATGGGTGCGGATGGAGAGTTAAAGGCGAGGCTGAGGCTTGCACACCGCACACCGCCAAGAGGGGACCTTGTGCTAACTCCCTCATGTTACAGATGGCATCACATGGTTTATATTTCAATTTGCTATTGAAGTGGAGGTGTAGAGTAGTCATATAATAGTGCATAATGCGAGCCTGCACGTGGGATTTTTTGAACGACACAGCCAGTTGCGATCAGCGAGTGAACGGAGAACGTGGGTACTTGGTCACCGTCACTCCCGACGAGCTCAAAGCTTTCTCCTTACATAAAGAACAGGTAATCGTCCCTTTCGTTCGTCCTCGACGTCCTGTTCAAACCCCTGTTTGCCGTAGCCTTGCAAAGGCTCTAATATCAACCGTACAACGTTTGACATCCCGACTGTTGCTCCTTGACGTGCTCCTCCGTATATGCACCATCGTCCGTCGCCCATCATGCGTTCTACCACCCCCCTGAGCTTCGCTGGCAATTCCTCCAAACCCCCTTCCCCCCGAAACTCCCCCTTGCTGCCCTCTGCTACCGTCCACATCGCAGAGAAAGGGCTCTCTGCGCAGCTCGATGGTCCCAGAATATTTGGCGTGCCCCTCAAATATCTCTCGTGCGTAATATATCCCTTGCACGTCTTTTCAATGCCAACTCATCCGCGCTTCTAGCCTCATGACCCTGGCCGTACAAAATGCCGCCCTCTCCATCGTAATGCACCACTCCCGTATCTCAACACCCCCCTCTCTATCCTACTCCCCCGCTTCCGCCGTCTTTCTTAATGAGCTTCTAAAGGGCTCAATATCCTTCGTCATTGCTCTATCCAGGACGCGAGAACTACCCGAATCTCATCGCTACAAAAAGGGCTTCCTCTCCTGCCTCTTCGCACCCTTCTGGACCCTTTGTTCAGAAGTCTTCAGTCCAGACTGCTGGAAACTCTCCATTCCCGCTTTGCTATATGTCATCCAAAACTCCCTCCAATTCGTCGCCATCAGCAACCTCCCAGTCGCTTCCTTCCAAGTTTCCTACCAGATGAAAATCCTCACCACCGCCGCTTTTTCCGTCGCCTTGCTTCGCAAGAAGCTCACCTCCACAAAATGGCTTTCCCTCTTCTTCCTCGCTATCGGTGTCGGTATAGTTCAAATACAGACCACTACCAGTGCCCCTGCTCCAAAGAGCACTGTCGTCGGAAGCGCACATGATTTCCAGAATGTCCACGTAATGAGTCCCACCAAGGGCTTCGCCGCCGTCACAGCAGCATGCTTCACCTCTGGGCTCGCGGGTGTGTATTTTGAGATGGTCCTCAAAAACTCCAAAGCCGATCTTTGGATCCGCAACGTCCAGTTGTCACTCTTCTCCCTCATCCCCGCCCTTATCCCCGTCCTTTACCACGCCAAGCCTCCCAACTCCAAAGGCTTCGTCTCTGATGTTTTCCGCAACTTTGGTACATGGGCATGGGCGACGGTCGGGATACAGGCGTTTGGAGGGCTCGTTACGGCCATCGTCATCAAGTACTCGGATAACATCATGAAAGGCTTCGCGACCAGCTTGTCCATCGTCATCGCTTTCTTGGCATCTGTCGTGTTGTTTGATTATCACATCACGCCATCCTTCGTCATTGGCGCGTCAACGGTGCTGAGTGCGACGTGGATGTATAACCAGCCACCGGGCAGGGAATCAGTCCTATCCATTCCCGGGACGAACATTTCCATGTCGAAGCAGTCGGGGACGACGTTCCCGCCTGGGCTGTCACCTGCTGCCCCCAACGACCCGATTCTGGGCCAGTTCTTGAGCACGAATCCGAGGAAGAAATCGACGATTACTCCAGTGCCGTTGGTGGTGACGAGTGCGTTGGGGATCAATGCAGAGATAGCGGAGAAGGAGGGAGATCTGTTTGGGGATACGCTGGGTACGGGGAGGTACAATTCTGCGCCATATGGGTCGCCGTATGCTTCGAAGCCGCCATCAAGGACGTCGACGCCGTCGCCGCTGGGTTCATCGTATGCAGAGGTTCCGAGGAGTGCGGGTCCCTGAGGAGGACGTGGTGCGGTGCTACCCTTTTTTCGATTTTTATCTTTGTTTCTTATTCTTTTGTTGAGGCGTAGTGGTTGTTCTTTAACCATGATGAATTACCTTCCGTTGGACTCCTGTTACGATCTTTTCTGACATACCCTATCGCCCTCTTCCCTTGCCCCGCTTACGATCCTTTCTCAGCCACCCTTCTTTTCTCACCCGAAAGCATCATAAGATCCGATTTCCTTCCTCCACTTTTTTTTTATTCGTTGTTTATCTTCCACTGCACCCGTCCTCACCCGCCCTTTGCACACACACAAGTCATCACGCTTAATCTACAACGACGACTTCCCAATCTTATGCGCATATACCCCCACAACCTTACATACACGTTCATGCATATGGATTCCCCTACCTCTCCTGGTATAACGTACATCCTGCTACTCGTTCTTACGTTTTTAGCTTTACCATTTAGATTTCCCTTTTGTCTTTTTTTCTATTCTGATTTATAACAACTCAGAGTCAAACTCCAAATTTGATGGTGAACTTCGTTCCGAGTCGTCAGATCAGGTGATCAAAACCACCTTTGTCAAAGACCATGGTTCAGAGGACTCCCGTCAACGGCAAGCACACATCCCCTCCCTACTACTCCTGCAAAAAAACTAATCACCACCACGGCACAGGCCCATCTCAAGCCGAACAGCTCCTCCGGGTAACCTCCGGCATCGCCGTCGAGCTCATCAAAGCCCACGACGAGAACCGCAGCGTCTCGCTGAACGAGATCCGTGCCAGGATCAGCAAAAAGTTCGGGTACGGGGGTGTCCCGCGGCTGGTGGATATCATCAGCGCGATCCCGGATCAGTACAAGAAGGTGCTCCTACCGAATCTAAAGGCGCGCCCGATACGGACCGCTAGTGGGGTGCGTTGACCCATCTTTGTCGTTGTTGAGGAAGAGGAAATGTGATCTTTGAGGGTTAGATCGCGGTGGTGGCGGTTATGTGCAAGCCGCATCGGTGTCCCCATATTGCCATGACGGGCAACATATGCGTGTGCGTTTCCATCTCTTTCCGAGTCTTGGGGTGGATGATTTTATGAGTTGGTGCTGATAGGTATTGTCCGGGAGGACCAGACTCGGATTTCGATTACAGTACACAGAGCTATACGGGATATGAACCTACGAGTATGCGTGCGATCCGTGCGCGGTATGACCCGTACGAGCAGACAAGGGGGAGGGTGGAGCAGTTGAAGAGTCTGGGACATAACGTCGACAAGGTTCGTGGTTTTTTCTGTTGCTCGTCTTCCGGGTGCGTGGCCGAACATCGTCTAGGTCGAGTTCATCGTTATGGGTGGGACGTTCATGAGTATGCCGGAGGACTACCGAGGAAAGTTCATTGCGCAGCTACATAATGCGCTTTCGGGTTTCACTGGGTTGGATGTTGACGAGGCTGTTCGGTGAGTTGAAATCATGCAGCTTCCACATCCACAAAAGAGGAATTTTTTTCGTCTTCTAGATATTCGGAACAGAGCAAGTCAAAAGCGATAGGTATCACCATTGAAACACGACCGGATTACTGTCTACGCCCACATCTAAGGCAAGTGACCCCCCGCCTCCAATTTGCCATTTCGCGCCACTTACCCCAACTCTACAGCCAAATGCTCCGCTACGGTTGCACCCGCCTTGAAATCGGCGTCCAATCCGTGTACGAAGACGTTGCCCGCGACACCAACCGTGGACACACCGTCCGCGCCGTCACCGAGTCTTTCCACCTCGCCAAAGACGCCGGCTTCAAAGTCGTCGCACACATGATGCCCGACCTTCCCAACGTCGGCATCGAGCGCGATCTGGAGCAGTTCAAGGAGTATTTCGAGAACCCGGCGTTCAGAAGCGATGGGCTCAAAATATACCCCACACTTGTGATCCGGGGCACGGGGCTGTATGAGCTGTGGAGGACAGGGAGGTATAAGAATTATACGCCGAATGTGCTGGTGGATGTTGTGGCGAGGATTTTGGCCCTAGTCCCGCCTTGGACGAGGGTCTATAGGGTGCAGAGGTGAGTTTCGGTGGCGTCGGCATTGTGTCGTGTTGATGGTCGGCCTGTTAGGGATATTCCTCTTCCCCTGGTATCAAGTGGTTGCGAAAACTCTGGAAATTTGCGCGAGTTGGCTCTCAATCGCATGAAGGACTTTGGTGCTGAATGTCGGGACGTCCGGTTCCGTGAAGTTGGGGTGACCATCCTCCCTTTATCACTTTCCCAGCAATGTCGTCTTACCGTCATTGTAGATCCACGAGATCCATCACAAAGTACGCCCTGAATCCGTCGAACTTTTGCGGCGGGATTACACAGCCAACGGCGGCTGGGAAACTTTTCTCTCTTATGAGGATCCGGAACGGGATATCCTAGTGGGCTTGCTTCGGCTGCGGAAATGCTCTGAGGAGGGAACTTTCCGACCTGAACTGGTAAGGCAGGAGGGGACCGAGGGCGGGTGTAGTATTGTTCGGGAGCTGCATGTATATGGCACGGCTGTGCCGGTACATGGCAGGGATCCGACAAAGTTTCAACACCAGGTCAGTACCGATGTGTTTGATCCCCTCGACTGATAGGCGGCTCATTTCGTTGCAAGGGTTTTGGAACATTGCTGATGGAGGAAGCTGAGCGGATAGCAAGGGAAGAACATGGGAGTATAAAATTGGCCGTCATATCTGGTGAGTTGTGATTACTTCTCTTTGGTTCTTTTCTTAAAAAGTATCATCCGTTTAGGCGTAGGCACGAGGGACTATTATCGCAAGTTGGGATACGAGTTGGACGGACCCTACATGAGCAAGTCATTGCTATGAGCGGTGTTAACGGCTACACGTTGCTGCATGAAAGGATGCGCGAGATATATCGCCATTGGTTCTTATGGTCATTCCAGTCCAGGGAGAATGAGAGGTGGGACCGAATGTCGCTTTAGGGGATGTTTGTGTGGGCAATCTGAAGACGGTTGAGATCGAGGGCTTGCTCGTCGATATCATCTTCTGCGCCTGTTTCTTTCTTTCCATCTTTGCTGGACCCATAGGTTCTCATGAACCACAGCATAGGTCAGCTTGGAAACATGGATATTTTCGAACGGATGCAGCAGAGATGTATCCTCTTCGTCAAAACTATCCGCTTTAGTTCCAAGGCTTGGAAAGCATGATGAATTTGTAGATATGCCTGCAATTGGACCGTAGCCTCAGACTCATTTGGGCAAAGGGCAATACTGCAATCGCATATGGAGAGTCCAGTATTCATTGAGTTGGGAGGTCAAAGATAGTAAGATTCAGACAGTTAGGATTCTTCCACTACTTGTTGCTTCACTTTTGGGCGAGAATAATGCAGATGGTTCGTGTAAGAATACGTCTATCATAAGATGTTGGTGAGCACATAACCAGACTTACACATCTGCAACCTAGGGCTATTGCTGTTGTTCCCCAAGAACCAAGGTGTGAAAATTCGGAAAGACCAATTCTTCCTCCACCGTCTTCCTTATCACGTCCTGTATGAACCTCTCGACCCTCGTCACATTCTTCAGCACATGCTTATCCGCCTGCCCAATCTCGCTCTCGATATATATGGACGGCAGCAACCTCTGGCCGACAGGTAGCGGCTTTGACGGGCGCTTCTCCCCTCCACCATTCAAATTCCCAATGGGCCGGATCCCAATGCCGATACCGATGTCGATGGCTGACGTCGACGGAGACTCATCATCAGGCTCAAGCGGTGCGGAGGGAGCCCCAAAAGAATCACCAGAGCGTTGCTCGCGTTTTGCGGGACCATACGGGTCGAGATCGTCGAGAATGCAGATGTGCACGCGTCTGCGCTCACCTTCGTACGCGACTGCGAGCTCGCCATTGAACACGAGGCCGGTGACGGAGAGTTTGATAGGGAGAGACATGAACATGGGCGAGGGGTAGTTTATCCGGAGCGAAGTGGTGAGCGTGATGCGGAGGTCAGAGTGCCAGTCGACGTGCAGGTGGAGTTGGAGGTTCGGATGTGGGTTTGGTGGCTCTTGGGGTTGTGAAGTCGACGGCTCTGATGGGGGTTGTTCTTGGTGGGAGCGTGAAAGATTTTCGGAGCGGGAATGAGGAGGATCTGTGTCTACATGTGCGCTGTATGTTTCAGGATCGAGGTCATGTATAGAGTGGGCAGAGAAGGGGGTTGCGGGCGATGGACTTCGGTGCATCGGAATATTTGGCCAAGGAGCTCTGTCGTCGGTAAGGCTGGGTAGACTCATTCCAGGATTCCACTGGTGCATCGCTGGGCTGAGCATCGGCGGTGCGGCAAACATGCTCATTGAGCCATATGGCAGCCCTTCTTCATGGCCAGTCGTCCGTCTAGGGACCCATTCATAGCCTTCCTCCTCTTCTACGCCGTCCGTTGCGTTGACCTCAGCTTCGTCCTCGTCATCTTCGAGAAAGTCACGGTAAATGTCACGGAGATCCACCAGCTCGACGCCCGGTGGGGTAGACCCAAAGTCTAGAGAAACGACTTCGACTGGGCCAATGAAGGATGGGCGTTCAGCATTTCCAAGGTGGCGATTAAGGATGTCGACGAGGTAGGTAGCGAGCGAAGTGTCTAGTTTGGCCCATTCCAAGTCGATCGACATAAGAGTAGTACAAACACGTGTTATGCTACTAAATGTTACAAGTAATAGTATCCATTGTACGAAGCAAACTTGGGATGCGGTCAAAGTCCATCGGCAAACCGAGAGGTTAGATCAGGTTGCCGAACACGATGCTGCAGAGCTACTAGTAATAGCCAACACCGCGATTACACGGCGAGGTGCCAGAGGAACGAAACTAATCGTCCGATATCATAATGCTCCCACTGCGTGAAATGCTGGAGCGGGTGCTAACGCTGGACAACGTCATCTGGGAAGCGTTACGAGACCGCGATGAACTTAGTGTTCTCTGCAGACTGAGAGCGCCATTACCACTGGGATGGAGGAATACTTCCTCCAGGGTAGGTGAAGAAGGGGAAGATGTCCGCGATATAGAGCCTCTGGCGTATTGTGTCGAGCTGGCGACTGACTCCAACATCGGGAAAGAATATGATCGCGTAGGGGACCTCTTCGTGGAACCGTTGGGTACATGCCGTGGGTTAGGAAAAGTCGGAATTGCAAGTGGGGGTTTTGAGCGCGAGAAGGAAATGACGCGACGAATGGGGTATAACCATGTCTTCGCTGAAGATGGTGTCGAAGGACGTAGATGACCATTAAAGAGTGTTCCTTCTTCCAATGAATACTCTTCATGACGTTTTGTGACATGTCGCAGGGAACGAAGACACGTCGCACGGAATTGCCGCCGCAAAGGGTAAGCAACCAACATGAAAACGAAAAAGGTGACCAAGAGGAGGAAGAGGACGGGGGAGAAACCGAGGGACGACCGCGTCAGAGCAACCGGAAGATGGACAGATAGGCGGTCTTCAATGGCAATAAGATCGAAAAATGGTGGTCTAATGGGTTGGATATGGAACCCAGGGCGATCTGGAATGTCGTCGATAGGGTCGACAAGTGGCCGTGAATTTGTCAAAGGGCGTACTTCCTTGCTCGCCTCTAGTACCATCTTTCCCAACGTCCAAGTGATTGCAAGATCGCCGACGCTGTCCATCGATTGGAAGGCAGGCTTGCCTAACCCCTTCGTCTCCGCCTGCTTTTCAACTTTTGAACCTTCCGTTGCCGTGGTATTCCCGCCTGGATCCATCAGCCTCGGTAACCCAATCCCTTCATGCAGAACATTCGTGATCCACGCGGCCTTGAAGCATTGCATCTCCAACCGTGACCGTTCCACGTTTGGGTCCCACTTCCCAACCTCTACTATCTTGCCATCTTCTTCCACCTCACCGTCCCCGCCCAGCCGATGTTCTTGTTTCAGCCTCTCGTGTTGATGCATGATTTCGTCCCAGGTCCGTGAACAAAATTTCGAAGCGGCACGTTCATATTGCACAAAGTCGTATGCACCGCCTAGGCCGAATATATGGTCGGATGAATACCAGTATTCGGATACACCAATGAAATGCGAAACAGAAAAATCGATCTTCGGAACGTGGATCCCATTCATGAGACAGGGAGAATCCGGACATGGTGCCGTCTTGTTGAGAAGCGGAGCAGTGTCGAGGAGGCACTGTTCGAACGACCCGGTGCCCACTAAACTGTGCGTCTCGTCATCAGGACCAGGTTCACTCAGTTGGAGGTCCTTGGGGAGGCAAGGGTCGGGCACGGCGCCGCGGACTTCACCATGGCGTTGAAAGCCCGAGACAGCCCGGTCCAGATACCTTTCTCTCGCCTGATTGGTCCCATACCCCAGCCACGTCGTCACAAACACCTTGTGGGTAATCTCCTGACCGCCCAGCAGACGGAGCCTCACATCGATGAGATCCTTCGCGTCCTTCTCGTCCGTCACGGTCGGTTCAAAGGCTATCTGCGTGGACGCGCCGCCCATGTCCAGAAACCCATACGTGGTGCGGTCCTGGTGGCGCCCTGTGAACCCGTCCATCAGGTAGTTGACAGCTATCCACCCAAAGAGGCCTTCCTCCTCCCCAGTGATAATCCGGATGCTCGAGCCGCAGGGACCCACATCTGACGGCTCGTCGATTTTGTATGCGGTGTGACGACGGATGAAATGGCACGCTTCCTGAAGGATCTCGGCCTGTTTGACTGGAGGAAGGAGGCGCATTCCGGCTGTTGCAAGGAGAAATAAGGGAGTTTCTTTTTCGAGAGACGGAGGGATGTGGTCGCGCGCATAGCTGAGGAGGGGCCTCAGGTAGTTTCCGACATCCTCTGGTTTGTCACCGTATGTAGAAATTCCTGTACGACACCCAAGGTTACGAGAATATCGCAGCGACAGATAGCAGGGAACAACGGACCTGGCTCGACCTTGTGAACCCAATCGTCCCCAGACTGCGTTCCTTTTTCCACATTAGGCAGGGCATATGCTAGCTCACTGTCCTTCTCCAAAGTGATCAAGCGAGGGTCCCTCCAGCTATATATCTGGAGCCTGGAACCGGACGAGCCTGCGTCAATAACGATGCCAAAGTGACGGCCATGGAGCCATGGGTCGATGAGATTTGGCATGAATCGAGGTTGCTCACGTGTACGTCAACTGGCGTCATGTTGCACTCGGAGGTTTTCCCTCAACTCGCCTTTTTGTGCGAGATCCTCTCGAGGGCCGGTGGGGAGTCGGACTCGCTTGCCTCGATCGCGGGGGATCCTCACTCTGCAGAGCGAGGGCTGAATATTTCCAATATGTATTAATATGATGGCAATCAGTTGCAGTATTTCTTGTTCAAGTCAGTAGCGTTCAGTGGGACAAGAAAGTCATTCCCGATAGGATATCGTCTTCACAGCAGACCTCTTCGGTCTCCCCGTACACGTCCATTCGCCTCCATCCTCACCCACAGCCTCCTTTCCTTCCGTCTGAAGCTTCTGCAACGACCTCGTCATAGCCCTCAGCCGCTTAACATCGTTGACCCAATCCCTCTCCTTCAGCAAGTCCTCTCCTCGGTCATGAAGCACCATCTCTTCATCTTCTGTCAGTATATCGAAAGAGGTTCGGAAACCGTTGCACCAGAGAAGAATTTGGAGAACGGCTTCAGGAAGTAGAACATTGAGGCAGTACTAACATGTTCACCAGATCAGGGCCAACTCGGCGCACACGAGGTGGTGGAAAGTACTTACGCTGACCTTTTCCTCGCCAGATAAAGCCTCATATTCTTCACAGCCCTGCTGGGGAGATGGGATGTACTCATCCTCCATGCTCAGCGGTGAAGTCTCCCGAGTAATCTAGAGGAGAGATTAGAAGTGATCTCACTTGCATCCAAGGTATCCAGTCTTACCACAGCTGACGACGGACGAGAATCGTTTGTCGGCGGGGGAACGTCCTAAGAAAACGAGCTCGTGTAACCTAAAATAAAGCTGGAGACGGATGATGCACTCATACCTCTGAAGGACAAAACGACGAACTGGGCGGAAATTCACCCTGCGACAAAGAGCGCGACTCGGTGTCTGCAGGAGAAGGAGACCTCGTCTTTGTTTTTTCTCGTTCGTCCACTATCACCTCTGCACCATCCACTGCTCCAATCCGGTGGGAATGGACGTGTTTACTCTCATCCATTATTTCATCGCCTATATCCTCCTGAAAGGTTTTCGCCCTTCTTTCATGCCTCAAACACCACTCGGTCAAATACTCTCCCAGCTTGGCCACATCCTCGGGGTTCATTCGCCCTCTAAGCCCCGCATCTTTCTTCACCTGGGCTCGCCCATCGCCGCCACGAATGAACATATCATGTCGCCGTCTGGCTGGTGCATACTCGGCGTTAAGAATCGCCATAAGGATGGGTTTGGTATATGCGAACTGTTCGCGTACGCTCAGGTCGTAGAAGTTTCGCGCAGAAGGGGCTGGAGTGCGTGCAACGGGAGACGGGGAGCGGGGTGCGATGTCGCCAAGATTATCATCGTCCTCGTCGTTGACAACTTCGTTGTATTCGCTTTCCCATTTTCCGAGCTTTATGATCATGATTAAAAGCACTTCAGATATATCGTTGGTCAATGCACGTACCTTGCAA
>Ga0307516_10004812_pt1 | contig 16433 bp, 15 predicted proteins | sample 19_EM_MG_FD_203310 | JGI IMG/M metagenome (GOLD analysis project Ga0307516, IMG submission 203310) | Populus trichocarpa ectomycorrhiza microbial communities from riparian zone in the Pacific Northwest, United States - 19_EM | ecosystem: Host-associated > Plants > Roots > Unclassified | place...
ACGGCCCCCTCATCTGGGGGCCGTTTGCATTGGCGGCGTGGATTCCTTGGCAGGGACAAGGGCTGTACCACTTCGCAATTTCTCGCGGGCTGATAGCCTGTTCACTACAAAGGAATCCTCGCCTATGAAGTACCGCTCCGCCATCGCTTTTGTCACCACTGTGCTGCCGGTTTTGGCGGTTGCGCAAACGCCGCCGTCCGCCCAGCCACCGACGAAGTGGAAGCAGATCGCGACCGAGGGCCAGCGCTTCACCGTCGAGGGTACGCAGCGTGTGAGGTTTGGTGTGGCATGGGCCGATGTGTGGGTCACCGAATCGACGAGCGGGGGCGGAACCTGTACCGTGCAATTCTTCAGCGCCGACCCGCGGCCCGGCAGTGCCAAGACCTGTGAAGTCGAGTTTGGCGATGCCGCATCTGCAGCCGCTGGCACCGAGGCGCCGGCTGCTGCAGATGCGGCGGCTTCGAAGGCAAACGTATCCACACCCACAGTGGCCACACGTACTTTGCCGCCGCCGGTGGCGGGAGCCATCGGCCAGGTGAAGATCAACCTCAACCTCATTCCCAAGCCGATGCAGAACCCGCCTGGCGGCTGGACCAAGGACATGCTGATCCCGACCACCGAGGTCGCGCCACCGTCCGACATCGGCGCCTTCCGCACCGGTTGCCAGATGGCCAAGATGTCATTCGACGACCCGATCGTCTTCCCTGGGCAGCCGGGCCGCAGCCACTTGCACACCTTCTTCGGCAACACCGGCATCGACGCGAACTCCACGGCGAAGAGCATCGCCACCAGCGGCAACAGCACCTGTCGCGGCGGCACGATCAATCGCAGTGCGTACTGGGTGCCGACGATGATCGACACGCGCACCGGTGCGCCGCTGGCGCCGATGTTCGAGTCCAACTTCTATTACAAGACCGGCTACTCGGTCGCGCCCGGCATGATCCAACCCATGCCCGAAGGCCTGCGCATGATCGCCGGCGATGCCTCGGGCAAGCCCGAGACGCCGAGCGTCGGCGTGAGCTACGCCTGCGTATGGAACGGCGGCAACAGCGACTGGCAGAAGAGCATCCCGACCGACTGCCCGGCGCGCGGTGATTCGTGGCTCATCATGGGTGTCGACTTCCCTCAGTGCTGGGATGGCGTGAACCTCGACTCACCCGATCACAAGAGCCACATGTCGAACCCTGTGGACGTGCGGCGCAACAACTCGGGCCGATGCCCGTCGAGCCACCCGGTCGCCATCCCGCAGATCGCGTACCAGATCCTCTACCAGGTGAAGGTGAGCGGCGAGACGCGCTACTGGCGCTTGTCGTCCGACGACTACGACCTCAGCAAGCCGGCCGGCTACTCCGGCCACGGCGACTGGTTCAACGGCTGGAAGTCCGAGATCGTCGAGGTCTGGGTCAAGAACTGCGACCAGGCCCAGAAGGACTGCCATTCGCACCTGCTCGGCGATGGGCGCGCGACAGTGATTCCCTGACGTTGCGTGCGGTACCCTTGCGGCCGGCCTGAGTGGGCCGATCGCATGGAGAAGCTATGTCGTTGATTCGGACCCTGGCCCTGGCGGCTTGCTGCTGGTTTGCCGGCACCGCCCAAGCCCAGAGCATCGAGCCTGCCCCCGATTGGCAGAGTGCCGACAGCGCGCACTTCCGCGTCAACTACCGGTCGGCATGGCGCTCCCAAGCCGAGCGCGTGGCGCAGGCGGCCGAGCGGGCCTACCCGAAGGTGACGCAGGCGTTGGGCTGGGAGCCGCGCGGGCGCACCGAGATTCTGTTGATCGATCAGTTCGACTTGCCCAACGGCTTCTCGACACCGCTGCCCTACAGCATCATCGGTGTGTTCCTGGCGCCGCCCGACGAGGGCGAACTGCTCGACAACAGCGACTGGCTCGACCTGCTGCTGACGCACGAATTCACCCACACCGTGCAGCTCGACAAGGTGCGCGGCGTGCCGGGCGTGTTGCAGACCATCTTCGGCCGCCAGCCGTTCTTCTTCCCCAATGTGTTCCAGCCCAGCTGGGCGATCGAGGGGCTCGCCGTCTACAACGAGAGCGACTCCGCCACCGGCCGCGGTCGCCTGCGCGGGCCGGCATTCGAAGCGTGGTTGCGTGCAGAGGCCAAGAGCGGCTTCCTCTCGCTGCGCGAGATCAATGCCGATGGCCGCGCCTTGCCTACGTCCAAGGCCTATCTGTACGGTTCGTACTTCTTCGAGTTCCTGGCCCGCACATACGGGCCAGATGCGATCTACAAGACCGTCGACCGCTACAGCGGCAACCCGCCGTTCTGGCCACGCCTGCACACCAGCCCGCGCGAAGCCACCGGCAAGACCATGGACGTGCTCTGGGATGAGTTCCTCGTCGACTTGAAGCAGCAGGTGCAGGAGCGCGAGCAGGGCCTGACCCGCACGCCCGAAGCCGCTGGCGACAAGATCATTGGCCCGTTGTTCGGCATCGGTTCGGTGGCTGCACTGCCCACCGGCGGCACGCTCGCCGTGATCGACGACGGCCTGCACCACGCCAAGCTTATGAAGTTTTCGGCCGACGGCCAGCAGACCACCCTCACCGACGTGAACAGCGCGGCCGAGCTGGATGTTTCAACTGACGGCAAGGTGCTCATCGCGCAACCCGACGTCTGCAACTGGCGCTTCCTCGCCTTCGACATCTACCGCATGGATGCCAGCGGCTCGCTCAAGCAGCTGACGCATTGCGCTCGCCTACGCCATGCCGTGCAGGCTGGCGACTCGATCGTCGCGCTGCAGCAAGGTGAGGGCATGACGCGGCTGGTGCAGCTCGATGTGCAAGGTCAGCAGCCACGTGTGCTGTGGGCGCCGCCTGCGGAGGTCACCCTGGTCGACCTGGCTGCCTCGCCAGATGGCAAGCAGGTCAGCGTGGTCAGCAAGCGCCGCGGCGACTGGCGTGTCGAAGCCTTTGATCTCAGCCAGCCGGCGGTACCGCCGCGCCTGCTGTTCACCAGTGACGCGCCCGTGCACGGTTTGCAGCACGGCGCTGCCGGCCTCGAGTTCATCGCCGTGCGCGACGGTGTCTTCAATGTCTGGCGCCTGCAAGATGGCACCTTGGTGAAGCTCAGCCACACCTACACGCGCGTGCTCGCCCACAGCGGCACCCAGGCCGACGGCTCGCTGGTGATGGCCGTCGTAGCGCCGGGCGGCTACGAGCTGCGACGCATGGCCACGACGACCGCGCTGCAGTCCACGGCCGCAGTTACCGCCGCACCCGCCAGCGTGCCGGCACCGAGCATGACCGCGCCGCTCGGCGAACCGCGCTCGTACCAGCCCTTGCGCTCGATGTACCCGCGCACCTGGTGGCCGGTGGCCACGTCAGACCGCGGACTGACGGCGTTCGGCGCCAGCACCTTCGGCTCCGACGTGCTGGGCTGGCATCAGTACGCGGCCTCGGTGCAGTACGAGACTTCTCAGCACGAGGCGCTGGGCAGCTTCCAGTACCTGTACCAGAACCAGCACCTCTTCACCTTTCAGCGAGACCTCACTGCACGGGCCTGGACGGGTGACAGCGGCGACGAAGACATCAAGAGCTACGACCGCAACACCAGCGCGCAATGGCTGAGCGTGTTCCCCTGGCTTCGGCTCGACCGGCGCATCACCTTCGGTGTGGGCGCCGCGCTCGACAAGTCAGAGCGTGTCCACCCCGAGTTCACCAGCGGTTCGCCGCCGCGAGACGAGCGCCTGGTCGCCGCCTTGATCGACTACGACACGAGCGGCGGCAACTGGTGGTCCGAAGGCAGCAACCGCGGCCAGCACGCGACGCTGCTCTACGAAAGCTACAAGCCGTTCGCACGCAGCGGCCGCAACGACTACGACGGCAGCGTGCTGCGCCTCGACTGGCGCGCCTACCTGCCGCTCGGCCGCACCGTGCTCGCCCTGCGGCACACCGAGGCCTATGCGCGCGGCTTCACCGAGCGCTACCAGCTCGGCGGTGCCGTCGACTCCCAACTGCAACTTGGCCCGACGCTCGATGACCGCGACATCACGCTGCGCGGCTACCGTGGCGATGAGGCCGCGCTGCGAGGTGCCAGTGCGCGCGTCACCACCATCGAATGGCGCACGCCGATCGCTGACGTCGACCAGCACTTCATGGTGCCCGCGGTGGGTGTGAACAGGGTATCGGCCGCCGCGTTCTTCGACATCGGCGGCGCCTGGGACGAAGGGCGCCGCCCGGTGCGTTACCAGCGTGGCGTGGGGGTCGAGCTGTTGAGCGAGCTCAAGGTCATGTACGCGCTGGGCCTGCAAGTGCGCCTGGGCGTGGCTCGCGGGCTCGACGAGCCCAAGGGAACGCGCGGCTACCTGGCCGTGGGCCGCGCCTTCTGAGCGATCAGTGCAGCTTGTCGCGCGGCGGGCGCTTGAACGACTTGGGCTTGTAGACGTTGCCTTCCCAGGTGCCGTTCTCGCGTGCGCGGCGAATGGCTTCTTCGGCCACGCGCTCGGCCGTCTTGCGCGAGGCGCGCCAACGGTAGAGGTCGCGCACCCGGTTCCACAGACCGCGCGCCCAGGCGTCGAACTTCATCCGCCGGCGCACACCCACCAGCAGGCGGACCATGAACAGCAGGCAGATGGCCAGGACGATGGCGGCTAAGACTTTCTCGATCATGGGTTGCGCTGAAAAGGGCCGCGCCGGCCCGTTCCCGACATGGTAGTCCTGCCGCGAAACCCACGGCGCCTGTCGCAGAATAGGACGAGCAATATGCACGGAGCCCGTTGATGGAACAGGTCGATGCGGTGGTGGTGGGTGCTGGCGTGGTCGGCCTGGCCATCGGCCGCGCGCTGGCCCAGCGAGGCCTCGAAACGCTGGTGCTCGAACGCGAGAACGCCATCGGCACGGGCATCAGCTCGCGCAACAGCGAGGTCATCCACGCCGGGCTGTATTACCCCGCTGGCTCGCTGAAGGCGCGCCTGTGCGTGCAGGGCCGCCGGCAGCTCTATGCCTTCTGCGAGTCGCACGGCGTGTCGCACCGCCGCTGCGGCAAGCTGATAGTCGCCACCGACGAAAGCCAGCTGGCTGGCCTCGATCAATTGATGGCCAAGGCGGCAATCAATGGCGTAGACGATCTGCAAAAGCTCAGCGCTGCGCAGGCGCTCGCGATGGAGCCGCAGCTGGCCTGCGTGAGTGCGATCCTGTCGCCATCCACCGGCATCATCGACAGCCATGGCCTGATGCTGGCGCTGCAAGGCGACCTGCAGCGTGCAGGTGGTGACGTGGCCCTGTCGTCACCCGTGTTGCGCATCGCGCGCGGAGCAGGGCAGCACCTGCTGCAGGTCGGTGGCGACGAGCCGATGGAGCTTGCCGCGCGCATCGTGGTCAACGCAGCCGGCCTGTGGGCGCCCCGCCTCGCGGCGGCAACCGAAGTCCTGGATGAAAGGTTCGTGCCGCAGGCGCATTTCAGCAAGGGCAACTACTACGCGCTGGTCGGCCGGGCACCGTTTTCACACCTGGTCTATCCCTTGCCGCGGGACGCCTGGCTCGGTGTGCACCTCACGCTCGACCTGGGTGGCCAAGCCCGCTTCGGGCCTGATGTGGAGTGGCTGCCCGACGACGTGACCGAGCCGCTGGACTACGTCGTCGACCCAGGGCGGGCGTCAGGGTTTTATGCCGATGTGCGGCGGTACTGGCCGGGGTTGCCGGACGGCTCTTTGCAACCGGCCTACAGCGGAATCCGGCCGAAGATTCATTCACGCTTTGAGCCGGCGCCTGACTTTTTGATTCAAGGGCCGGGGGAGCACGGTGTGGCTGAATTGGTGAATCTTTTTGGGATCGAGTCGCCGGGGTTGACGTCTTGTTTGGCGATTGGGGATGAGGTGGTGGGGCGCTTGTCGTTGTGATTGCCGCCTCGCGTTGACGCCTTTTCTGCCTACCAGCAGGCGCGCCGGTCAGCCCTAACAGATGACGAATTACATCCCCGAATAATTCGGCCCGCCGCCGCCCTCAGGCGTCACCCACACAATGTTCTGCGTCGGGTCCTTGATGTCGCAGGTCTTGCAGTGCACGCAGTTCTGCGCATTGATCTGCAGGCGATCGGTGTTGTCTTCGTTCTTCACGAACTCGTACACGCCTGCGGGGCAGTAACGCGCCTCGGGCCCGGCGTACTTGGCGAGGTTGATCGCCACGGGCACGCTGTTGTCCTTCAGCGTGAGGTGAGCTGGTTGGTGTTCTTCGTGGTTCGTGTTGCTGACGAACACGCTGCTCAGCCGGTCGAAGGTGATCTTGCCGTCGGGCTTGGGGTAGGTGATCTGCTCGCACTCGGCGGCAGGCTTGAGGTACAGGTGGTCGGGCTTGTCGCGGTGGATCGCCCACGGCGGTGCCTTGAAGCCCAGGCGGGGCAACAGCCAGTGTTCGATGCCGACCATCAGACCGCCGAAGAGGTTGCCGAACTTGAACCAGCTCTTGAAGTTGCGCGAACCCTCGAGCTCGGTGCGCAGCCAGCTCTTGTCGAAGGCGACCGGGTACTCAGCCAGTTCATCGTGCTGGCGGCCGGCCTGCAGGGCCGCGAAGGCGGCGTCTGCGCACAGCATGCCGCTCTTGATGGCCGCGTGGCTGCCTTTGATGCGCGCGCCGTTGAGGTAGCCGGCGTCGCAGCCGACGAGCGCCCCGCCGGGGAACACCGTCTTCGGCAGGCTCATGATGCCGCCGGTGGTGATGGCGCGTGCGCCGTAGCTGATGCGCTTGCCGCCTTCGAGGAAGGCCTTGATGCGCGGGTGCGTCTTCCAGCGCTGCATCTCTTCGAACGGGCTCAGGTACGGGTTGCTGTAGTTGAGGCCGGTCACGAGGCCGAGCGTCACCTTGTTGTCTTCGAGGTGGTACATGAAGCCGCCACCGTAGGTGTCGTTCTTCATGGGCCAGCCGGCGGTGTGGATCACGAGGCCGGCCTGGTGCTTCGCGGGGTCGATCTCCCACAGCTCCTTCACGCCCAGTGCAAAGGTCTGCGGGTCCTTGCCCTGGTCGAGTTTGTACTTGGCGATGAGCTGGCGGCCGAGGTGGCCGCGAGAGCCTTCGGCAAAGACGGTGTACTTGCCGTGCAGCTCCATGCCGAGCTGGAAGTTGCCCGTCGGCTGCCCATCCTTGCCGACACCGAGGTTGCCGGTGGCGATGCCCTTGACCGAGCCGTCGTCGTTGTAGAGCACCTCGGCAGCAGTGAAGCCGGGGAAGATTTCAACGCCCAGCGCCTCGGCTTGCTGGCCGAGCCAGCGGACGACGTTGCCCAGCCCGACGATGTAGTTGCCTTCGTTGTGGAAGTTGTTCGGGATCAGGAACTTCGGCGTGTCGAACGCACCACCTTGCGTCAGCCACAGCAGCTTGTCGTCGGTGACCGGCTGGTTCAGTGGTGCGCCGTCGGCTTTCCAGTTGGGCAGCAGTTCCGTTAATGCCTTCGGGTCCATCACCGCGCCACTCAGCGTGTGGGCGCCAGGTTCGGAGCCTTTCTCCAGCACGACGACAGAGACTTCCTTGCCTTGTGCGGCCGCGAGCTGCTTCAGCCGAATCGCCGTGGCCAGGCCTGCCGGGCCACCGCCGACCACCACCACGTCGTATTCCATGGCTTCGCGCGGACCGTACTGGGCAAGAATTTCGGCGGGGGTCATGCAGTCTCCTTCGATGAACATTTGCCGGGCATTCTAAGTGGCGCAGAGGCTTAAAAGAACGATCGTTCTTTTTCTCTGATCCGCTGATGAAGAAGCGGCGCGTTGCGCAAATGCGCGTGCTATCTTCATCGCAACATTCGAACCCTTGAGGAGAAGTACATGGCCTACACCATTGATCTGTCCGGCCGCGTGGCGCTCGTCACTGGCACCTCCAGCGGACTGGGCACGCAGTTCGCCAAGACGCTGGCGGCTGCGGGTGCTGCCGTGGTGCTGGCCGGCCGGCGCGTCGAACGCCTGAAGACCTTGCGCGCAGAGATCGAAGCCTCGGGCGGCGACGCCCACGTGGTCACGCTGGACGTGACGGACCACGACAGCATCAAGGCCGCGGTGGCCCACGCCGAAACCGAGATGGGCACGATCGACATCCTGGTCAACAACTCGGGCGTGAGCACCACGCAGAAGCTAACCGACGTGTCGCCCGAAGACTACGACTACGTCATGGATACCAACACCAAGGGCGCCTTCTTCGTGGCGCAAGAGGTGGGCAAGCGCATGTTGGCGCGCGCCAAGGGCTCGGCCCCGGGCACCTTCACCGGTGGGCGCATCGTCAACATCGCATCGATGGCGGGGCTCAAGGTGTTGGGCCAGATCGGCGTGTACTGCATGAGCAAGGCGGCGGTCGTTCACATGACGCGCGCGATGGCGCTGGAGTGGGGCCGTTATGGCATCAACGTGAATGCCATCTGTCCTGGGTACATCGACACCGAGATCAACCACCACCACTGGCAGACCGACCAGGGCCAGAAGCTCATCAGCATGCTGCCGCGCAAGCGCGTCGGCCAGCCACAGGATCTGGACGCCGTGCTGATGATGCTGTGCTCGAACGAGAGCCACTTCGTGAATGGCGCGGTCATCCAGGCAGACGACGGGTTCGCCGTCTGATGCGTGAGCTGTCTCTGCTCGAAGCGCGTGTGCTGGGCGTTCTCATCGAGAAGGCCCACACCGTGCCCGACAGCTACCCGCTGTCGCTCAACTCGCTGGTCTCGGGCTGCAACCAGAAGACCACGCGCGACCCGGTGATGAACGCCACCGAGGCCGAGGTGCAGGTGGCGGCCGATGCGCTCAAGGCATTGCATCTGGTGTTCGAGTCGAGCGGCTCGCGTGTGACGCGCTACGAACACAACATGGGCCGCGCGCTGGCCTTGCCTTCGCAGTCGGTGGCCGTGCTGGCCGTGCTGATGCTGCGCGGGCCGCAGACCAGCTCGGAGCTGCGCGCCAACACCGATCGGCTGCACCGCTTCGCCGATGTGTCGTCGGTCGAGGCCTTTCTCGACGAACTGGCCGGTCGCTCCGAAGAAAAGGGCGGCCCCTTGGTGATGAAGCTGCCGCGCGCGCCAGGCGCACGCGAGGCGCGATGGACGGACCTGCTGTGCGGAGCCGTCGACGTGTCGGCGATGCCAGTGGCTGCGCAGTCGGAAGACTTCGTCGCGGCCAGCGAGCTTGCGGCCATCAAATCGCAGCAGCTAGCGATGCAGCGAGAGATTCAGGATTTGAAAGCGCTGGTCGACAAGCTGTACGCCGAGCTGGGTGTCAGCCGGGATTGAGCGCTGGTAGCGCGGCTGCTGCCGAGGTCAAACGCTGAGCAGCTTGTGCACGAGATCCGGCGTGGTGGCGGCGCCGTATTTGCGCATCAACCTCGCGCGATAGACATCGACGGTGCGCGGGCTGATGCCCAGGCGCTTGCCGATCAGCTTGCTGGTAAGCCCATCGATTAGCAGCGCCACGATCTCGCGCTCGCGCGGCGTGAGTTCGGTCTTGAGCTGGCGCTGCGAAGAAAGGTCCTCGAACGACCAGATGCCGGCGGCGTGCGGCTGCGTCGGGTCCAGCGCGCGGCCTGACACATGACACCAGAACAACTCGCCGCCTTTCGGGCCATCCACCCGCTTCATCACCCGCTCGTCGGCGTACCAGCCGTTCGCGTTGAGGCTGGCGGCAATGCGCTGGCCGGTGCGCTCGAACTCGGCATGCGTGGGGTAGAGCACTTCGAAGGACTGGCCCAGCAGCTCCTCTCGGGCGGCACCGAACATGTCCAGCACATGCTGGTTGCAATCGAGCATCAACCGGTTGCGTGACAGCACCAGGCCCACCGGCGCGAGATCGAAGGCGGTGCGGTAGTCATCGGCGCTGAGGGGCATCGCGGCGGTGGAACGAGGCACGGATGAGGGCGTAAAGAGGGCGCAGGAAGCTGCGCGGGTATGTGTCTAGTCAATTCTACGTAACGACTACGTAATGCGTTACGTAGTACGCTCCGGCGCTGGAATTCCACCCTGCAGGAGATTGCAATGAACAAGGTGTACGCCAGTGCCGCCGAGGCGCTGAAGGGCATCATCAAGGACGGCCAGTTGCTGGCTGTCGGCGGCTTCGGCCTCTGCGGCATTCCCGAGGCGCTGATCGCCGCGCTGCGCGACAGCGGCGTGAAGAACCTCAGCGTCATCTCCAACAACGCCGGTGTCGACGGCTTCGGCCTCGGCCAGTTGCTGGAGACGCGGCAGATCAAGAAGATGATCTCCAGCTACGTCGGCGAGAACAAGGAGTTCGAGCGCCAATACCTGGCCGGCGAGCTCGAACTCGAATTTACGCCGCAAGGCACGCTGGCCGAAAAGCTGCGCGCTGGCGGCGCCGGCATCCCCGCCTTCTTCACCAAGACCGGTGTCGGCACGCTGGTGGCCGAAGGCAAGGAGACGCGCGAATTCGAGGGTCAGCTGTACGTGATGGAACGCTCGCTGGTGCCCGACGTGAGCCTGGTCAAGGCGCACAAGGCCGACAAGAGCGGCAACCTCATCTTTCGCCGCACGGCGCGCAACTTCAACCCCGCGGCAGCGATGGCCGGCCGCATCACGGTGGCCGAGGTCGAGCAGATCGTCGAGACGGGCAGCCTGGATCCGGACGAGATTCACCTGTCCGGTATCTACGTGCACCGCATCGTGCTGAACGCAACGCCCGAGAAGCGCATCGAGAAGCGCACCCTGACCGAAAAGGCTGGCGCGTAGCCAGACCCAATTTTGAAGGGTGCCGCGAGGCACCCGCTTACCCATCTCTCCGAAGGACCCCACCATGCCGTGGACACATGACCAAATGGCCGCCAAGGCCGCTGCCGAACTGCAAGACGGCTTCTACGTGAACCTGGGCATCGGCCTGCCGACGCTGGTGGCGAACCACGTGCCAAGCAACATCGAAGTCTGGCTGCACAGCGAGAACGGCATGCTGGGCATCGGCCCGTTCCCGACCGAAGACCAGGTCGACGCCGACATCATCAATGCCGGCAAGCAGACGGTGACGACCATCCCCGGCTCGTCGATCTTCGGCTCGCACGACAGCTTCGCGATGATTCGCGGCGGCAAGATCAACCTCGCCATCCTCGGTGCCATGCAAGTTAGCGAGAAGGGTGATCTCGCGAACTGGATGATCCCCGGCAAGATGATCAAGGGCATGGGCGGTGCCATGGACCTGGTGGCCGGCGTCGGCCGCGTGCTGGTGCTGATGGAGCACGTGGCGAAGAAGAAAGACGGCGGCATCGATTTGAAGCTGCTGCCCTCGTGCACGCTGCCGCTCACAGGCGTGGGCGTGGTCAACCGCATCATCACCGACCTCGCGGTGATGGACGTGACGCCGCAAGGGCTGAGGGTCGTCGAGATCGCACCCGGCATCACGCGCGAAGAGTTGCAGTCCAAGACAGGCGTGCCGCTGCACTGAGGCGCGGCGTTCAACACGTTGCGCCGCGCCTCGGGGGACTCAGCATCGTCGACTGAGCGTGCCGGCCTGGGCATCGCGCTGGTGTTGCTGGCTGGCGCGGGCTTCTCGCTGCTCGACGGCACCGTGAAGTACCTCGGTGCCTTTCTGCCGCTGCTGTTGGTGGTGTGGACGCGCTACACCGTGCAGGCGCTGGTGATGGGCGTGTGGCTGGTGCTGCGGAGCGGACGAGCTGGCTTTCGCGTCGCGCATCCCAGCTTCCAGGTGTTGCGTGGCGCGCTGCTGCTGTCCACCAGCGTGCTGGCCTTCCTCGGGTTGCGGTCGATGCCGGTGGCCGAGTTCACCGCCATCGTGATGCTGGCGCCTGTCGTGGTGACCCTGCTGTCGCCACTGCTCTTGCACGAACGCGTTTCACCGCTGCGCTGGGGGCTGGTGCTGCTGGCTTTCGGCGGCGGGTTGCTCGTGGTGCGGCCGGGCGCTGGCATCTTCGGCGCGGCCGCGGTGTACCCGATGCTGGTGGCGATTGCGGGCGCGCTGTTCCAGATCCTCACTCGGCGCATGGCATCGCTCGAAGCGCCGTTGACGACGCATTTCTGTACGGGGCTGGTCGGTGCCGTGCTGCTGAGCCTGGCACTGCCGCTCTCGCCCGTGCCGCTGCTGTCGGTGATGGCCGATGCGCCGGCTTGGCAATGGGGCTTGATGCTGCTGGCCGGCCTGTTCGGCACCTTCGGCCATCTCGCCTTCATCCACGCGGTGGGCGTGGCGCCGATGGCGGTGCTGATGCCTTTCACCTATGTGCAGATCGCCTATGCGGCTTTGCTGGGCGCGATTGCGTTCTCGCATCTGCCGGACCACCTCGCGCTCGTTGGCATGGCGGTGATTGCCGTGAGCGGCGCCTTGTCGGTCTGGCTGAATGTGCGCAGCGGACCGCGCACACCGGTGGTCGCGATGGACACAACGATCGGCGACTAGATTTCAGCGCTTCGCGAGCGCTCGGGCGATCTCGGTTACCAGGTCCGGGCCCTTGTAGATGAAGCCGGTGTAGACCTGCACGACATCAGCGCCCGCCGCGACCTTGGCCTGCGCATCGGCGGCGCTCAACACACCGCCCACGCCGATGATCGGGAAGCCCGCGCCCAGTGCTGCGCGCAACTGGCCGATGACGCGGTTGCTTGACGAGAAGACTGGCGAACCCGAGAGGCCGCCGGTCTCCTCGCCATGCGGCAGGTGCTTCACGGCGTCACGTGCGATGGTGGTGTTGGTGCCGATCACGCCGTCGATGCCGTTCTTGCGGATGGTCGCGGCGATCACCTGCACCTGCGCTTCATCGAGGTCGGGCGCGATCTTCACGAACACCGGTACTCGGCGGCCGTGCCGTTGCTCGAGTTGCAGCTTGCGCTCTTGCACGGCGGAGAGCAGGGCATCGAGCGCCTGGTCGCTTTGCAGCTCGCGCAGGTTCTTGGTGTTAGGCGACGAGATGTTGACCGTCACGTAGTCGGCATGCGGGTACACGCCGTCGAGGCAGGCCAGGTAGTCGTCGACGGCACGCTCGATCGGCGTCGCGGCGTTCTTGCCGATGTTCAGGCCGAGGATGCCGCCGCGCTTGCGAAAGTTGCTGCGCTTGACGTTGGCGATGAAGGTGTCGAGCCCCTCGTTGTTGAACCCCAGCCGGTTGATCAGCGCGTGGGCCTCGGGCAGGCGGAACATGCGCGGCTTGGGGTTGCCGGGCTGGGCCTTCGGAGTGACGGTGCCCACCTCGACGAAGCCGAAGCCCATGGCGCCGAAGCCGTCGATGCAGCGGCCGTTCTTGTCCAGGCCCGCGGCCAAGCCGACGCGATTCGGAAACTTCAGGCCTGCCAGCGTGACGGGATCGTCGACACGCGTTTGCGACACCGCGCAGATCAGCGGCGTGTGCTGGATGCGTGCGAGCGCACCGAGGGTGAGTTCATGCGCTTGTTCCGGGTCGAGCCCGAAGAGGAAAGGGCGGGTCAGGGCGTAGGGGACGAGGGGCATCGGGAACACTCTTGGATAATCCGCGCATTCTCTCAAACGCATTTCAGCAGGCGGGCCACTCATGACGCAAGACGAACTCAAAGCTTTGGTGGGCCAGGCGGCCCTGGCCTATGTGGTGCCCGGCAGTGTGGTGGGCGTCGGTACCGGCTCCACGGTCAACTGCTTCATCGATGCGCTGGCCGGCATCAAGGGGACGATTGCCGGCGCGGTGTCGAGCAGCGAGAAGAGCACCGAACGTCTGCGTGCGCATGGCATTGCGGTGCTCGATAGCAATGCCGTGGCCAGCATCCCGGTCTACATCGACGGTGCCGATGAAATCGACCATGGCGGCAACATGATCAAGGGCGGTGGGGCCGCGTTGACGCGCGAGAAGATCGTGGCCGATACCGCCGAGCGTTTCGTCTGCATCGCCGATGAATCCAAGCTCGTGAAGACGCTGGGCACATTCCCGCTGCCGGTGGAGGTGATTCCGATGGCGGCTGCGCAAGTGGCACGACGCCTGCGCGCTCTCGGTGGCGACGCGCAGCTGCGCGCAGGCGTCGTGACTGACAACGGCTGCCACATTCTCGACGTGCGCGGCTTGTCGATCACCGACCCCGCCGCCATGGAGCGCGAGATCAACCAGTGGCCGGGTGTCGTGACGGTCGGCATCTTCGCTCGCAACAAGGCGAGCGTGTGTCTGCTCGGTACGTCGCTGGGCGTCAAGACGCTCACTTTCTGAACCGCAGCGGCCAGCGGGGGCTGAAAAGCGCGTACCCTCGGGCCTGTTGCATCGCGTTCCAGCAACCCACAGGAAGGACGGCTTATGGCCAAACCAAATTACTCGTTTGAAAAGCGCCAGCGCGAGCTGGCCAAGAAGAAGAAGAAAGAAGAGAAGCTGAAGGAAAAGGCGGATCGCAAGGTCAGCGGTGAACCCGCAGCCGGAGACGACGAGCCGCAGCCGGCCGAAGACGCATCGGCCAATCCGCCGAGCGAGAGCTGATCCACAGCCGGCGCGGCGCTTGCCACCATGGCCAGTCGCCGCAAACCCGGCCCACCTGTATCGCCGGCAGCGCCTCTGGCGCCTGCCACCTACGCGCCAGTCCTCAACGCCGGCATCCAGGCCACCACCGCGCGTGTGCAGGAAATGCACAACGCCATTTCCGGCAAGACCTTCGACGCCTTGCTCATGCTGCCCGGCTTGTCGGTACCGACCCGGCTGGTGCAAGGCGCGCATGACGCCATCACGACCGGGGTGTACGCGGCAGTGCGCCATGGCGCCAACGCCTTGCTCGCGCTGGCGGGTGACGCCGAGCGCCTGCTGGTCGACCCTACGCGCGAACTCGAAGGCCGCGAGCTTGCATTCCGCAGTGCACTGAACGCAGCGGCCGGTGATGCGCTGGCGCAGGCCGGCAGCCCGCTGGCCGTGCAGATGGGCTTGCATGCCGACGGCAAGACGGTCGCGCTCACGCGTGAGGCATTGGCGGGCCTGCGCGAGCGTGTCTGCGTGTTCGTCCACGGCCTGGCTTGCGACGAGCAGAGCTGGTGGCTGTTCCCGGATGCGTGGCGCGGCTCGCAGTGGGACGGCATTGGCAGCAGCTACGGTGTGCTGTTGGGCGCCGAGCTTGGCTTCAGCTCGCTCTACCTTCGCTACAACACCGGCGTTGCGATCGACGACAACGCGCGCCAACTGGCTGAGCACTTGGCCCGACTGACGACGCTTGCGCCGCAGGTGCGCGAGATCGTTCTGGTGGGCCACAGCATGGGCGGACTGGTCGCGCGCCGTGCCTGCGAGCGGCCCGCCAAGCATGACGCGGGCTGGCGCCAGCGGGTCCATACGCTGATTTGCCTCGGCTCGCCGCACCAGGGTGCGCCGCTCGAGAAACTTGGCTACTTCGTGGCCTCGGCGCTGAGCCTGTCCAACGTGACGCAACCCCTGGGCACGATCGCCAACGCGCGCAGCCAGGGCATCAAGGACCTGCGCCACGGCCTGCGCGGCAAGAAGCGCCGGCCCGACGGCCTGGCGCTGCGCCTCGTGGCCGGCAGCCTGGCCGACGAGTCCGACGCGATGATGGGGCCGATGCTCGGCTCGGTTCTCGGCGATGGTCTGGTGACGACCCGCAGTGCCTCCGACGCCAGCCTCACGGGCGATGTTCAGCGTGTCGAATTGGCCGGCCTCGGGCACATGGCGTTGCTCAACCACCCGCGCGTGTACACGCTCATCCGCGAATGGCTTGGGGCGTCACCCCTTTGACGATCCGCGCCGAACTGCGCGGCTGATGAAGCGCGCCGGGTCGATGGCGTCGAGCAGGCTCGATTCCAGTGGCGACGGTGCACCGGTGATCAGAGACGCCAGCGTGCGTGCACCGAGCGCAGACCAGGTGATGCCGCGCGAGCCCAGGGCAGTGAACACATAGAGCCCAGGCATGCGGGGCACGAAGCGCGGTTGATCGAGCGGGCGGCCGATCTTCTCGTTGCTTGTGTCGGGCACGGCACCGATCAGCGGCAACCTGTCTTGTGCGACCCAGCGCCAACCGGTGCGGCCTTGCATCGACGATGGCGGGACGTCGATCGCGTGGCCCACGAGGCGGGCGAGCTGAGCCAGGTTGTGTGCATGGTCTTCGTTGCGGACTGCGGGGTCCATGTCGCCAGGTTGTGATGTCGCACCGAAGAGCGCCAGGCCATTCAGCTGGGGCAGCAGGTAGCCAGCGCCGGCGACCGGCACGCGTGGCAACGCCAGCGCGGGAGCGCGCCTGAGCTCGAACATGCTGACCTGGCCGCGAACGGCTTCCATAGGCCAGCTCGGGAAGCCGAGCAGGCGCAGCGCATCACCGGCGTTGGCGAGCACCACCGTCTCGGCTTCGTCGATGACCTCGCCTTGTGCGTCGAGCAACTGCCACACATCGCCGACTCTTCGGAGTTGTGCCGCTTGAACTCCGCCGCGAAAGGTCGCGAGCGGTGCCGCCTGTTCCATCCAGGCTCGTGCCAGGCCCTGCGGCTGCACCCACCCGCCGCCTGGATAGAACCAGGCCGATTGCTGAAGTGGGATGCCGCTCAGGGCACTGGCTTCTGTCGGCGACACA
>Ga0307516_10004813_pt1 | contig 16433 bp, 16 predicted proteins | sample 19_EM_MG_FD_203310 | JGI IMG/M metagenome (GOLD analysis project Ga0307516, IMG submission 203310) | Populus trichocarpa ectomycorrhiza microbial communities from riparian zone in the Pacific Northwest, United States - 19_EM | ecosystem: Host-associated > Plants > Roots > Unclassified | place...
CTTTTTCATGCAAATGAAGTCAAATCACATCATAAGCATTCAAGAAATTTATACGCAGGCTTCTGAATGGTTTGCGTTCTATTGATTTACTCAAATAAGACCTCTCAAGAGCTACTTTTAATCTTGCAAAATCTTCAGAGGTATTTTCAGAGTTCGCTAGTTTGAGACTTTTCACCGAAGGCATAGGCAGTGCCTAACCGATAGCACATGATCACAACCTCGGCAATATGAAGTAGATATGGAGCAGTAAAATATTAACTAGTAGTAATGTCAAAAACGACGATGTAGTAGAAATAACACAGTAATTGTCGTCATAGATGACGAATTAGGTTTAAATTGGTAATCAGGATGGCAATATGACTATGGTTAATCTTATAAATATCAATAAAACAGAAAAGGAATTGAATCTGACAAAGCAAGAAATTGAATGAAAATAAAATCCAAATAAAATTTTAATTTCAAATAATATCAAATAAAATAAATAATAATTAAATAAACAAATACTAGAGTATGTTTGTTTTTTACGTAGCTTTTGTGGTTGTGATTTAAAAAAAACAAGTTTAAAAAAAAGGTGGTTAGGTGGATTTAGATACGTGTTTGGTAAAAATTATGGTTGAAGTTTATATGTAGCAAAAAACATGTATAAAATATTTGTGTTTGGAAGTGTGGTTGCGGTTGTTTTTCAAAGTGTTTTTTACTTGTAAATGCATCAAAATAATTTTTTTATATTTTTTTAAAATTATTTTTGATATCAGCGCATCAAAATGATCTAAAAACACATAAAATATTAATTTGAAATAAAGAAAAAAATAAAATAAAAATTTAAATTTTTTCAAAAGCGTTTTTGAAACGAAAAAACAAACAATTACGAAATTCAATTAAAAAAACATGTAAAAACTGCTTCATAAAAACTGCGTTTCAAACCTAATTTTTTAATGGGTTTCGCAGTACAAAACACAGTTTGATTTGTTACCAAACACCTTGTTGTATTTGTTGCATCGCAAACATAAAAGCAGTCGTAAAACAAATACAGCCTAAATTAAAAAAAAAAAAAAGTTTAGTAGCCGATTTAAAAGATTGAAGGGCCGATGTAAATTCCAAGAAAGAAAGAGAAAAGAAAGATAAAAAGAATATCGAGGAATTCAACTATGCGTCACAGAAGGTGATGACACCATTGTAGGTGAACGAGGAATTCAACTGTGGTGGGAAGAAGCAGACAATAGCCGCTAGGGCGGTGGTCGAGAATCCCCAAAATTATTTTAACTCGACGAGGCAACGAGGGCGCTGGATGCATGCAGAGTCAGAGCGTATAGTACAAGAAGCATTAGATGGAGTTACGGTGAACAGAACGACCGTTGTTAATGCTCATCGCCTGCCACAATTAAAGGTTCTTATGTCATTGCTGTAGTGAATAATGGTGTGATTGCTACGAAGGGAAAGTGATTAGCTGGGTTTTATATGATTCTTGACCGTCGGGTATAGATTTGTTATACTAAATAAAAGTTTGTTTTAAATAGTTATGTGAATTGTTTAATACTGTTAGAGAATAATATAAATTATATCTTAAAATTTTATTTAGCAATTTAAGTTTTTGGGTTGAGATGATTCTTTGACATGGTATCAGAGTCTTGATGACCAAGCGGTCATGAGTTCGAATCTCACCATCCCTATTTATTTAATAAAAATTAAGCACAATGTAATGTGGGTCTGTGTAAGTTTCAAGCTCTAAGAGCTTTCACTTGAGGAGGTGTGTTAGAGAATAATATAAATCATATCTTAAGGCTTCGCCTAACAGTTTAAGTTTTTGGGTTGAGATGGTCTAATAACGACTCAAATGGCTATAATTTTTTATCTGACTGTTAGATCCCATTCAAATTCTTATAGTAGATTTCAAGAGTTATTTTTCTTATATTTTGAAAATCTCGTCCTGGAGTTCTAGTTTTGATAATTTTTATAATTTTCTTTGTTATTTTTAAATTTCATGTTCCTTTCCTTTATAATTTCGGATATTTACTTTGTTTTCTAGTTAAGGTAAAAAAAAAAATTATATTTAAAACTTTATAAATCTACTGAGATCCTTTAATTAGAAAAAAAAATAAAATCTATCAACTTGAGATTCTCATCTATATCTCCTTTCCCTCGTTAAATTTTTTTTTTTTTTTTTGCTATTTTTTTTAAACTTCCGCAAAGCATGATGTGCTCATGGAAATCGCGACGGGGCTTATGCATCCTTAGTCGCACGAAATGGAAGACTTTCTGCTGCTGTTGCGTATGCTCCTACTGGAGAGAGTTGCTTATGAAGACATTGAAACTCATAACAGTACCAGTTTTTGGATATGAGAACAGGGCTGGATCCCATTTTTGTCAATTTTCTGCATCTCTGATTTACAATAATAATCTGAGTATTTTAGTTGGAGATTCATATAGTTTATGGCTACAATCTGCAATTCTTCCAGGGGAAAAAAATATAAAAAATTGTAAATGATGTTCAATATATATTTATCTCAGTTTTTCAACTTAATTTTTAGTTATTATTAGCAACTCTTTTTAATATTTCTTATTTTTATCTTTAATTTTGATTTGTTTTATTAAATATAAGCATAATATGTTTTTAGCTCGCAGTAAAAATATTTCTTACTTTTACAAAAACACGTTGGCAAAGAACACAGCTCTCAGCACCGACAACATAGACGAGCATGCATGTACTAATGAACCAAACTTGAATTAGGAAATTCAGGGTTGAGTAAGAAAAAATTTAATCTTGAAACTCCCTTAACCTGTACCTATGCCGGCACCAGATACAGTCTCTAAAAAACCACAGAACATATATAACGTTGCCTATACAGAATTAATAATATCATTCTACTACTGTGCCCTGAGTCCCTGACTGTAGAAATCAACTTTTTCATATATTTTGCCAGCATAAAGTAACTTCAAACCAAGGTTGATTTTGACACAAAATTTCATTACCATGGATTATACCTGGGCTGCCTGTCATAACATGGATAATGGATGGTTGCTGCAGAAAAGTTTGATCAACTGTACTCTTCAACATTTTGGCATTGGAAAGGGCACCTCACCTGACCAGAAGACTTGAGTTCCTCTTCAACTGCTGAAAAACTTTTTCTGATTCACTGTCCCCGACTTTGGAAACCTCAGAGGACGTTTTTCTCAGCAGCAGCAGCAGCATCGTTGCTAAGTGCATGATTCTAAGCATCTTCTCATACTTTTATTATGTAATTTTACAACTGCTGCAACCCGAATAAAAGATGATTCTCAATGTCAGAGTAGAAGAACGTTCCACGTTCTGATTAATTGAAAGCTTTTTTTCTGGATATCACAGAGATTGTCTTTGATATTGAACGAAGAATTGGTAGCAACTCACTAGAAAATCGCTGTCTGGCCTGGAAGATCGATCATATAATTCATGGCCTGTTCTTGAATTCCCTCCATGTAAAGCTTGCAACTACAACCTAAAGCCATTATCCAGAATATCTATTCTAATATAAGGAACCCCTTTCTGTTATGTACATCAATTTCCAGCGTTTTAACTTTATGCTTCATCATCAGAATCTAGCACAACTCTGTCTCTCTTCACCCTCTTGGCATGAGGAAGGGCACCTCCATTCTCGCCATCAGATGCGGATTCCTCCTCAGACAAAGGACTACCAGACTGAGATGACAAAACCTTGTCTGATTCATTACCTTCATTGTCTCCAGACTCAGGTGATCCATTCTCAGCAGTAGCAGCAGCATGACAGGCAGGCTCGTGATTGGGTTCATCTTCTTCCGTAATAATCTTCCTTGAATCTATTATTTTGAAATCCCTGGAAGTACTACGCTTGGCATGCCTCAATAAATTGATTTTGCTCACCTTGCTCAGCTGGATTAGATATTTTTCACAATCTTCTATCTGGTAGATCAAGTCGGGGATGCACTTATTCTCCCTCTTGATCTTGTTGGCAGTACACTTGCTGTTAGCATTTTCTTGCTCCTGCAAGTCCCATAGAGCCCGTCAACAACCTTTCAAAAGACGACCACAATACAAAACTACATGTGATCAATGTGACAGGATGTGATTGGAAAAAAGATTGACTGTATATTATAGGACTATACCCTTTGCATCTCTGCAACAAAGTTATAAAGTGGAACGGTTAGCTGCTTGCAAGTTAGTTCAACAAGCTTCTGGAAAGCAAGACTAGGTATGAGCTGCTTGCATCCCTTGGAAGCAATCCTGAGCCTTGACATCTGAGCTAAATGCTTGTAAAATTTTGCAGTCAATCTGAGCAAATGCTCTGCTTGAGGTTCTGCATATATTACAGCGAATAAAATACATAACAAAGACAGGCTAACAGATAATGAGATTCAGTTGTCTGTGTTAATGCATGCTCACCCTTGAGATTCATCGAAACAAAGCAAGAAAGTACTTTCACCACCGCTTCAGCCCTTGAGTAAAGGTTGTTTTCGTACTCCAATCCTGTAATATGTTCTTCGTTCTGACTAAAATGAATGCTTTTTTGAGATACCAGAGTAAATATATTCAGTTTTTTGATGGCCCAATCCATATCAACAATAATTGCTTCGATTAGTTTCTGTATACAAGAAATTATGCTACTGCTCGTTGACTGGTTTATGATAGAGTGTGATCCAGACACCTCTTCTGCGTTACTTGTCTCTGATCCAGTGACTTTTAACAGCTCCTTGGCCATGTCTTGAGCTACAATTAAATCACTTGGTGGGGAGCTTAAAGAGATAGCAAGGGCAACCACACTTCTTGCAGCCTTGGAGTTCTTTATGACATTGCTTTTGCAGACATGAATACTCCAGGCTCCATGAGAGTTCCTCTGTTTGCGGGGCAGTTTTTCTCCAATCACCAATAGCATATCAGAGATAATCTGAGAACAAATTGTACACGAAACACTGTTGCTTTAGAACTTGATACAAATTAGATGAAAGCATAAGTTTCCTAAAATAGTGCATATAGAGGCACGATATATCACATTTACCTCAAGTTCATGAAAATAAGATTGTGCAAGAAGCTCACTGAACAATGGCTTCAAAACTTTGACAACAAACAATTCTTTGATTCTTATATGCTGATCGTCAATCCTGGAGGCTTCTTCATATTTATCATCCAATTCAGGATACTCTAGTGTGGATACTGACACCAAATCCTCAAGCAACCCAGTCAAATGTGGGTTCTGCAAACTAATTGTGACCAATTCCTTCATGCATAATAAGGCTAGATGTAGATATCCTTTTCTATCTTCATCTTTTATTCTCTTTTCTTTTTTCTTTTCATCTGTCACCAACTTCTTTCCTGATTTGAGCAAAAAAATTAACTTCAGCAAAGGAGGTCCCATCAATTTAATTTCCCCGTATATCAAAGTCCTCAAAGGATTTTCTTTCGCCACAGTTTGGTAAGATTTTATGTGATGAAGGGAATGGTTCAAGATAAAAGCCATAATCTTATGGCATGTTACTGGCTTGCTCGATGACAACTGGCTATGGTGCTGGGATGCTGAAATAGTTTTAGAGCATTCAGTATTGCATAGCTTAAGTGCTGTTTGCATTAGCTGACAGAGGCTTGAAGTTGTCAAGTAAGGAATTCGTTCTTGAGTCAATCTATTGTTGCCAGGTTCAATATTACTAGCCATACCAGGAGCAGGAGCAGTAGCTCGCACATTCCCCCTTTTGATACCAGTGCTCAATCTTGTACACAAATCCTTTTCCAGTGACTCGTGAAGATTAACAAACCCAACAAGTTCCTTTTCGAGATCCACCTTCTCTATGTCTGTCGCTTTATTCAATCTGGTTGCGATAGTGTTCACTACTACTTCAAGGATGCCCGCTAAAATCAATGCACAGCATTTTCTTTTCTCCTCTTGAACAGATGTCGAGCTATCACCCTGAATGCGACTCAGAAAGTCTAATCCAATATGAAAAGAGGAAAACCAATAATCAGAATTTTCCTACTTCGACAGTAAAGCTACTATAGAAGTATAACAACATTGCCAAGTCCACCACAACTGTAGGGACTTGATCTGAAACAAAGAAAATATAATGTTGGCCAAAAGCCTTAGAGACCTTCCAAATTTATCTTCTTTAGGAACTTCTGGATCTTTAACAAAGCATTGGAAAATGATTCACGAGAGAGATCACTTCCTAGCTGCAAAATTTAACATTGATGATGTTTTATTAATCATTACTCTCTACAATGATCGCATTTCAAGGAAATAGCTATAACTAGTTCTATTGAGAAAGGACTTACCTCATTTTCTTGAGAAAGGGAAAAACCAAAATATGGCCTCGAAGAGTCTGGACAATCAGCTTTACCATGTGGCTGAAGGAGTAAAATTGAAGAAACACAAGACATTAGAGCATCTAGAGACTCTTCAATGACAACATTGCCACTCAGTGATTTAGTGCAACGACTTATTTCAAGTTGAACATCTGCATCCTGCTTATAACATGATTCGTGTCAGGTAAGGAACTCAATATCCGGTAACTTAAAATAATAAAGACCTATGAAGTCAGAGTCTATGAGTTTTCCTTCTCTGAACTTACATAACAAACCAAAAGCTTTATACAGGATAGAAGCTTACATATGGCATTCCACCTTAACATGATTTAAAATAAATCCGATATGTACTGACAATAACTACCTCCTTGAAAAAACAACGAAAGTGGGGCAAGAGAAAATCAAGCACAGGTCCCCCACATGATGGGTCTGCCAAGACAAGCTTCAAAAGACCATGATACATGACTTCCTTGATTTCAGCCTGGAGACAGCAATCCAACTTTATTTAGAGGGGAATTTGACGAGAGCAAAATGAAATGAAAAGAAACATGATAGTGGGCACATGAAAATGACCTGTTGATAAAGACATCTCTGCAGCAAACCACGTAGCTCCTGGAAGAGACCTCCATCCATGATGCATGGTATTTCAGCATGTTGGCTGCAACTTGCTTGGCTTGATGAGTCTTGAAAAGAAACCGAGCCTTCTCTCTTGGCTTCCTTATCTGCAAGTATAAGATTGAAAATGGCATTTGTTGCAGAAAGGCGAACTGCATCTTCCCGTCTAAACATGGCCTTGCGGACAACCAAAATTGTGTAATCCTGCATTATTGGGAAACAAGAAAACTAAAACTTCAGGGAATTCAATAATGGTGGGTGTTAAATACAAAGCACCTAGAACATGTTCCAAACTTGTACACCTACAAATCCATATTTGGGTTTCATGTTCGCAGATGGTTTGGTATGAATCAAACTATAGATATATTATTTCACATGTTTGCCCTAGTTTTGTGATTGATTGTCTCCCCGCGGGAGAGAAACATAAAAAGTGCTGAATATGAGAAAATATTTACCCGAAGATCACGACTAAGTTTGATGAGAGGCACAAGAGCAGCAACAAGATGAGTGGCAACCATGCCATGCATAAAAACAAAATAATCCAACAATTCCTTCAGACGGGAAGCGTGTTCCAGCATCAGGTAAGGATAACTCTGGACTAGATGACCAAGCAGTCTGCAAGGAAAGCTTAATACCTTATTTTCCACAAAGCAGAAAAGTTTCCCATTAATCTGTATGTAGTTACCTGATGATTGGTATGTTCTTCTCTGGCTTCAAAGAAAGGATGCGAGATTTGCTTTGCTCAATAATCTGAAACACGTTACAAACTAATCACTCATATTGCATTACATTAATAAAATATTGGCTGATGCACAAATAACTAGAAAAAGCTGCTTGATTTTATATTAACTCGATTAGTGAAGAATCGAAATAGCTCATAAGTAATGAACTTAATATGATATTGGAGGGAAGAAGTAGAATATATTTACAAACCAAAGTAAATTTTCAGTTTCTTTTTACAATCTTCTCAAGCAGAGTATTTTCATAGTAATAAAATCCGTTGGTCGCAGTTGTAATAACCTCATTTCTTGCCATCTCATGGACATCGAATAGAGTTTTCAGCATCTGAATACTAAGCTCCTCGATGCCCAATATAGCATTAGAATCCCAGAGCTCTCTAACGTTTCCATCTTCCAATGACTCTAGCAATTGAAAACTGAACTGCACGATAGTAGGCACAATGTGCTCTCTTCCATAGTTGCTCTCATTAACCTATAGACAAAAAGGCAGCAATATGAACATCAAAATATCTTATTTTTTAAGTACATCAACATGCACAGATTATGAATAGAGAGCAGAAGAAACTAACAGCTCTTAATAAAGCTTTTTCCGCTATTTGGACATTCTGCAGACACTCTTCCTTGAAATCCTCTGGCAACCACTTACAGTTTCTGAATGATGAGAAATAAGATGAAAGTAAATTGTTGTTACAATGAACATATCAAGAGAGAACCACATGCTAGGCACAATAAATTACACAGATTGAGATGCATGGAAATCAATCGCCCAATTACGCAAGTCAATGGAGTTGATGTCGACAATCTATTGCACACTGTCCCTCTATCTATCATGCTAAGATCACCTGCCCATCAATGATAAAAATTCAAGCACCTGATGAACATCCTAGAACCTATAAGCAAGAGCCTGTAAATTGTCTTGCAGCCCCACAGAGATGCAACAAGACAGCAATTAATCAGCATTTTTCCTTTGAGCTTGCACAATTTGATATACATTCAACAAAGGAATAAAATCTGCACCAAAACATTACAAAAAATCATTGGCATCTCTATTGAGCTTACACACTTTGCTATTTGTACAATAGAGATGTGTAAAATCAAGACCAAAATACCATGTAAGTTCAAATTACCAATATCTTAAAGAATTTAAGCTCCCTCAGTTGCCAAGAACAACAGAAGTTGCTATATTTCACCAGAATCAAAATGCTACAGATGGTATTTGATATGCATAAGTAGTATTAAACCAATACTCATAATCCAGGAGGGCCCATGACGCATGCAGAAGAGAAATAACCTTAGGAAATATCACACACCTTTCTTTCTTGACTGCCACAGATTAAAATACGAATCATCAAAACAATGCTGAAAATTTTGAAGGCGTTAAATTCTTACTTAGCGAACTTGTGATCACGATAAGCAGTCAGCAAAACAGTTTTCAGTATTCCCAATGAGCTCTCACTAAACCTTCTAACCCTGGCAACAGACAACAAAACAGAAATAGTAAAATGGTTAAGAGCCCTAAAATCCAACTTCACAAGCCCTATAACTTCTTTCCCCAGTGAAGGATCCTGCTTCACCGCAAAATTAACATGAAGCAAAACAGTCCCTTCAACTTGCCTAACAATCGAACTCCCTCTTTTCGGGCCCCCAAATTCAGACCCAAAAAACATAACAATCCCTTCAATCACCTCCCTCTTATTAAACCCTTTTGATGTTAAAACCAGTAATTGATAAACAAGCGAAGGCAAGTCCTGTAAATCCACTCTTCTCATTCCCTTAAACACCTTCTCCAAAAACTCCCTCCCTCTCACTTTATCAATAAAACCTATGAATTCCCTAACTAGAGAAACCATTTTCACCAACAACCCCTTTGACCATTCACTCTCAATAACCCTGTCCAAAATCAAGCCTACAAATTCCCTCCCATTCTCATTAATCATCAAATTGAAACAAGCAGGAAGAATATCAAGCATCTGGGTGTCCTCAAAACTCACTAGTTTTGACAAATTAAGCACGATTGACTCGGAAACGGCCTCTAAATCTTTGATTGGGACATTATTCAAGACAGTACTGAAAAAATGGATGGTTTTGAGGGAGTTTGAATCGCGGGGGATTTGAAAGGAGAGAAAGAGATTGGTGTAATCAGCGAGGAGAAAAGAGAGAAGAGACGAGAGAGAAGGAGTGTGAGGAGAGAGGGAAATGAGAGAGAGAAGAGAGAGTGTGTATTGACAGATTGGAAGAGAAGGTGAAGGGGAGAGAGTGCGATTATGGAGGTAAGAGAGGAGTGTAGGGTGAGATGATGTGGAGAGGAGGTAGGGGTGGAGCTGGTTTTGATTTGCTAGGTCTATGATTTCGGCGTCTGTTAATTGTGGTGGCTGGTGTTTTGAGGAGGCGGTGGCGGTGGCGGTGGCGGTGGTGGTCATGGTGGCTGTGTTCTGTACACGGTTGTGGAGGTGAAGTTTCGTGGGAGTTTTTGATTTTGTTTCTCTGGAGATTGGGTTTTGGAGGGTTTGAATTTTGTTTTCTTTTTTTCTTTTTTTTGCTTTGCGCGGGAAAACTTTGACAGGCAATTTCCAGGTTAATTATAACCTGACTCTTCTATTTTTATAAAGTAAATAATTCAGTCCCTTTAGTTTCAAAAATAACTATTTAAATCTTTGCCTATTTTTACCATAGTTATAAAACTCGGCGCAATCCAAAATTCAGGTCACGAGTTAGATAAATCAACCTAAATTAATCTGGATCAACATCACATTGCAAGATTTAAAAAAAAAAAAGTCAAAGCAATATTGTTATGAAGAAAAAATTAAAAAACAATTAAAATAGATTCCATTTAGGTTTTGATGAGTTCCAAGTCGATTATATTTGACCGAGTTAACTTTCATTTAATTCAATGTAAAACTTGGTCTGAAATCTAGCGGCACTAAGTTGATCTGTAAAATCAATCAAGTTTAATAACATTGATTTTGACTATTAAATGAAGGGCGAAAATTTTAAAAATATGACATATATAGAATAAGTTATAATTTACTCTACTAAAATTATTAATCACCTGAAAATAACCCTGGCATGCATGTGCTTGTATGTGTAGCATTATATTTTTTTTTTTTGTAAAAGAATAGTGACAACTTTGAGTATTTTTCACCTTTTGTATGTGATTTTTTTATATGGTTGAAAAATTAATTTATTACATGAGAGAAAAAAAATAAGAATATTATGGCATTAGACTCTATCTATTTAGTTTTTCTGTAAGTGAGCTGATGGCTACAAGAATATAAATTAATGAGTATTATACTATGTTATGATTAGGAAAAAAAAATTGTACATTTTATTGCATGTTGTTTTATTTCATATATTGAGGTATAGGCAATTTATCAAGGGTAAAATAGTAAAATAACAATGTAAAGGTATTCAAGTATATTAATAATCAAACATGTATTTAAAAGGTAAATAAATTATTTATTTTTTTATTTGAGAATAGTTTATTATTTTATTTATCAAACAAAAAGTAATTTAATAAAAAATAGAAAAATAATTATTTTGCCTATGAAACAAATAATACTAAATTATGTGAAATTAACTCGGTTATTTTTATTTATTACTTGCATTAAGATGATATTATATGACTTGAATACAATCTATAAAAAAATATATATTTAATTTTAATCCAATATAATAAATATATGTCCCCGTATTAATATAATACATATTTGCATTGGGTTCTAAATATAGTAAAAATTATATCCATGTATAACTTTTGTCACACTGATTAAAACTAATAAGCTTTTTTAAAAAAAAAAATTCACAACACTATCTTTTTTGTCTATATTTTTATCTACAAAAGCCCCAAAAATATTCATTTACTCTTTAATGTAACATGAGAAAATAATGATTCTTATATAGCTAATCTTTTTCATGATACATTGCCGTCGAATCGACTAGTCATTTATAGCTCTTGACGTTTCTAGAGCCAACTTCAAAGATGTGAGGGATGATTAAGCTTTTAAAATGTATAATTTGAGTTTCCCTTTGATTTCAAGAGGTACATTCACAAATAAAGTTAGAATAAATTGTTACTATATAACATCTTAAGTTTTAGTCCTAACATAGGAACTTCAATTCCTATTATTAAGAATTTCAAGCCCTGACATTAAAAAGTGTCAGCCCTACAATTAAGACATCCAAACTCTATAATCAAGAAGTCCAAGTATGCAATTAGGAAGTTCAATCCCTTCCATCGTGAACTTTCAGCCTTGTGATCATAAATTTCAAGCCCTATCACCAGGAAGTTTAAACCTTGTAATTAAGAAATTCAATCCTTGTCATCCAGAAAATGTCAGCCCTGCCACTAGGAAGTTGAAGCCTGCCACCAGGAAATTCGAACCCTATAATTAAAAAGCATCAACCCTGTCATCAGGAAGTTCATGCCCTACAATTAAGACTGCTTCATTATGTTTCTTGTCATTTCCCATTACAATTGTAACCATTGATCCAGGCATGCTCTTTATTGAACTATTTTTTCCACTACTACTTCTGATGTTATGATCTGCAAATCCATTTCCCAGACTGCATGGGGATAACCAAACAATGCCTGAAATAGTGTCATTTTAATGGTTGAACGGTAACTGTGATTATACCACCATTAAGCTTGAGACAACCAATCATACCACCTGCTAAGATTATACATTGTAATGCATCTTAGATAAGTCTTTAAGCATTGGTTGACCCTTTTAGTTTATCCATCCATCTAAAAATGATGAGATGAACTTAATAGTAGCTTGACATTTAATAATTTGAATAGATGCCTCCATAACAAACTAGTAAAAATTATGTCTCTAGTAGTCATAATTGTTGCATGAAGTCCATGGAATTTGTAAATGTGATCCAGTAATATCTTAGCAATTTGTTGAGCCATAAATGGATGTGTTATTGCCAAAAATACCCATACTTATTGAATTTGTCTATTATGACCAGGATAATATTTTTCCCTTTGATTTTGGTAGCCCTCCAATAAAGTCAATCATGATATTCTTTCAAATACCTTATGAGATTGACAATGGTTGAAGTAATCCATGATAAGGACACTTTTCATTTTTACATGTTTACATATATCACATTCTTGTACATATCTTTTTACCCAAGATTTTTCCCCCTAATAAGTATCGCTAACCTGGTCAGACCATATTGGATTGATTATAGTTGTTAAACAACCAATCAAAGTTCTTTCGGTCTTATCGGTTTTATCTTCACCCTTTCTAAACAACATATTTGTTGTTGTATTCCTTTTACCTTTTATGTATTGGCTCATATATCTTAATTATAGAAGTTTGGTTAAACCTTTCTTTTGAATTGGAGTGTGTATTCTTTGTTCCAGCAAGAATTTCAAACTTTCATGATCAGTTTTAATAATAAACTAATCATGTTCAATGTAGTGCCTCCATCTATCCACTGCCATTAGGATTGCCATATACTTTTTCATAAATGGACAATCTTAGATGTTTTGGACTCAAAGCTTTGCTAAAATAAGCTGAGGGTCTTCTTTTTTTACACAAAACAACTCACAATCTATGAACACGAGCATCGATATCTAACTCAAAAGTTACATTGAAATCAATAAAAGCTAGAACTAGAGCTTCACCAAGGGTAGTCTTCAATTCTTCGAAACCCTTCTATGCATTCTCATTCCATCTGAACTTGTTTTTTCTTTAATAGCTCAATTAATGTTTTGTTAATTACTCTAAAACTTCTTATAAACTTCTTGTAATAACCAGTAACCCCAAAAACCCTTTTGATTCGTTGATTGAACTTGATGTTGGCCAACTCTTGACTGCTTTAATTTTTTTTATGATCAATTAAAACTCCATTTAAGGAAATGATGTATCCCAAATACTTAACCTTCTATTCATAAAATTAACACATTGTTCTTTTAATAAATAATTGGTTTCTCCTTAAGGCCTTCAATATTTCCCTTAAGAGTTGCAGGTGTAGGTCTAATAAAGAGTTATAAACTAGTATATCATCAAAAAATACTAGCATAAATCTCATTAGAAAAGGTTTCAGCACTGTATTTATTAATGCCTGAAATGTAGCAGGGATATTTGTTAAGCCGAATGACATTACTTTAAACTCATAATAATCATGGTGTGTCTTGAAGGAAGTCTTCTCTATATCCTTAATTTCATACTTACTTGATGGTATCCTAATTTAAGGTTGAATTTTGAGAAAAACTATAAACTTTGTAATTCATCCAACAAATCATCAATTAGAGGAGCAAGAAATTTATTTTTGATGATCATATTGTTAAGCTGTTTGTAATCTATATAGAATATCCAGGTGTTATCTTTCTTGTCACACTTGGACATTGCAGCGACCTTTTAAAAATTAATTTAATCTCAATGGAAAAAGAACATATATATGGCATCTTATTATTTTAGGGGAAAATGTCTAGTTCAAAGAGTCGCCACCTAGTATTATGGTCATTAGGAACCCTAACTGGTCAACAGAGATTCTTTGGTACGAGACTGGTTACGCGAAAGGGAAGATACTATCACCCCTTAAGCGTCCTACCTGAGGTAGGCTGCATTGCTGGTTTTGTCTTAAACTGCTAAAGATTTATTTTTTGTTATGTTCTTATGGTCTTCCTATAATATTCCTGACTCTGGCGTCAATGAATGAATACCCATGAATGTTTCCAACTCTGGCGTTGGTAAATATAGCACAACCCAAAAAGTACGGTATTCTTGACTCTGGCGCCAGTAAATAAATCTGTAAAATTCTGTATTAAAAGAAACAAAAACTATTTATTTTATTCTGTTTTTATTTATGTAGCCCTATCTCGAAACTTAAAAAAAGGGGTTAGGTCACTGGTCCAAACCAGTGACCCGGTATGCCACTGTTGCATGCATACGTGAATAACTCACGCATTCATGCTACAGTAGCAAGGTAATTAATTTGGCAAAACAGGGAAGGAAGCTTACTTGGTGTGGGACTTTAGTTGCTGGAAACGAGGTCACGAGGCGATGATGAAGAACTCTTGTTGTTGAATGAAATTTACAGGGTGCTGCTATTATCGGCTCGAGGCTGGCGTTCGGCCAAGAGAAAAAGAGATGTTTATGGCTGAGATGGAGGAAAATCCTCTACTGCTACTGTTGTTTACAGTTCTGGACTTGTTGAAGACACAGTGCTGGCATGAAAACGTCAATACTGGTGGTGTTGAAGGCTGGCGGTCAAGCAACCTTTGAACAAACCACCTCTGTCTTTCCTCCTCTTTTTTTCTTTGTTCTGTCTTTCCCTCTAGTCTTTTGTTCTCTCTCTCTCTCTCTCTCTCTCTTCTAGTTTTGTTCTTGCTAGTGTTGAGGAGGGATGTCTGCAACCATGATTAAGGAGAAACAATTGTTGTTGCTCACGATGGTTGCTGCTCAAGCCACTGAAGTTCGTGCTGCCACCACTGAGAAGAGAAAGCTGTTGTTGGAAGTGCAGGGGTATAACTAACACCAGTGGTTATTGCTTTAGGCGAGGAGGAAAGGAAAGAAGGGTTCCCTATGTTGCTGTTGTTGTTACTAATCTTGGCTGCAAACAATGTTGAGGATGGAGCTCTCAGTTGGAGACAACACTATTAATGGCTGATGATGGAGTCTTGTTGTTGTCAACGTGAATTAACTTTGCTGTCATATTTCTCATGAATAGGGAGCCAGCCGTGAGGGGCAGGGACGATGTTATGCAGAGAGGATGGTTTGCTAGAGATGCTGCCGATGTAGGATGGGCAACTGATGCAAGGGAGGAGACGTACGGTTGCCGCTGCACTGCTACTAGAGGTGTAGGAGGTACACAGTGCTGCGACAACGGGCTGTTTTTTGGTAGTTTTTTTTTTGTTTAATTTCTTACTTCCTCTCATGAATTTGGGGAAGAAGATGACAGGGAAAGGGTTTCAGCCGTGAGGAAAGAGCTTTTTGCTCTCGAAGGGGGCGGCCTCAAGCCCCCCCTCTTCCAGGATTTTTTTTCCTCTCTTTTTGTAATCTCCTCAGGGTTTGTTATACCTCCTTCTCCAGTCCCCCTTTTGCATACACTGAGATCGATATTTATAGTGCAAGAGTCTAATCGCATGTAGAAACAAAGTTTCAATCAAACTCATTCTCTTCTTTGAAGATTGAATTTGATTAAGAATCAAATTTGAAAGCGGATACCTATCATTATCTTGAAGACAAACATTATCTTGAAGATAATGATTATCTTGAAGATAAGGATAGAATGACAAAAGCACATTGTAGTCCCTAGTTTTCACACAAGCTGACAAATCATGTTTTTAATCAAAATAATCTCTGATCTTTTAATTTTTCATTTTAAACCCCGTAAAATTAAATTAAAAACTAATGAGCCAAAATTGGGTTACAACATTTCTTATTGACTAATAGAACTGAAAAAGCACAAAGGCTGCAACTATGTTGTACGATTCCATTTTATAATATTTCCTTAACCAATTTTTATATTTCTCCCTTGTGTATATAAGAGATCTTATAAAGTTTGATGTTTATGGGTTTAAATCCAGGAATTAATGGAATTATATGATCTAAAGTTCTAACTAGTGGTGACTGTGTAGATTTTGCAAAAGTTTCCTCAAATTCTTCTAAAAAAGTTTTCACTTCTTCATCTTATTTTTCCTTAACCAATTTTTATATTTCTCCCTTGTGTATATAAGAGATCTTATAAAGTTTGATGTTTATGGGTTTAAATCCAGGAATTAATGGAATTATATGATCTAAAGTTCTAACTAGTGGTGACTG
>Ga0307516_10004814_pt1 | contig 16432 bp, 25 predicted proteins | sample 19_EM_MG_FD_203310 | JGI IMG/M metagenome (GOLD analysis project Ga0307516, IMG submission 203310) | Populus trichocarpa ectomycorrhiza microbial communities from riparian zone in the Pacific Northwest, United States - 19_EM | ecosystem: Host-associated > Plants > Roots > Unclassified | place...
GGCCTGGCTACAAGCAAGCAGCATAGAGCAGCGTAGATACGCCATTATACGTGGTGGCCGACGCCTGCGGACGTCGGAAGAACCAATGGGATCAATGGGGGCGGGTAAATGGGGGGTGAGGGGACATTCGTTTCTATGGTATCGCGCCTGGATACTACAACGTGAGACGTTCACTTCCGTGGTCAGTGCAGGCAACAGGACAAACGGAACAAGGTGGGCCTGCTCAATGCATTTGCGGTCTTTCGAGGACGGGTCTGTGCCGTGAAGGACTCCAGGACGTGAGTTGTCGACCCGGAGTCAATGGCGATGGTGCCACACATCCTTGTTGACGTCGGCGACCAGTGCGCCGCAGCATTCGACAGCGTATCCCCCCTGCGTTCGGTGGGCAGAGGCTGGTTACGTCACGGGTGAAGACACCGTTACCGAATTTCAAATACGGTCGGGGGGCCAATCAGATCCCACACCTCCCATCCTCTCCCAGGCACTTTGGCAGACAGATGAGTGATAGGGATGCCCGAGCGCACCCACGCGCAGCCCCACAGCGGTGGTATATAAGCCAGCCAGCTGGGGGGCTGGATCGACATCCCACTCCTCCTCCTCTCACATCTCCAACACGCAATGTCTACGTCTCTCGACAACACAACCATTCTCACCTTCGGTGGTTCGAGGAACATCGGATACCTTGCCTCCGTCAGGCTGCTCGGTTAGATCTCCTCGTTTTCCCTGGCAGTACGGGGTGACCTGACTTGCTCATGTCTAGGCTACGGCGCTACCGTCGTCTTCCTTCTGCGAAACACAAAAGTGTTCGATGATGACGCAGCCATCAAGCCTTACGTCGACTCTGGTAAAGCTATCCTTGTCAAGGGAGACGCCTTGAGCGCCGACGATGTCGCCGGTGCTTGGAAGAAAGCCGCGGAAGTCAACGGCCGTATCGACCATGTTATCTTTTCCGTCGGTATGTGATCACCTCAATCGTTCATTTATCCAGAGCCTTACACTGAAGCATACAGGTGGAACTCCTAAGATTACATTGGCCCATGGCGCCGTCATCGAGCCCCGGAATCTATGTACCCAATCATTCCTCAACGTCCTTTGCAACATGTCACACCTCGAGCAAGAACCCAAGTTCATCTTCGTCAGTTCGACAGGTCTCACCAAGGCCTCCCACGAAAACCTCCCCATCCTCTTCAAACCACTCTACTCCTGGCTCTTACAAATTCCCCACGCCGACAAGCTTGGCTTAGAGCGAATCTTACACTATGTCGCCGGAAAGTCCTGGGCTGATCCGGAGCCCGAGCCCGAGATTATGAATGCAGGTGCTGGTGGTGGAGTGGAGTGGAAGGCGCGACCCGGTCTTCCCGCTGCTGGCTCGTTGAAGAATTGGATCGTCGTCCGGCCTGCGTTGTTAACTGACGGAAAGTGCAAGGCCGACAAAGAGGGCAGGAAGGACAAAGCGTACAAGATCGTTGAAGGGGACGGTTACAAGGGTTACATTGTCTCTAGGGCGGACATTGCACACTTCATCGTGGAGGAGGCAATTCTCCATTGGGAGCAATGGTCGGGAAAGATCCTCGCCGTTGGGTACTAGAACCGTCTCCTTCCATTTGTTGATGTACCTGTATCCACGTGTAACTACTCTAGTCTATCGTAACACAATATAAAGTGGGGTGCACGCGTACCACCAAAATAATTACATGGGACCAAAGCTCAACGTTTGACGATATCGCTGTCTGCGTGTGATGTGAGAACCGAACTCCCTCCGCTCACCGACTTGTCCACCGCCGCCCCCACGGTTTACACACTCATCTTCATAGCGATAGATGGATGTGAACGATATCCCTCAACGATGATGTCCTCGCCCTCGAATTTGTCAATCACCTCGATCTTCCTCCTCCACTTGATCGTAGGGAATGGGTAAGGCTGCCTCTCCAGCTGGACCTGCAACGCTTCGACGTGATCTCGGTATACATGCGCGTCGCCAAGTTGGATAACGAGTTCGCGTGCTTCGGTATCGGTGACATGCGCAATCATGTGTGTGAGGAGCGCGTAGGATGCGATGTTGAACGGGATTCCGAGACCGAGGTCGGCGGATCGTTGAAACATGAGGCACGAGAGCCCTGGTTTCTGACCTGGTTCCTGGGGAAGGTGAACGTAAAATTGACACATCATATGGCACGGTGGTAACGCCATGAGGGGCATCGCTACGTGAAAGTGTTGGCCGAACTGTCCGTACCCATTAAACGCGTAACTCGCCTGCTGGGTTCCAAGCACTCAAAATGATCCTACGGTCTGTAGGGTCCTCTTTGATCTTGTGGATGCACTCCGCGAGCTGGTCAACACCTTGTCCGGTATAATCGGTATCGCAGGTCTGGTATTCGGCGCCGAAATATCTCCATTGGAAACCGTAGATGGGCCCAAGATCTCCCTCGCGTCGATGACCGAGCCCGCGCTTCTCCAGAAACTCCTTGGAACCGTTTCCATCCCAGATCTTGACACCCTTGTTCGATAAAACCTTCGAGTCCGTCTCCCCGCGGACAAACCACAGAAGCTCTTCGACGATGCCGCGTAAGAAGGTGCGTTTGGTGGTGATAAGGGGAAGTGTCCCATCCCTCAGCGAAAATCGAAAGGATGGAGGCGCGAATACGGAGATCGTGCCAGTTCCTGTCCTGTCCGGGCGCGTCTCCCCCGTAGCTAGGACGGTCTTGATGAGGTTGAGATACTGGTGCTCATCGTGCTCCTTTTCCACTGACATTTCGCGTCGAGGTCTCCTCGTCTTTCGCGGTGGATCACGTGTGAGAGACTTATCGCTCCCGCCGCCTTGAGTCGACCCGATCAAAAATTATATCTGACAGTCGATTTGTCATCTCGCTCACCAATCCTTCTCTCCTGCTCTACACACACACGGACGACGGCCATGGAATTCGTCCAAACCGCCCCGATACACCGAGTCCTTTGCGCTGACTGTGGCACACCAATCGTGCCAAACGGTGCAAATCTTTGCGTCGCTTGCCTTCGGAATACGATCGATATCACAGAAGGAATTCCGAAGCAATCGTCTGTGTCCTTCTGCAAAAACTGCGAACGGTTTTTGTCTCCGCCCACGACGTGGACGATCGCGAGGCCGGAATCGCAGGAGCTGCTTGCGATCTGTTTAAAGAAGTTGAAGGGGTTGAATAAAGTACGATTAAAGGAAGCGCACTTTATCTGGACGGAGCCCCATTCGAAACGCTTACGGGTTTCTATGACCATCCAGAAGGAGGTACGTGATTATATGCGTTGGTTTTATTCCACAGTTTCATGTAACGTTCGTTAGGTTTTAACTGCCACGATCCTGGAACAAATCTTCGAGATCGAGTTCCTCGTCCAGTACACGCAATGTCCAGACTGCACACGGCTCGCTGCCAAGAACACCTGGAAAGCCCTTGTTCAGGTCCGACAGAAGGTCTCGCATAAGCGTACCTTCCTGTTTCTCGAGCAGCTTATCCTCAAACATGGAGCTCAAAAAGATACCATCTCCGTGAAGGAGGTTAGGGATGGCTTGGACTTCTTCTACAGTCAAAAGAGCCACGCCGTGAAGCTTACCGATTTTCTGAATGGGAACGTCCCCGTTCGGTGAGGTTTTCCTTTATTGGTCCTTTTAGCGATGCTGAATTTCTCTGTTTCGGGTAGGTCGAAGGCTTCAGAACAGCTGCTATCCACTGACACTCATTCCAACACTGCCAACTTCAAGTACACGTTCTCCGTCGAGATTGCTCCCATCTGTAAGGACGACCTTGTCTGTATCCCTCCAAAACAAGCCCGTTCGTTGGGCAACATCAGCCCTCTGACTGTCTGCACTCGAGTGGGAAACTCAGTCCACCTCCTCGACCCGCAAACTCTCCAGTTCTGTGATGTCACCGCCCCGGTTTACTGGAGGACGCCATTCTTCTCGTTGGCGTCAGTAACGGACCTCGTCGAGTTCACCGTCCTCGATGTCGAACCCTCTGGTCCAGTGAAGGGGAAGTGGGTCTTAGCGGATGCCCAGGTCGCACTCTCCGGAGCCTTCAGGTCAGCGGGGAACAACGGCGGCGACGTCGAGATGGATTACGAACTCGCTTCCTCGACGAACCAAATCTTCCACACTCGCACGCACCTCGGTGCCATCCTCCAACCGGGCGACTCGGTTATGGGATACCACCTAACCAACGCCAACTTCAATTCGGACGACTTCGCTCAACTCCCTTCCGACCGAATACCCGACATTGTCCTCGTGAGGAAAGCATATCCAAACAGGAGGAAGAAGAACAAGACGAGGAACTGGCAATTGCGTAGTATTGCCAAGGAAGCTGGTGAGGAAGGTGAGACGAGTGGAGCGAGAGGTATTGTCGGACGAATGGGAGGAAGGGATAGGAAGAAGGTCGACCAGGACTACGAACTGTTCCTGCGCGATCTTGAGGAAGATCTAGAGATGAGGGGAGCGGTAAACCTTTACAAGATTCAGAAGGACGAGGCTGCCGAGACGGCTGAGATTGCTGCGAGGTTGGCCGGTGGGAAGCAGAGGGCCAAGGGTCAACTCGATCCTGATGTGCACATGGCTGATGGACCTCAGGAGGACGGAGAGGAGCCCGATTTCCCAGAGGTCGACCTGGAGGAGCTCTTGGAGGAGTTCGATGAGATGACCCTACAAGACAACGGCGTCCAGCCATAACAGATGTAGACTTCGGATTCCCCTATTGTATGTTATGTCCGTGTTTTGGGGCCCTCCGCGTCTTCAGGCAGGTGTGTCAATTGCGATTCAAAAAGGATGCGGAATTAGTAGTAATAGGTACTGTATACTGGAGGGTGGATCCATAACCCAAAGGAAAGAGTATCTTACAGAAAGCAAGACCCTAGAAATACAACAGCGTTCGTAGGCCAAGTAAATGTGACCGCAAAGTTATTGTTATTTCCGTTCAAAGTGAAAACTGGACGTTGGGCTCATCCGACGTTCACTGGTACTCCCCGAACGAGACCTGTTGAACCTTCGAGACCCCGATGAAGTGGAGGCAGAAGACGATGCCCGACGACGTCGCTTCATGAGTGCTGGGTCTACGTTTGGTATATTTGCGGCAATAGCGAATAACGAGAGGACTAGCAAAGGCATTAGGTGACGCCTGGGTAACAGCTGAGGAAAGACATACCGTCGACGATGGAAACGATCCCAGACAACGGTTCTGGGGAGCTCCCAAGCTTCGGAGAGTTTGGGTTATCGTCTGTCACGAACAATCGGTGCGCGTTGGCTGTGGAGAGTGAGTGTCGGAGTGGTATAGAAGAGACAGTACTTACTTGCTAACAGTTTCTGTATCGTATAAGCTAAGGTATTCGACGGAAGCACACTGTACACTGGAAAATCGGTGAGCCCACGCCCGCCATGACTCGCCTCAACTCCATACCTGGGTACTTGTCAGCACCATCTGTGGCGCCTTCGGGTTCCTAGTGACACGGATTCATGCACGATCACCCACCGAGATCGTCTCATGCCGCACCTTTATCCTGGACACAAACTGGTTGACGGGCATCGAGAGGATCTGACCACTTTCAGATGGAACAACGATCTGGACACAAGGCCAGTGTAGTGCACTGCAGGAGTTAACACTGAGCAACCTACCTTCCCTATATCGGTCGCGCTGATTGCACTCAATAGTCTCCCATCCTCTTCGACGACCGCGACACTACTGACGCCTTCGCCGCTCATTAACGACATTGCGTCCAACACAGTGGACGCGGGGGTGACAGCGACCACCGACGAGTAAAGGTACAGAGACGGCAGGGGTAGTGAGCTGAGGGTGTTTGAGAGGTACCGTAGGAACGTTGGGTCTTTCTGGGCCTGCGAGGCAAACCAAGAGAGCGCCCCTCGGTCAGTTACGACTCCCAGAAACTCAGCTGGAGAAGTCTGTGACTTGACAAGCACTGGTCAAGGTCAGCTTGCTGTCCGGTCCCCGTGAGGTAGGATTCCGCACCTTTATGGGCACCTTCAGCGAAGAGCGCAAGTAATTCAATGAGATCGGCATCGTGGGGGAGGGCGTGTAGCGGGTTCTTGTCGGAGAGATCTGCACCGGGGTCAGGGCAATTGGAAATTTGACCAGTAAGGTTAACCTTACTGCTGACAAGCTGTACAGGGACATGGCCTGCAGTAGCAGCAGCGATGATCTTCTCAGCTCTATTGGGATCAGCGGAGTCCTCCCCTTTGGTGGATTTGTTCCGTGTGGCCGCGAGCACTAGGAAGGCGTTGACGTCGGCGTGCTTGGAAGGGGTGAGAAGGAATAGCGGAAGTGGCCATAATGGGTTGTGCATACATCAAATAAGCCGAGATAGGATGAATCCTTCGCTTGGATGACCAAACAAGGGGCACTGGACGACAAGAGGACCTGAGGAGCCGATGTGAACCCGAGAGCGACAGAGACAACAGCCACAAAGCCAACGGACATCACAGGCGACCTCTACGCTTTCATCTGCACCAATTGCAACGACTGGGGATTCGACGAGATCTAGGGGACTGTGTCGGAGCCGATCCAAACACAAGGTGTGTGAGAGAGAGAGGTATGATCCCTACCTTGAACGGTGACCAGCCTCCAAGCCTTGACCCATTCGTCCGTTTCTACATTGCTGGCTGCTACGAACACGAGAGGAGACTCGCTGCGGTTCCTGTGGGTGCTGGACACGGATGCTCGCCTGATGTGGGCCATGGCGGTCGATGGGACGGAGGCAGTATGGGAGAGTAGATAACGCGAGCGCGAAGGTGGTGACCCCGGCACTTGGCCACTTGTGACTTAGGGTATTTATACGCGCGATTTTCCAAAGCCCCCACCCCAAAAGTTAAACGCGGTCTGTAAATTGTACGTCGGTGTTACGTCGAAACGGTCGTCGATTCATCTCTGACGTCCACGAGAATATGAGTATCCCCGCAGATATTCCGCCCTATGAGCTCACCGAACTCGTCCCGGATTTCTTGAAAGTTTACTGTAACCCCACCTTGTCCTCCTCCATCGTGTCGTATATCTGACCCGACGCGGGCGTGCAGGCGAAGCATCCGAGTGCCACATCTTGTGTTCTCAGGCTTTAGGTGTGCTCCGACGTGTATCGGCCGCTTGGTGAAGAACTGAGGTCTCTAGGCCCCGAGATTTACGTTGGATGTTCCAACGGCCAGCTCTTACGTTTTGGCCTGCAGGCCGATTCTCCAAACCAGGTCAGTCCCAGGGAGTGGTGATTTCCTGTGCTCATCCTACAGATCCTCAGAGAGAGACACATTCCATCCTTGGCACGCAGGCGTTGCCCACCCCAAAACCCATCGAAGAAATCGTTCTCGTGCCATGCGTCGCGCGCATTTTGGTGCTGTCTGGTCAGCCTCGTGAAACTGTTCGGGTTCTTCGCCAACTTAGCCGTCCTTTTCAATCCAGACGGCCAACTTCACTTCTTCACATTACCCGAGCTCAATATCCTCCCGATTCCGCCGATACGGAATGTGGAAGCCATAACCGTAGACCAGCGGGCGCTCACACGAGCCCCCCTGGATACTCCGATTCATACAGTCGAAGCGGTCGACTTTTGTGTTATCAAGAAGACGGGGCTCGGCCTTTTCTCATTACGAGAAAAACTGACCTTCTACAAGGTAGTCAACGTTCAATCCCAACCGAGTAGCATGTTCACCAGACCCAACAGGATGTCCCCCTGGCCAATTGCAGGCCCGGCGCCCGTCGAGTGGGGCACCTGCTCTGTATCGCCGACAGAGAAAATTTCAATCTCCTCGACCTTCGGGGAGGAACCATGCTACCCGTCATGCCCCTCTCACACGCCGGTGAAGCCCCTGCGAAGCCAATAATAACCGCGATAGGCAGCGATGAGTTCCTCATCTTGTCGACTATGGATGACCGTGGACTCGCTGTATTCGTTTCTGGGAGCGGCGATCCCGTTCGCGGAACGTTTGAGTACTCAAACTACCCAGTTGCCGTCTGTAAGTCCCCCTCGAGTGAGTGAAGATTACGTTTTAACCTCGTGCATCACTCAAGCATACGATAACCCCTATCTGGTCGCTCTTATGCCAGACCAGAGCCTGGAGATACGCGACATCGAGACGCAGTTGGTTCAGCAGGTCGTGCCCGCCCCTGAACCACCTTCCGAGCATCCAAACGAGCCACGACGTGGCCTCGCTTGGAACCCACAAAGCCACATGGTCCCTTCTACCCAGCTCATGGATGTCTTGCAACTTGTACCCGTACCGTTGATCAGGTAGACGGGCAGCACACGAGTAGTGTACATGTGAACGTTTGTCAGGATTGAATCGATCGGGCGTCTGTTCTCATGAGTAAATGCCAGCCTTTCCACACTCCAATGTCCTCCTCATCTCGGCGGACGCGGTTCACTCTTTGCTACCACTGACGCTAATATCTCAAATCGGAGCGTTACTCGAGCTACACAAGATCAAACGAGCCGTTGAATTAGCTGAACAACACCGGAAGAGACTGAACCGCGGCCCGAATGCAATTGACAACGTGGAGGTACGGCCGAACGTCAGACCACGAACCTTTCACCTGTATCCTTACGTGCTGCAGGCCCAAGAACTGCGCTTTGTCTACCAACGAATAGGTTTCGCTTGTTTCCAAGATACATTGTTCGAAGATGCTGGCATGCACCTGTTGGCCGGAGACCTTGATCCCCGGATCCTTATCAGCTACTTCCCCGACCTCCGAGGGACTCTTTTTAAGCCGGGAGACACAGTGGAGGTGTTCGCGGGCGTTACGAAATACCTTCCGGTGGCTCAGTCTGTAGACGAGATTAGTGAGTGGTCTTCGTTCGCGAAACCTTCACCCCCCCTCCGATTTAACACATCCCTCTCCTCATCCCCTCTACCTGTTCCGTATCCAAACCTGTGGCGTGCGCTACGGTCTTGTTTCGTATTCTTCCCGCTCCCATGTGCTCCCTGTTCCATGGCTCGCGCCGGGACTGATGTCTAGTTGTGGGAAACATAGTCAGGAACTACTCTCCGTACATGGTTCCCGATACCAAGACCGCTCCCCCGACCGCCGAGCTCAGAAAGATACTCCAATCCGCCGCCCTCACGATGTTGGAGAGTTTCCTGACCCAGTATCAGGCGAAACGCCGATCTGGCTCCTCCCAAAGACCTCCAAGTCCCGAAGTTAATGTTGTGAGCACATCTTTACGTTTCGGTGTACCTTCTGGATTTGAATTTATGAAGTACTATCGAATCAGGCCGTGGATACTGTGTACGCGAAACTCTTGGCTCGTGGGGAGAAGACCACAAGACTGTACATGCTAATCGAGGAATCCGCCGATATCGTACTTGAAGAAGTGGAACCGGATTTTCTGACTCAAGGGCAGTATAATGCCCTATCCAAACTATACGGGCGTGCCGGTGCTGTGGACAAGCAGCTGGAGCTATGGTCCAAGTATGTCACGCACTTTCTGGATTCGATCGTCCGCTGAAACCACACCCGTGGCAACAGAATCGCAGATGGTCAATGGAGCGACGATGACATCCCAGACCCCCTCACGAGCATGTTTGTCCTTCTGGCGAAGCACAGAGATCGACAGTTGATTCAGAAGTGGACTGTTTGGTTAACGTCGAAGGATCCGGCACGAGCGGTGAAGGTATGGCGGTTAGGCTTTGCCCCCACTACACACTGACTTGGATGAATACCCTTCAGTTGATTACGTCTATGGACGGGGGGAAACGTTCGAAACCAGAGGATAATATTGGGATGTTAGAACAGCTGCGAGCGGCAGACCCTTCAGCAGCCCTCCATTTTTTGGAACACTTGATCCTTCGGAAACGATCGGATGTGGGTGTGTCGGCAGAAATGACCTCTTTTGAGATCCTCACCGCATACGCTCTAGGATCGGCGGCTGCATATCGAGTTCGCCAACTCATCCCTGAATCAGCTGTTTAATTACCTCGCTGATGACGCTATCTCGAAACTCTGGAGGGCGAAAGGTAGATATATAAACCACTCTGCTTTTGACTCTGCTAACTCGGAACCAGTCTCTGGGTATCGGAAGAGCACTGCCCGAACTTCTTTCCTTTCATATTTCGTTTCGACTACGCCGGACTCGGAACACAAGCGGGCTCGGCTGAAAACGATTCTGTTCCTTCAAGCCTCAGCTCTCCTGAACCTCGGGGCTATCCTGTCTAGATTAAAAGAACACTCGGGCGTTTTCTCTTTAGAAATCGCCCTGATAGAGGGGAAGGTACTGAATATCCACAATCCACTTCCCCCGTCATACTCAACAGTGTATCTCGTAGCTCGGACACCACCTCTCTGCGCTCACAATTCTCGTTGATGACCTACACGACGAACCCTCAGCGGAAGCGTACTGTACGCTCGGTGGACAAATAGTTTCCCCCGTTCTGGCTAAAACCATTGGAGAGAGCTGCGACCTCCAAGAGTGGGCTTCCCTCCTTGAACCCCAAACTACGGGGAGGGGAAGGGTTAAGTCGGTGCCAACGGCCGTGACGGGCATGAGAGCCGCTCCAACGAGGGTGGACGAGGAGCTGAAGAAGGAATTGATCACGATATTGCTCAAGGTTTACATGAGCGGCAGGTACGTGTCTCGGCTTCTTGTAGAAAGCGCGATCCTGAGTTCCAGGAACAGTGAACCGTCCGTCGACAAAGCGTCTAGGCTACTAAATACGCAAGCAATGAATTTTGAGGTACTTGAGGTAATTCGATGCGGTTCCGGAAGAGTTTGGAAGGTTTTGCTCATCCGTCTGGGTTTTAGATCCTCTCAATGGTTCCACCGGACTGGCCAATGAATGCCATGTCTTCGTTCTTGTCAAGGTCACTACGGGGTTTGCTGCACTCACGACACGAGGGTATGATCATTAAGGATCTCAGTGCGGGGCAGCACTTCGAGGTGGGCCAACTTTCGAGCCCGTCGGATAGCCCATGACGAATATCTTCCCTGCAGGTCTCGGGTAAGACGTGGGAGATCATCCGGGAGGAAGGGGCGGTCATCGAGGAAGCTCTAGAAGATGGTAGTTCACTGAACGAAAAGGTGGGTGAAAAGGTTACCCCGCCCGCCGACGCCGCCGTCGGTACTTCCTTCGATGAGAAATCGGGCGGGTTGGGCGGGTACCAGACTGGGGTTGTCGACATTCATCCCGATGATCACCCCCCAGAAGACGAAGATGGACAAGGGTCATTGTAAAGTCTGATTTGCCCAAGATATCGATTACAGTATAGTAATAACATGCCTTTGTCATTTTGGAACGAGAACACACAGGGAGACACCAAAAGTCGCCGAAAGGGAGGGACGTACAACAAAGGGAGGAGGCCTACAAACGTCTATGGGGTGGATTCTAAAATTTATAATAAAAAAAGAGCGTGAAACGGATTCTAAGGGGGCGCGGGGGAGTGACTGAGTTACTGATGCCCATTGGCGGAACCATTCTGCACATTCTCCTTCACTTCCTGACCACGGGACGAAATAGCCTTGAGGATCTCCTGCACACGAGAGGTAGCGGCGTCGAGGAGTGGTTGGACCTTCTGCTGAACCGTATCCTTGACCTTGCTGGCCTTCTCGTTGAGAGGAACGTCGGAGGAGATGATACCGCCGAGCTCGTGGATCGAAGCGGTCAAACCGTCAGAAACGTCCTTGAGGCTGCTCTGAACCTGAGAGGGGAGTTGGTAGGTACTGGCCTGAATCTTCTTGAGTTCGGCAAGCATGGTGTCGCTGAGGTCGTGGACCTTGGATTGAGCGAGTACGTAGGAGGAGGAGGCGGACTCGATTATCGTTTGAGCAGTGACCGAGGCCCTGTGTCTGTAAAAACTCGATGTCAGCACGATGACGACTTGGGATCAAAGATCTAACGTACACCAGGGCGTTCTGACTGTCGATCTGTTTGAATTGATCGACAGAGTAGCGCGTCAACTGTCCCTGGAGATCGCGAGATAAGACGTAGACCCGTTGATACTGGAACTCGGCCGTCGGTGTCTGGACGTCCTGGTCGCCGTTCTTGGTATGCATCTTCTTGCAGGCACCCTCGACGATATTGACGATCGGTGTGAATTTCTGCAGACCACGAGCTTAGTCTCTGGGGGAAGCCTAGGACCACTCGAAAACCATACCTGGTCAATCGCCTGGGCGGCCGAATACACGGGGCTGCGGACCCGGTCATCCAAGACCTTGTTGGCGGTGCTATACGCGTGATCCCTACGCTGGATGACCTCCTCCTTTAGTTGCTGAGGGGTGATGGTGAATGGAGTTGGATAGTATGACTGGACGGCATCGAGGCTTTTGATTGCCAAGCCATCAGCGCGGATCAAGACAGGGGCGAGGCGGACTTGGATAGGCTCGGAGATGTGGTAGACAGACTTGCTCAAGTTTTGAGCAGTGACATAGGGTACGCTGGTGTAGTGGTTGTTGACCAAAACGGTGTGGATGGTCGTCAGAGATTCGCCCACAAGAGGGATGGAGGCTACGCGGGAGAAGATTGTGAGGTTGGGTGGCTGTTGGGGGCTGCTGGGGGTGGAGGGGGTGGAGGAGTCGGGGGTGGAGGATCCGGCAGACATTGCGAGAGGAGGAGGAGGAGAGGTGGTGGTGGTGGTGGGGAGGAAAGGGATGGGATTTTTCGTGAGAGGGGCTGGGCTCGCAGCGTTTTATCAGGTTGAACACCAGGGTTCCTCGATTCACATGTGATTCCACGTGGGTTAGGTAATCAGGATCGAGCTAGGGACGAAGGCAAAATGAGTTTAACGTCCGCCCGTGGATATCATGCGCGTCTGGACGACCTCAGCGGCACTGACCCACCTCCAGTCTGGCCTATGGTTAGGAGGCTCGAGCGAGAGCGGAGGGGGAGGGGTTTGGAACCGTATCGGACGGCTGATAACGATTTTCGAACATCCGAACCGAACCCGACGCGCATGCAACCAACGGTTCGGGTCGTGTGGAGTGGGAGAAGCGTTCGAGTTGAAATACTGAACGTTGGATCGTCAACCAGTTGTCTATTGTCATCCGGGTCGTCATCGGTACACATCGCAGCCGATCCACCCCTCGACGAGGCCCACGTCCAGGGTCCCTGATGCTCGTCTTTGCGTCCTTGGCAACCCACTAACAAGCCGCTAACCCGGGTCAGTTAGCGGCCTCCGCGGCCTCTATTGCGATTTTAAACCGTCCCAAAAGATCTTCCCTACCCTCCATCCCGACGCTAACCCTTACCAGTCCCACTTCGACCCCGTATTCTGCAGCCCACTTCAACTCGGTGTAATGGGCTATAACCGTGTACGGACATGCGAGCGAGAAATTCGTTCCCAGACTCGGTCCCTTGTTGATCGGGAGCGAATCGAAGAATGCAGCCGCCGCTGCGTCCGAACGGAACGTGAGCGAGAGCAGGCCCCCGAATCCTCCAGTCGGGACGCCATCAGGACCCCTCTTCCGACACAGTTCATAGTTCTCCCGGGAGGTCCACTTTGGATAGAACACATGCTTTATCGCACCACCGTCATGGGAACGCGATCGCAGCAAGTCGCATACGGCTTCCGTGTTTTCATCGATCGCTTTGCAGCGTCGTTCAAAGTTGCGAGAATTGCGTTCCATGTAAATCGCATCCTCGCTGTAGTATATGTCTTGATAAGCAGAAGAAAGGTGATCCTTCAAGGCACGGTAATATCGACCCCTGGGGTTCACGACAAGGCTGCGCAAGGTTTCTCGGCAAGTCAGATCATGCGTTTGAATGGAATCGCAGTTGCACGCTACCGACCTGCCACCCATCACGTTCGCATCGCCACTGAACACCTTGGTCAAACTGCTAACCACAATGTCCGCGTGGGGAAGCACTTCCACGTTGACGAAGTTCCCAATCGTCTCGTCAACGATTATAAGAAATTCGTATCTGTCCGCCAGGGCACGCAATCGCTGGAGGTTTGGTGAGCCTAAAAGAGGGTTGCTTGGGAACTCGGTGATAAGGCACACAATCGGCGGACATCCGGGGTTCTTTTTAGATTCTGATTCGAGCAGAGCCTCTAGAACATCCACATCCTCTTCATGGCCAAACCCAAAAAAGTGGCAGCCTGGACCCCACTTTTCGAGCACCTTGACGGTATCAACGTAAAGCCATCTACCGTGGACGTCAGTTATGATCTCATCCTTGGATTCCAAATCAAAGAATACAAACCCAAACGCGACGCTCTTTGCCGCGGGCCTCATGGCAGATACCATTTGGTGGGCGCTCCAGATAGCGGACATACCGGTGGGGTATAGGTACACATCGTCTTCCGTAACGCCAGGACCGCGGGTACTGGGCCGTAGTTCCGAGTTTGGGGACCCGACTATCCCCCAATCGGCTGCTTCGTCACGCAATAGCACGCCAGCGATCCTACGCCGTAACGCACGTTTTGCAAAGGCGGCTGCGTCCTGGGGAAGGTTTCTGCCGTATCGTTCTTCCAGGTATGTCGAATGATCGTCACCGAGAGTGTCGTTAGGGGCAGGAGGTAGCGATTGTCGCTTTCCCTTCACAGAGTAATACCTGTGAGCGAATTTTGGTTTGGCGTAGATGGTAGGGGAAGCCGCGACGGCCTCTTCGGGGAGAAGAGACAGACAGTGTTCGGCGTAGCGGCTGGAGATGCCCAGCCCCGTGTGTTGCCAGAAAGGTCTGGCGTACTGGACCTTGTCCGCAGGGAACAGGACAATGTGTACCTCTGCACCAAGCCTCGATACGGGGTCGCAGCTCTCCCTGTCCTTGTCATCGGAGTGGAGGAGGAACTGGGTAACGCGAACCGGGAAATGTATGCCATCCTTCGCGGCCTGTTGGATGGTGAAAGCGCGACAATGGTTCGCGACAGTCGGGGTGGGGAACAGCAAACATTTTTCGCCATTGACGCTAAACCTGTGTTCGCAAACACTGGCCAGCTAGAATACAAGCGTAAGATAACGTCAGGTAGACTGGGTAGCGAGTATGCATGCCTTTTCTATAGTCTTGTGAATGAAGAATCGAGGGTATCCTGTGACCATCGAGTCGACCACCCTTTTCTCGCCTTCCTCGTAACCGACATTATCCTTCCACGTTGGAAGACAGACGGAGATGGCGTGTGGGGTGAACGGTGGGAGCGGCGAGCCGAGCACCGCAGTGGTCAACGTTCTGGTCGACATTTGTTATGCAACTCAAGGTTGTGACTCGGGGCTGGGGATGGTGCGGATGACATGATTTGTTCTAATAAAGCTGCCGCGGTCGATCCGCGCATGCAAGCAGCCGACAGCCGACATTGCCGAACCGCATCATCATCCTTCCCCATACCCAGCATGGTCCACCTTGACTGGGATCAACTTAGGCAGACGAGTCTCAGCCCAGGAGGGTTTGGAAAGGACCGTGCGACAATATGGTGAGCGTACCTGGTTAGGAACACGACCGCGATGCGCGCGGCTGAGGGTAACAGGCCACAAGTCCTCAACGCCTCGACTTCGGCATCACCTGGGATTTCCGGACCCCTGCCCACCGGTGACACGGTTACCCATGAAGAGGAAGCGTCACTGTCTCACCCCGACGAACGCCAAATCATGTTGGATACCGACCGAAGCTTCGTCCACTATCCGTCAGGTGAGCACCATCCGCTACGACCACCCTGATCCAATGCGCACCGGACGAGACGGAATGCTCACACCGAATCATTCTTGTCTGAAGGAGAGAGCGACGCAGTAAAGGAGGAGATGAAAACGAAGCTCAACGAACTCATTGTATCGGTCTTCAGGAAACGACAAACGCTGAGTTACTATCAGGTACGGTTCCTCATACATTCTGAGAGGAATTTTTTACTGAATGTCGGCATCCAGGGGTACCATGACATTATCAGCGTATTGTTCCTGACTTTACCACCTGAAATCCAACTGGTGTCCACGGAGAAATTGAGCTTATACAGGCTTCGAGACTCAATGGGCACTGGTCTGGAACCGCTGGTGGGACTCCTTAGGTGCGTGCACCGCCTCGGTGTGTGCGTCGTGTTCAAACTGAATATACCGTGTTAAGACTGCTGAAGAACTTGTTGAGGCTCGCTGATCCTGACTACGCGCAACTTCTCGAACGGTTGGTCGTTGCACCGTTGTGTTAGAGGTAAATCTAAACAACGCACTCACCCAGGAACATTCCGATGCCATACCACGCTCTCTCCAACCTGCTAACGTTATTCTCCCATGACATGCCGACACTGCCCCTCATCCAACATACCTTTGACTATCTGCTCGTTAGGCCACCAGTTGCCTGCGTTTATATTACCGCGGCGGTAGGTCTGATTTCACACCGCCTGCCCCCCATCTGATTTACATGCGCAGATGGTTCTAACCCGGAAGGAGGAGGTCACTTGGTTAGAAGCCGTAGGTGAAGAAGGAATGCTGCATTCCATCTTGAGCAGTTTGCCCATCCTTTATGAGGAGGGCGAGGAGGCCGACCCACCACTTCCTATACCAGAAG
>Ga0307516_10004815_pt1 | contig 16430 bp, 26 predicted proteins | sample 19_EM_MG_FD_203310 | JGI IMG/M metagenome (GOLD analysis project Ga0307516, IMG submission 203310) | Populus trichocarpa ectomycorrhiza microbial communities from riparian zone in the Pacific Northwest, United States - 19_EM | ecosystem: Host-associated > Plants > Roots > Unclassified | place...
CTTCTGGGTTTCCGACAACGCGAGGGGATCCACGCTCGGGTATATAAGACGCACGACCCCCTCCGTCTCATTCCCATCTCCTATCAGACATTGCCCGTTTTTCCACTTCCCCTGTAACTTCTTTCCTCTCTACCATCTACTCTTCAACATGCGAATGCCCGAGGTCGTTTGGGAATCTGTAAGTTTTCCTACTATTCCGATTCGATATCCGTATCTGTATCTCTAACCTTCGATCCTCTTATCTGCAGTACCACTCGGACGGCCGGCCACGTAACACCCCATTGCCGTCGACCGTCCACGGATGGTTGACGAAGATGCGCGGAACGCTGCTCGATAACGAACCCATGCGCCGTCAGGGCATCAAGGAGATGAAGCAAGCCAATGCTGTGCGGATTCACCGACAGAAAGAGGAGGCCGACCGCAGGTTGCAGGACCTCGCTCGAGCCAAAGCTGGGCGATCACCCTTGCGAGCATCTGTCAAACAGCCTTGGTTGCGCCTCTCGTTCTTGCGTAACCGACCTCAACCCTTCTCCCGTGGTTCCGGTCGTCCATCCGCCACCACGCGCAAGTCATCGTCTTCCCATACACATAAAAGGAAACCGCACTCAGCGTCCTCGAGACCCCGCCACACCAGCACCAGCGGTAGCCGGAACTCTAAGCGTACTCACGCCCAGAGGAAGGCCGGCCATGCTTCCCGCACTTCTAAGCGAACCGCTAAGAAGTAAAACAGTATGCTTGCCCATTCTCCCTTTGTTTTCCTTTCACATCCCCCCCTGTCTTGAAGCGTGAACTGCGTTCACACTAGACTCGGATGGTGGACACCTTTGTTTTCCGTTTATTTTTATTTCAGTGTGCCTTTCATTTCGTGTAGGATTTTAGTGTGTACGTTTTAGGGACGCCGGTGACAGGTTCACCCCCCATCTTCATTTGTAGATCCACCATCATCATTATCGCGGAAGAGGGCATTAACGTCCTCGTCATTCCTGTAGCAAAAACACTCTTTACACACGAGGCTTGGTGTATGATAGACAGCTTCCATAACAGAGGTCGAATTATGGCTGTACGAGCGAGCGATTGTGATCATCAAGTGCTAAGTGATTCCAGGTTTTTGGGGTGCCATCGACAAAAGGGGCATACTAGGAAAGTGGGATTGATCCTTTTCATTTCCGGCAACGCATCAGTAAAGAGGTGGGGTGAATGTGAGGAGTGTGTCCTTGTGCATCCGAGAAAGAATTGAACGGGTTCCCCATCAGGTTTGGACATGTTTGTTTGATTGGGACAGGAGGTCCCCGTATCGTTATCCGTCCAGCGCTCAGGTTGGTGGAAACGTCTCCACCTTGGTCCCCCCGATTGGAGTTACCTGCTCAACGTTTATCCATGGGAGTTGAGTACTTGAGATTCGACTTTGAGCAGTAACTGTCGCCGTCATCATTAATTAAAGTTGAATTGCGGTCCACCGTAGCGAAAGTCCGACGGAGCTTGCGCTCACTAAATGAAAGAGAGCGCGAAGCGAACCCTAGGACCTGATCCATGTTCCGTGGGGTCTTAATGAGCCCAAAACCTTTCAGAGAGAAGTGCTCCGTTCCTTTTCCGCTTCGATTGCTGCTCGGGAGCGGCCGGGGCCACAATTGAAGCTGTGAGTCAGTGTTAACCTCGCAATAGATCACACGCACCGCATAAGCGTGGCGGGGGACCCCGATGCTGCTGGGAGTTTGCCTAAAAGCCAAACTGGCGGGAACACTGCCCCATAGAATCTAGTGGAGCCAAGACCACTTGTGAAATTACAACGGGAGCCTGGGATGGCGTAGAGCGTCATCTGCACCCGAGGCTGGACCTCGAGGAAATGGGAGTCACCCGACCAATGATCCCAGGAATGGTGACACCAGAATAGAACAGCTTGCACAGATGTGAAGAGCACGCATATTACGGTCGGTTGCAGTTGCAAGCAGGAGGTGCCAACCAGGGTCGGAGTGGAGGAGACTATCGGGAACCCTGCGTTTAATAAAGTCTCGGACCCGGTGCGAGCTCCGTCCGGTAGAGATAGTAGCGAGAACCCCAGCCCCAGCCCATAGAGACAAGTGAATATGAGAGCAGGACTACACCGGATACGGGCCTGGCTCCGAACTGTCGAGCTGGGACACGATCGCGGTTCTGGTCGAGGGAGCACGAGCGACCGTGGGAGAACTCAAGTTCCTGTTTCTGGTTCAGTCACCCACAATGTCCACTTGATCCCACTGAGGTCAGGGATGTCGTCAGATGCGGTCTGGCCCGTGGGTCTCTCGATGGCCCCTTCGGCTGTCTAGGTTGTTTCCGTTCAACCAAATCCATCCGATCGCCTGGCGCTTCGGGGACCATCGAGTAACTCGGCGATCTTCGAAGTCCCCACGGATCTCGTTGAGCAGCCTGATACGGTTCCGCCACGCACTTGTATCACCGGCGATTGAACATTGGGCGTTGAGCGTTGGACGTTACGTTGGATATTGAGCCAACAGTATCTAGGCGACCGATCCGACGAACCTTCACATACTTAGTCAGTCCCGATGCCCCGAACCTTGGCCGACAATCCATCTATACAGTCCACGGCGCGGGGATCTGTGAATGCGGGGTAACTGACGCGTGATGTAAGCACTGCGATCCCGGTTCCTTATCGGTTTTCCTCCAAGACTCCCTCCCCTCCGCTCGAGAGCCTCCACCGAAAATCGGCCGAGAGTGGATTGTGAAGATGACTCGAGGCGTGGGTGGAATTTGGCTGGACCTTGTCCGGCTAAGGATACCTGACGAGCGGTGGGTGGGTGATGTAACGGTTTGAATGGGTCATCAGTCGCTCTGTCAGTGTTCCGACCGCGGGTTGGTGATACCAAACAACGACCGGCAAAGGGGAAAATTCCACCTGGGATATTGTGGCTGGCCGCTGGCTGTATCTCCACCACAGCTGCTGAGAATTTGAGATGGGGCTCCGATGACGGAGGGTGGTTGTGAAATAAAAAAGCTTGATACGAAATGCATTCCGTAGATCGCCAGCATGAGACCGCAGATGAAACTCGGACCACGTGGTTCACCTATCCCGCACATCCGGTCTTGCCGCCTTTCCTCAGCTCTCTGTCCTCAAACGGTCATCTCAACAGTATCACCCTGCCATCTCCCGTCCCCTTCACCGCGAGTTGCGATTCCTCGAGTCTGACAACTCTCTCTCGACCGTCGTGCCTCCGCCCTCTCCATCCATCCCAGGATGGCCATAAACCCTCCAACCCACACTTGTAAATGTCTCAACGTCCGAATCTACTCGCAGCAGAACCCTAAGGACGCCTCGCCGTCTGAGGATGACGACTACATCCCCACCAGGGTCGACGATGACGGTATTGTCATTGTAGGTCCCCGATGCAGTGTTGCTGTGGCGTCCCTTTGGCTGAATTCCTATGATTGTAGGAGCACAGTCAACTAACGCTCCGTATGCGATCCAAGGCCCTTCCTGACTCGGGGGATTCTTCAAAAACCATTCGATACATGTCGCTGATTTGTCTCAATTGCCAATCACTCGTCTATCGCGTTTCGCGGCCTAGCGTACTCAATGGAGAGGAGCGACCCGGCCCTGTGATCCCCACCGAAGAATGGGTGGAGAGAGACGTATTGAAGGCCTCAACCGGGAACGTCGAGGTGTACAAAGGATGTCTGGTGCGTCTTAATCCCGATACAAAGGTTGTCACGTTTACCTCATCCTTTGCTGATGGCTCGCACAGACGCGGGAAGCTATTCTCCAGGAAGAGGCGAATCCGTCGTATTCTCGCATCTTTCGCATCGTCTTGCCATCTGATAGCGCCACTGCGGAGCCCATGACACCAGTCCCCCAACTTGCCCCCGAAGTCACTCCTTCAGAACCAAAGGCGCATTTACCCACCCTCCCGCCGCTATTCCTACCCCCGCCCTTCACCCCTTCGCATCCAGCATTCTCCTATCTCTCCTCGATCGCGAATTCCGAGTCCCAGGCTATCCGGGACGCTGCCGAGGACTACTTGGCCCGCGTGACCCAGGAGAAACTCGACGAAATTAGAGCCCACGAGACCCGATTACGACAACAAACAGAATCTCTGTGGTCTCAGTTTAGGCAGGGTTTAGATATATTTGGCGGCGACAAGAAGGATCACCAAGGTCACGGCCGGAAGGACGGTGGCAAGTGGAACGGAACTGGTCATTCTCCGTCTCCAGGGGCACTCGTCACGATAAATGAGTTCGTTCCCACTCCCGCGCTTCACCAGCGGTCAAACGGGGGCGACTTGACTCCAAAGGCCTCCGCGCTCTCTACCTCTTTGGCGACTTCCGGATTTCATCATCCGCGGGAACGAGTGACCCAAAACACATCCAGCTCTCCCCAGCTTCCCGCTATCTCAAGCCTTTCAGAGACCGCCAAATCACCATCCACTGCATCGTCTACTACCTTGACGAATTTTATCAAAGCCGACGAAGCGAACGACATCCTGGAACCTTTTAAGAGGGATATGTCGGATTCCAAGGATCTGGCCACGAGCTTACTCGTCCTGAACCTTGAAGCCGAAATGGAACGTCGCCGGCGCCCCAGCCGGCCTGAAGCTGTGCCAGAGTCGAGCGCACAGGGCGCTCAACAACCTGATACCACTGCGGCTAAGGTCACGCAGTCCAACGAGGATACCACCAAGGCGGTCAATGGCGTTGATAGGAATCTCACACAGAGCCCGCAACCAAACCCTGACCAGTCGGCGTCGGAAACCGAAACCACCAGTCCCAAGGCAAAGAAGGGCAAACGGAAGGTAACATTCGATGTCCAGCCGGACGTGGTGACGATCAAGCGGGATGTAACAAAGGAAAAGGAGGCCAACCGGATCAACGCGAGAGTCAATGGCCAAACTGAAGGTTCAGTCTTGCCCTCTGGATTGTTGCGTACATGCTCAACGTTGCCTCTAGTTTCGGTTTTCGATCTGGAGGAAGACACCGATCGCAGTCCCTCTGAGAAGGAGGCCGCGTCGTTACCCCTCCTCGAACTTGCCCAAGCTTCCCGGCAGAAGTCCCACCAACGCCCGCGTACGCCCGGTGGCTCGGGATCTGGTCTCCCTCAATCGCTGTCCTCTTTGCGTCCTATATCTCTGCCCTCCACTTCCAACTCCCAACTCATGACACCGTCGGAATTTACGCCCATTTCCCCGAAGGAAGAGTCCCCTCCTGACCCCATGGTTGGTTCACCCGGATCTGTCAACCCGTACTTTGCACCCAACGAAGACGATGCGATGTTGAAACTCGTCGCTGCCCATACCCCCAGTCACCGTGGCTTATGGGATAAGGGTAACAGGAAGGCTCTGAGGATGGTCATGGGCGAAGAAGACACTAAACGTGGATCTGCCCCCGACAACCGGATCGATGGTGAAACTGCGTCGATAAACGACGAAATAGGCAGGCCTTGATGATAGCCACCCTTATGTTTATACTAACATTGAGACCTCTAGGCTGGACCTCGTTCGAACCCCCTGAAGATATTGCACGGTCGTTGCCTGTATTTATTGCCCCTCCCCTTGCGTCCAAGAACTCTACGAAGCCCGAACGGTCGGGGGCCGCACCTGAGCTTCCCCCGCCGCTTGAACCCAAGGTAATCGTCGAGGAAAGTGCAGAGGAAGACGCAGAAGCTCTTGAGGGCGAGGGTCGCGGCCGCGAGCAAGCATTGCGAATCATACAAGCCAGAAATCAACTCCCTGAACCCGGCATGTGGAGGAGTTTGGCATAATCTCGACTTTTCTTCCCTCAACCACAACTATCCTCTCAAGTATCATCCGTCCCTCGCCCCCAGTACCCAAAGGACGATAATCCTTTTCCTCCCTCTCCCATCTCTTCTAATTTTACGCGTGTGTCAGGTGTGCATTTGCTGTATTCCAGACGTTGTTTGTCCCTCAAGATGTTCCTATGGAACCCAACCCCACCCCAAACCCCTACCGCGCTCCAACTTCGGTTTCGGCTCTCTGTATGTGTAATGCATTTGTAGCTCCCTCACTCTTCTCCCGAAATAATTGTCGTTTCTCCCGCCGCTTCGCTATCTTGCTCTCACGCGCGCTACCCCCGTTTCGATCTTACGTATACACCTTGCTATTAGTTCCTATCCATTGTATCGGGCTTTCCTCATCCCAAGTTTCTCCTCAGCATGTTAATTTAAGCAGACGTGGTCGGTTTCTCCGAACGTTCGCGTTCCTCTCTCCCTTCTGTAGCCTTCGTGTTTCTCCTCTTTCCTGTCTTAGAGTAGTTTTTGACTTTCTCCGTAATATCATGTATTTGGATCTGAGATCCTGGTCAGATCGGCGTGACGATTTCGGGTTTCACGTCTGCCCGACCTGCGTCCTCAACTTTTGCCGATGGGGTCAAGTTCGGGCGGTGGCGGAAAGACCGGTGAATACTACGTCCGTAATCGGAGGTAATTATGGAGATGTATGGCTGGTAAGCAAGTGCAGAAGTTTAACGTGGAACGTCTACTTTTGGAGAGAGAATTAGGCAGAAGGCTCTTGAGTAAGATCTTTAGGAACGTCATCACTGTCAGCGTCAGCACCGACGGGGGCAGGAGGGGCAGGGGGCTCGGAAGCAGCGGCTTGAGCGAGTTGAGCCTCGACCCTAGCGACGGCTTCTTCAAGCTTGGCCGCCTCCAGCGGAACGCCCAGATCGTTACCGTCAACATCCCCGGCATCCTCAGCAGCAGGATCCTCGACCCTGACCAACGCGTCCGCAGCGCACTTGGAGCACTCGCAAGCAAACTTCCAACCCCTCGCGAGTTCCTGACGTCTCCTTCGCCTAGCTTCGGTGACGGATTCACTCGAGCGTTGGGCGACGTCTACGTAAGCCATCGTGAGCTCCTCGCCTTTCTTGAGGTCACGGAGGGCAACCAGGGAGAGTTCGGATGTGCCGGTTTCGTCGAACGAGGGACGAACTGTGGGATCGCAAGAGTGTTCGAGCTGATGATGGGGGTTAGAAATGAGATGAGTTGTTTAGTGATGCGTGGGACTTACGTAGCTGGAGACATAGTAGAAAGCGGTACCGATCTGTCTCGAGGTGCCGATCGGTGTACGTGTCCTCTCTACGTCCTCCGGGCGGTCGGTCGGCACGTGCTATAGAAGAACGTTCAAACGAGGACCTAAGGAGGTGCACACTGTCATCGCGACGTACCTTGTCGTCACGACCACCATTGAAGCCAACGCCGATAGAGTTGTACCTCATCTTTCCTTTGAGGACGTCGTGCCTGTCATCGCCGAGAAGTCGCTCGAGTCCTGGAAGAGCAGAAGCAAGGACATCCGAGAGCAAGGTCTTCTCCTCCTGAGTGACTTCGGTATCGACGTAGCGCAACCTCTCCATGTGATCGTAGTCAGTGTTCTCGTCATTGGAGGGGGCATCGCCTCCTCTCATTTCTGGGGGGATCATCTTGCTGATCTCAGCATCCACTATGGACGGGGTCAGTCACGAGACCAGAGCAGGTCAAACCGAATGGGACTAACCTTGACGAGCGGCGAACCGGGCGACCAACAACGGTAACGACTTTCCGTTAGACCTGAGGTAGTCCGCAAAAGCGGTCTGAGCAGCCTTCCTATTCTCTACCGCACCGGGAATACCCGCCAAAGGAAGGAGCGCAGGGGGGAGAACAGATTCGCGGCCGAACAACAGGTTCTGGGATTGTTGCTTGGAACGCGTCTCGCAGTCGGTCGAGCAATATACGGAGTTGAAGCGGTCAACTGGCGGGATGACCACACTTTCTGGATCAACCGAACGCAAACAGTACGTGCAGTGGGTGCCGGTTTCTTGTAAGTCGTAATCGAGGACGGCAACCACGGGTTTTTCCTATTGGGAATGGCATAGAACGATGAATGATTATCGGATGGGGACTTTGAGCGGGATTGTATGCTTACGGTGTAAATGACCTCTCCAGCCTTTACGTCTTTGTCGAGCAGGAGTATTTTCTTCTCGACAGGTTCCCCGATAACCTTGACCAACACGCCCATAGACCTGTCGGGGAAATTGTCGTAGTAACCTAAAGGCAAGGGCGTCCAAATCGCCGGGTTTAGCTGCATTCCACCGTTAACGATCGAATGCTTACCTGCAGCACGCGTTTGGACCTGAGTCAGACAGAATATAGTCAGACAAGGGAGTGTATATTAGAATAGGTGACAACAAATTAGGCATGGGCAGGGAACAGACGAAGGCTGAGGTGACTAGCTCCCTACATGCATCTATGAGGCGGGGGTCTGGGTCCCGGTATCGGTCAACTTGTCCCATTCATTGGAGGATGCAACGGATGGAGGGCTTCCTCGCGTGGGACTGGCATCGCCGTCGTCCTCGTCGGAAACACCAGAGACCTCGACCACACGCTCTTCGACGCTCTCCCCGAAAGATTCACTAGAACTTACATCCAGATTCATGAGGTCCATAACGATCTGCACGTTCCAGGGTGAGTGACGGTTCAATCAAGGGTGTACTATCCATCACACCTTGAAGACAGGAGGTGGAACGCTCTTCTCGTAAAGCATAATGAGTTCCACAGGTGACGGGTAGACCCTCAATGCCCTGTAGAAGGCAAGGGCGGAGGGGAGGGTGAATGCAGCACCTACGGATCTCTTAGTTTTTCCATAATTGTGACACAGAACCGGACGGACTCACCCTGAGCAGCCATTTGCTCGCCCAGACTGACTTGGGTCATGAAGTACGCCTCCTTTTCTTGTGGGGATGCCGGGAGCGGCTCCTTTTGAAGGGCGACCAACGCCGTCCGCAATTGCTCGGTGGTAGGTGCCGAGGCTGTGGCATCGTCCGCTTTCAGCTCCGCCGTGCTCTTCTCGACCTTCTTCTTGTCCTTGCCTATAATGACGCGTACAGCGGGAGTGAAAACCTGTCCTCTCCAGCCGCAGGACGGGACTCACGCAGTTTCTTGCGGAAGGTGGTGTCGGTCCGACGCTTGTAGTCGAAGTATATGGCGTAGGCGAGCGCGCCGGTGGCGACGGTGACGCCAGCGACTGTTACAGCGGTCGAAGTCTTCATGGCTGCAGCTGTGAAAGCGGAGTGGCAGGTGACGGAGGATCACGTGTCGACAGCTCTCCGAAGCGATCGAAGTGCGCCGGTTAATTGGCGACCGCCCAGAGTAGCCACGACCAGCAACCACGATGTCTGGAACACCACGACCTACCGAGCAAGAGCTGGAGGACGCTTTCGTCAAGATCACCTTCCAAGACGACCGCGAGGATCAGAACAGGGACCCCTTGTACGCCGGTTGGGCTTCGAAGAGTAAGCGTTACCGCTCCAGCTGCGCATTCCTGCGTTTACTGTCGCATACAGCCTCTGCACTATGGAGTGAACCACTGGTCTTTGCGTGAGTGGGTATCGTCGTTTAATTGCGCTAGTGTCGCTCAAGTCTGCAATGTAGCACCTCCGAGTTGCGATTGTTGTACCCAGGCCATACTGTTGTTGCCTCGCAGGCGGGAGTCATCAATATCCTGAGCTACCCAGGAGCCTATGTCCAGTCTCTGCGACCAGATTTAATGGTCTCCGAGTCCATATTCGTTCCCTTTGCCCGTAGAATGGGCGCACCTGGCACCCTCGTCGAACGGGTCACGTACGGGTGTTTCCACGTTACCTGGGAGGTATGCAAGACACCTGCTGGCCCTAGAACGCTGACTGAGTCTCCCCTAGAAATACGTCTTCAAACTCTTTATCGTAAAGGTAGGTTCCTGAAAGGTTCCATCGCGATGAGCGACTGACGATGTTTTGAAGTACTTGCAAGGTTTCAATCAGTACATATACCAGTTCCTCGTTCACGAGGGGCCGTCCGAGCAGCCCAGCAAGGAATTACTCGTTGCTGCGGGGGGCTGGTCTCAAGCTTTGCACGATGAGGTTTGGGTGTTTGAACAGGGCTTCTGGGATAGGGACGCAAGGTTGTGGGAGGAGGTCCAGAAGGCAAACTGGGCAGATGTAATCCTCGACGATGAATTCAAGACCACGCTCCGGAAGGACGTTTTTGGTTTCTTCTCTTCCGAACGTGTCTACCTTGACCTTCAGATTCCCTGGAAGGTATTGTCGTCCCCAATCACGCTGACGGGAGACTAACGTTTCTATTCTCAGAGAGGTATTGTTATGTATGGTCCTCCAGGGAACGGAAAGACCATCAGCATCAAGGCTATCATGAAAGATGCCATCGACAAAGGCTACTCACCACTTTATGTTAAATCCTTCAAAAGTAACGGATACGCACCTTGCAGACCCTATTCCCCCCCAACTACTAACTTCGGCTGCCAACAGGCTGGGCAGGCGAGGAGGCCGCCATTTCCCTGATCTTCGAAAAGGCCAGGGCTGAGGCGCCCTGCGTCGTAATCCTTGAGGATTTGGATAGTTTGATCAACGACGGCAACCGCTCTTTCTTCTTGAACCAACTCGATGGCTTGGAAAACAACGATGGTCTACTGGTCATTGGATCCACCAACCACTACGAACGGTTGGACCCTGCTATTACCAAACGCCCCAGCAGGTTTGACCGTAAATTGTTCGTTTATTCCCCCCCCCGTATCCAGGCACTCACCCAACTAAAGCTTGTTTGACAACCCCACCCACGACGAGCGGGTTCTGTACGTTCGATACTGGCAGAAGAAACTCAAACACAACAAGGAAATCTCGTTCCCTGACACTCTCAAAGAGGAGATTGCAAACCTCACGTTTGACTTTAGCTTCGCGTACATGAAGGAAGCATTGTACGTTTCCACCAGGGCCCCGTAACGCACTGACCTCACCCTACGTAGTGTTTCTGCCCTGGTCCTTCTCGCCGTTGATGACGGCGACGAAAAGGGTACATTCGAACAGATGGTCAAGAAACAGATTGCAGCACTGCGTAAACAACTGGACGAAACCGAACCGAACCCCCCGCGACCTATGCCTGCTACTTCCCATGAACACCAGCACCCTTCCCAGACCCAGGGCAACCAGATCCCAAGGCAGGATAGAGCGGCCGATTTCGAATCGTACAAACGAGATATCCAAAGCCGTGCCAAAGCGGCCGTCGCGTATAGCAGGTCTTTCATTGCCTAGTCGTTTCCTGTGCCCGATACCGTATGTACCACTAAAATAACGATGATCCCGCTTGCCACCGACATGAGGCACGTGAATGGATTCGGAATTGCACGGCACCGGTACAACCGGCTTGGTTTATCCCGTTCGATCACCACGAGTGTGGTACTATCCTTGACCAGGAACATGAGCCGCAAAACTCTCCCTACACCTGTGCTGTACAGGTACGTATACCAGCCCGCGAAGTTAAAGTGGTCCCGACGTTTCTCAATTTTTACACAGCTATGAAGCGTCCCCCTTTGGCAACAAAGCCGTGAACATCTTGCTAATCAAGAAAATCCCTCACGCACGTGTGGAGGTGCGTGTGTAATCCCCCGCACAGGCTCAGGTTTAGGGCTTTGTGCGTATTAAGGGGCTTTGGTTAACTGATTCGTACGCTGTGTAGGTATCCATGACTTTGCCCCGACCAGAATTATCTGAAATCATGGGCGTAACCTACCGCCGTATTCCTATCCTTGCAATTGGGAGGGACGTTTACACGGATACGAGTCTCATCGCATCGACGCTTGAACGACGGTACCCTACCTCCGCTGGGTACGGGACACTCTTTCCCCCACGGAAGGGCGGTGGTTTATCGGACACGGGCATGGCCAAGACGCTCGCTATGCATTACTTTGACCGCGCGGTTTTCCCGCTTGCGGCGTCGTCTATGCCGTACAACAAGTTCCCTGAGGCATTCTTGAAAGATAGGTCCGACGTGAGTTGCCACTTGTCAAGTTCGTGGACCCTGTTCTGACGGTCGAGAAAGTACATGGGCCAGTCGATCAACGTGGAAGCTCTCCTCAAGGTCCAACCGAGAATCAAAAGCGAGCTAAGCTCTCACGTCGTGCGTCGAGACTCGTTACCTGTGGGCGGTTTACCGATTCAGGTCCACTAGAGCTTGTTGGAGGAGCAACTTTCGGACGGCCGTGAATGGTTGCTCGACACGAAGGCACCAGGTCTTGTTGACATTTCTGCCCACGTCATATTTGGTTGGATCTCTGTTTTCAAGACTTTGAGGGACCTATTTGATCCCAAGACGGTCCCTCATACCGTTGCGGTACGTCCTTAATGCCGAACCCCCCGCTCGCGGAGCTTATCGCGATCAAAGTGGATCGCCCGCCTGAGAGGATACCTCAAGACTGTGCAGGGCTCAAACGTCGCCCCTGTGCAGAGGCTGACGAGCGAACAAGCCCTGAAATTGACCCAGGAGGGAGATGTGGAGAGCCATGCCGGGTTTGATGCCTCAGAGGCGGGGAGACTTGGGCTCACGCCTGGCCAGACGGTCGCCGTAACGCCTACCGATAGCGGTACGTGAACATCTCTTGCTCCGACTTCGAGTTCGTCCTTATCTTGGTTCGTCCTTATCTTGTAATGCACAGGGAAAAATCACCCAACTGTAGGCACGTTGATCGGATTGAACAGGGAGGAAGTTGTTATTCAGGTCAAAGGGACCTGTGGTACGCCCCTCCACGTCCATTTCCCCCGCCTCAACTTTGCCATCCGCTTGGAAAACGCCAAAATGTGAGCAAAGATCCCGAAGCCGACCAACCACATCTACGGAGTATATCCTGTAAAATATTTATATGTCTTGATCCTGTGCTACCAGTGTGATTCCCCATCCTGATCTAACCGAGCGTGGATGTCGAACCTCGGGTTTCCAACTACACATAAGTTAACGTGGCATACTTTTGGCGCTGGCTTGGTGTGACGTTTCCCGATCGGTCTGCGTGCTTCGTTCACTTTCTTCCGGCGTCCACCCTCCACCTCGAGAGGTATCGCCAGGATGCCTGACGCCCCGGTTACCAATAATGGCCAACAAGATGGCAGAAGGGAAGGTAACGGCTGGTGGGGCACGGTCCAAGTGCGTAATCGACCACAATGCACGCGTGCTGGCAAATTGACACGGGCTCGGGTGATAGCAAATCATACTAGTATGGGTAGTTGTGCAATTCGGTGCGTACGAGACTACAGTGTTGTCCTGTCGGGTTTCTGAATCTTATCCGTCGCTCGCAGCCGTAAAATTTCTTGGAGGGGTCAAGCCTCCAGCAGAACCGTCTGCAGATGTTGCACAGGCAATCCCGGAACCTCGATTAGGACCCGACGGACAACTTTTGCCTGTCCAGCCCGGTTCATTCACCGATGGTGTCCTTGCCTGGCCATTGGGATCGAAGCTGTCGATGCACGTCCATTTGTCGACAAATCCCAACGGCGATGTATTTGGACACAAGGAGCCGCTTCCGCATTTCGTTTGGAATGATATCACGTTTGGCAACTGGAACGAGGCTAGGGTTATCGACGTCGACGTTAATTTGCCCAAGGTGCGTCCTCTCACTCGGGGTGGCATCGGGTGTGCTGACACGCGTCCATTTTCAGAGCGTGCAACATAATGGGTCACTGTGGGCAGACATTTTCTTGGTTAAGGACAACGCTACACCAAATCCGCGCTCCCCGAACCACAACCCCCTTCTGGTGCACCACTCTCGTCAATGTGCGCGACTGATTTCTACGACCAAAGCCCATTCTAATGTGGACATGTAGTGTTGACTTACTATTTACCCAAGGAGAAGGTCAGGAAGGTGAAGAATCTCCTGGCAAACAAGGAGGGAGAGCAGGACCCTGAGCTCGAGCCGGTCCAACCAGACGAGATCGTTTCACATTGGCACCGTGTAGGTTGTCCCCGTGATTCCCGTACGACGGTCTGGTGACTCCTATCCAGAACTTGACTTTGGCCTTGGTCTCGGATGTAGACAAGCTGAGTGTCACTAATATGCCCCCTCCCGTGGCACAACGTACGTTCTCTGTTCCTGATGCCGGGAAACACTGATTGAACCCACCCCCCGAATCGAATTCAGACATACACCTGGTCCCTGGTGTATTGGATTCGACCCAAACTATGGGGGTTTTCTATCCCATCGTCTTTCCGAACGAGTTTTGGCAGCTCCGGTCTCAATTCACTGAGATTAACTCGACGGTCACGCACCAACCGTTGCGGGTCACCCTGCATCCCATGTCCTTCATGAAGTACCAGTTGTATGCAACGATGACCGTCGGGTTCAGGGATGCAGCCAAGCAACAGGGGACTGGAGCTGAGGTCGATGAGATAAAGCGGATGCTCACAGAGACCAACCCTTACTTCCTTGCCCTGACAGCCCTTGTCACAATACTACACATGGTGTAAGGAGTTCAAGTTTGTCACGCGAAACGCCACGACTTAAACACCCTTTTTAGGTTTGAGATGTTGGCGTTCAAGAACGACGTTTCCCACTGGAAGCAGAAGAGCGAGATGGTTGGAGTCTCTGTTCGGACAGTGAGTCAATTTTCTGTGTTTGGCCGTTTCCTGGAATTCAACATCCAATCTATACAGATCGTGCTCAACGTATTTGTTCAAACCATCATCCTCCTCTACCTAGTCGACAATAACGAACAAACGAGCTACATGATGTGAGCGTCCCAGGTACCCTGTGTCGACCGACGCTGACGGTCCTCACCCAGCTTGTTGACTTCTGGAATGGGTGTATTGGTGGAGGCCTGGAAGGTGGGTACGAGCAGGGTACCGCCTGGGAGGCGCTGACTCTCGCACTAGATCACGAAGGCCGTGGATATCGTTGTCCTCGCTGCACCCGAGTCGATCTTTAAGCGCCGCATCGAAATCCGAGGTTCGCTTTGCTGGCACTTTTTACGCGTCGGACCCTGACGGTTGCCCAGACAAACACGTATTGAGTGAGGACGAGAAAAAGACGAAAGAGTATGACGCTCTTGCGTTCAGATACGTGTCCTATGTGGCGATACCATGTCTCGCCGGATATACCATCTATTCGCTGCTATACGAAACACATAGGGGATGGTACAGTTTCGTAATTTCGACCCTGACCTCTTTCGTGTACATGTTTGGCTTTGTGAGTAAAGCCGTTCTCAAATCTGCGGTTCCACTCATTCCCTCCTTCAGGCCCAGTTGATTCCTCAGTTGATCATCAACTATAAGCTAAAGGCACGTGAAATACTGGATGCCGAAGGTCATGCACCTAACATCTCCCATGGAACAGAGCGTCGCTCACTTGCCGATGAAAGCGATGATATACAAGACACTGTCTACAGTAGTTGACGACTTCTTCGCGTATGTAGCACCGCTGATTGGTCGCCCTTGGAGAAGTCCCACTCACCCACCCCGGCTGTAGTTTCTGCATCAAGATGCCAATCCTTCACCGCTTGGCGTGTTTCCGTGATGATGTGGTGTTCTTGATCTTCTTGTACCAGGCAAGTCGGTCTTTATGGGTCCGATTCACTGAACTGATGGTCGGGGCCGGGGTTACAGCGCTGGATATACCGAATTGATCCCAAGCGCGTCAACGAATACGGACAAGTAATGGCGACTGATGTCGATGCGGCCAAGACGCAGGAGGAGAGCAGACTGAAAAAGAAAGCCGAGTAAAACTGGGGTACTCATCGGAAACATTCCGGGGTGGACGTTTTTGTCCATGGACCCTGATCTGGCGACGAATAGGGGCTTGCTCCGGAACGTGTGAGGGCTTTTAGGTGGAGACTGCGGATTGGGAGATATGTTTATTCCCTGTCTGTGCTTGTGCCCAGCGGCATTGGGCGAGATACAATAGAGGAAGGGTTCTGGGTGTCTATCGGATTCGTGATGGCACCGTCGGCAACAAGCCGTCTGCTCATTGAATGAACCTTGAAGCAAAGTGCGAAGAAATTTCCTTAGGGTGTGTTGAAAGAATCTCGAACAAGTCTCATCGGTTGTGAGCCACTTTGCGTTTCCTTTGCTCTCTTTTGCCCGTGGATTCGTGAGGACACCAGGCCACACGCTCGGATAAACTCGCGATTTATTCAATGGAGACGTAGCCCGCTGCGCGCAGCCTGGAGGGTCGGAGTAACCGGGCTGTCCGGTCGGGGGTGGCTGATGGCAGTGGCGGAGCGAGGTCGCGTTGCAACAGGTGGAGCCGTACAAAACCATAAAGACTCGGGTGTTGAAATCAGTTTTTACTTTTCTTCATTATCGGTATCGCTCCTCGAATCTTCACCTCACCTCCCTCCCTTCCACCACCACCCCCTCCACCAAGAGGACGATGGCCAATCGACCACCCTTGCCATCCGACGAACCCCCGTACAACCCAGGAAACCCCTTCGCGGATCGTCAACGCGTAGTCGGCATCCAAGAGCCCTCTCCGTACGCCAGCACAACAACCCTCAGTCACGATTATGCGCAACATGGGGAAGATATCGAGGACGAGAAGCAGCCGTTGACCCAGTTCTCTGGTGGCTTCTACCCACCGACGTAAGTTGCGGTCCACCTCTGTTGCCGCCCGCCCTGGTGATTTGACTCTCGTTTCTATCCCCCC
>Ga0307516_10004816_pt1 | contig 16429 bp, 27 predicted proteins | sample 19_EM_MG_FD_203310 | JGI IMG/M metagenome (GOLD analysis project Ga0307516, IMG submission 203310) | Populus trichocarpa ectomycorrhiza microbial communities from riparian zone in the Pacific Northwest, United States - 19_EM | ecosystem: Host-associated > Plants > Roots > Unclassified | place...
TACACGGAGAACTCACGTCAAGGCAGGGTAGACGGTGAGGTGTAGTAAGGACTGAGTAGGGACTAGACCAAGGGTCGTACTTAACGGAGGTATATCTGCGCGACCGTGACCGGAGTAAGTGATGCGCAACCGGAGTTGAGCTGTAGAGCTGCGATGCGACCGGAGTAACCGGATAAGGCCCGGAGTTGGACATGGTCGTAACAGTAATAAACAATGCAACACAAACACTACACAATATTTCCTAATCAATACTACGCATTTTTGGACCAGATACAACCCCCTCCACCACCAGTCAAAGTAGATGGTGAACTGGAGTTTGAGATCACTGAGATCCTCAACTCCAAGGTTGACCGTTGATGCAAATTATGCAAACTATTGTACTTGTTGTGTTGGTCCAGTCACTATGGAACTACTAGAAGATTATCATGTCTGGTATCCAGACAAACCCAGACCACTCGCGTCCATGTAGTATTACTCTCACCTCCATTTCTTTGTCTGTTTCCCTCATCTGTTTTTCTATCTGTTTCACTCTGTCCCAAGTAATATTACTCACTCTCAATTCCAGTCCACTTTTCTTTATAAACAAAAACAAAAAAGTACATTTCTATTTACAAAGGCGCAGGACCCTCATTCTCCTCCAGGTCCTTCTGGAGCTCCTCCAACTCCTGGTTGATTTCCTCTGCATCGACCTCCTCCTCACTTTCCTCCTTTGGTGTGACAAACTCTGATGTAAAAAACTGGCACTTCTCAAAGAAGGTTTCGAGGCTGGCGCTGAGTCGGTTGTTGGACCGTGCCACAGACTACATGGAGTCTGTGATCTGGGCCATCTGCCCTGTTATTGCCTCCACCGTGGCTGTTAGCCTATCCATCCACTCCAGGAAGGCCCCGGAGTTGGTTCCAGACCTCAACCTGGACAGACCCACTACTTCCATGATCTTGACATTGTTCACAACAACCTTTGCCATTGTCTTCTTCTTCTTGCGCTTCTTACCACCTCACAGTGATGTTGCTACCTCCTTCTCCTTCACCTTGCCCTTGCCCTTGTCCACTACCAGACTGGGCCCTCCCACCTTCGGCCACTCACACTTCTCCTTAAGGCCGGCACACTTCATGCATGCCCGCTGCTTTGGCTTCTCCAGGTTGTGCTTGCACACCGCGCAGTGCTTTGCGCAACACACGCATCTACAAAAGAGTCAGCAAAACAAAGGTAGAAATAAAATAAAACCTACCAGACTTGCCTCCGGTTCCTCTCTTGCCCTCTTTTTCGATGCCTCTTGCACCATCATTTTCTGCTTGGCGGCTACCTCCACTGCCCTCTGTTTGGCAGCCTTCTCTGCCACCTTCCTCTACTGCGACTCTGCCCATGCCTGTGACTCTGCCCTCTCTTTCTCTGCCTGTTTGTACGCCTTGCGCTCTGCCTCCTCTCTCACCCTTCACTCTGCCTCCTCGCGAGCCTTCCTCTCTGCCTCTTCATGTGCTCTCCTCTCCTCTGCCTCCTATTGCTGTCTCTCCTCTCTCCTCACCTGCTTGCAGCGACAATGCTTCTTTACCTTGGCGTCGAGTATGCTCGACTCGTCCTCGCTACCAGACAGCAACTCCAGCATGGTGGCCTTCGTCCAGTCCTTGGACTCGACAATGGCAGGGACAGTGGGGGTGGTGGACTTGGCAGTTGCAGACAAATTGTTAGGGAGCAGTAAAACTGGGGGTAAAAAACAAAAACTGGTCTGATCTTTATAGATCTAAATTTCGAACTCAGGCATTCACTCCAGACTCCACATTGTCTTAGGCAACCACACGTCAGCCTCATTGGGGCCTCATGGGCTCAGCCCCTAAATGGGGGATACTGTTACGACCATGTCCAACTCCAGGTCTTATCTGGTCACTCCAGTTGCATTGCAGCTCTACAGCCCAACTCTGGTCGCTCATCACTTACTCCAGTCGTGCTCGTGCAGATAACCTCCCGTTGAGCACGACTCTTGGACTATACTCTATTCACTCGTTACCACACCTCACCATCTGCCCTATCTTGACGAGAGTTCTCTGTGAACTCAATATGTCCTATACCTTGTAGTATTTTCACTGGACCTGACTTTATCTTTATTTTCACCAGACCTGACCTAGTCCTTACTCCATTCATTCCTTGTCTGCTATTAGGTTGTTTACTTGTCACCATATGTACTCGACCCTAGTTTCTACTTAGTATAAGTACCCTCTAGTTTACCTTGTACACCTCAGTCTGAAATCAACTTAGTCACTACTCCAGTCTCTGTCTCCATCACCTTGACTGGAACCTACGCAAGGGATCAATGCATGTCATCCTTGTCATTGAATCCAAGTGGTCACCAACTCCAGCTGGACTAACCTCTTGTCCAGCCCTCTACCCTCCTTCTTTGCCCATCTTTGTCTGGACTTGACTGGACCCCCTACCGGAGTAGACCTGGACTTGACACATATGCACCCAAAGTAAGGCCTATTTAGCCTTGGAGAAAGTATCATATGTACCCAAAGTAAGGCCCATTTAATCCTGAAGAAGTCCTATATGCACTCAAAGAAAGGTCTATTTAGCCCTTGAGAAAGTCCAATTTGGACCCCAGTCACCTGCTAAATAAATAAATAAATAAAATAATTATGGATAAATACATTTCTCCAATGATGTAAAATAGGGCTATGGAGAATCTCCAAGCATAGTGCTGAAGAATTATAATAGGCCTCTGGAGAATTCCCATATATGATGCTGGAGAATGGAGAATCTCCATGGGCAGCTGGGAATTTCCAACCTGTCAGGACCTCATAAGTAGATACATCTGTAGAAATATACAAACCTAATAGGTCCTAAATGGGGGTTGACTGAAGTGATGTATGAGCTGTTCAGGCATGTACATTCCTTCATTTTCACTTATCATCGCTAAGAAATGACAGCTATATTTTACCTTGAGCAAGAAAGTTCATGGATGGACATGATCAGCATGGTTGACCTCTGTCACATCCATACCAACTCCGACGTATCTCCTATTTTCTCCGACGCATCTCCTACCAACTCCGACATATCTCCTATTAACTCCGATGTATCTCCTATTAGCTCCGACGTATCTTCTATTAGCTCCGACGTATCTCCTACCAACTCCAACATTTCTCCTCTGAACTCCTACTCTGTTCCTCCGGTCCGTCCAGCCCGCTTCTGTCATACCTTCAGGTACATACCCTGTTTCCATCCTGTCACTTACTTGTCACCCTGTTGCTACTTACTCCTTCCATGTGTTTACCCCTTTCATGTGTTTCCTCCTGTCATGTGTTTATCACAAGGATCCTGTCCTTTCAGTTAGTATATAAGTCTCTGTGTATCTCCTCGTACCTTAGTACGAATATCAACAAAGCCCCGTCCTCATCTTGCTTCTGCCTGACTCTAAGTTCCTCCTCCGACTCAACTCCTACTCCTCCTCCGTCGCAACTCTGCTCCTCCGAAATATTACGGCTGAGCCTGTCCAAGGGTGCAGCACATAAGCTGAAGCTGACACCCTCACCCCCTACATCTTCCTTCCTCTTCTTCAGGTGCTGAACTCCTCCCCTGTAGGACTTGTCCTCCTCTACATCAGACTTGCATCTCCTCCTTTCAGAGTTGTACACCCTTCCGTCAGACTTGTCCCCTTTTTTGTCGGAGTAGCACCCAGAAGCAAGGCAGAGATCGTAGGTGCTTGACAACCTCGCAGAAATGTTCCATGTTGTTGTCCAGCTCATTGAACACAAGGCCCATGAGTGCAGGGTAGATGAACTGATTGAGTTCTGGAAAAGATATAGTTACATTTCCCATCCGACACATTCTGATTCTCCTTGGCAGCAAGGCACCGGGCCTTGCACTCAGAAACTCTTCAAAATGCCATAGGAGAGTCCATGACCAGACCACTGGCTCAGACTTGGAAGATGACCTTGCTGGTTTCTATGGTGAAGACCCCTCTGAGTTGGATCAATGTTCAAGCTCTGTGAGCCGTGCTTCACACGCTAGGGGTAGACACCATGAGCGATCCAACGATTGGCCACCAGTCGATAACATATACCAAGATGATGCAAAGGGGCACAGGTATGGATCTTAATGCAGACTATAACAGACCTCCTGAGATTGGTAAGTCATTGTTTTTACTCACTTGGTGCTTACTCCAGCTCTTAGATTCCTACTGTCATCAATGAGAACACTGCCCTACAACCCTGCTTACAACACTACCTTACTCTCCACCACCTTGCTCTCCATCATCTTGCTCTCCACCACCTCACTCTCTGCCACCTCACTCTTCACCCCCTTGCTCTCTGCCACCTCAGGGTTGCACACTCAGCTCTTCAGTTGGTCCCAAGCTGATCCAAGTGCCAAACCCACTGGCAGGGCAAACCAAGGATGCAAGTCAGCAAGGCACAGAAGACTTGCCTAGTTCATCATTTTCAACACTTGTCTCATACGTGTATACCAAGTATTCAAGGACTCATCATGATTACCATTACCCAGCTGGATTTGTGTGTTGTATACCTGTGTTCTGATAACCCATAAAGTTTGACTGTTTTGTACTTATAATGTGCTGGTGAATAGAATGTGTATTAGGCAAATTCAAAGTAAACTAGAAAGGCAATGGACAAGAATATCAAGGAACATATGAACATGCACACATCACATGAGTATGTAAACACCGCACGAGCATGCAAAGCACTGCATGAACATGTAAAGACCACAAGGCTATATCAGACCTTACCAGCTCTGTAAGAAAGGTGTCCACTTATAAAAATTCTGAAGTATATAAGACAATGACAAGGTGAATACAAGTCTGCTACTATCTTATTCCATCTGATAGGCCTTGTCACTCTTATATGTACATGTATGTATAGGTAAGCTAGGTGCATTTTTGTAGATAACAGAGACTCATATACTAACTGAAAGGACAGGATCCTTGTGATGAACACAAGACATGTGAAAGGCAGAGTAGGAGAAACACATGAGAGGAGGAAACACATGAAAGGGGTAAACACATGGAAGGAGTAAGTAGCAACATGGTGACAAGCAAGTGACAGGAAGGAAATAAATGTTGGAGTTGGTAGGAGATACATTGGAGCAAATAGGAGATGCATTGGAGCAAAGAGGAGATGCATTAGAGCAAATAGGAGATACATCAGAGCAAGTAGGAGATGTGTCAGAGTTGGCATGGATGTGACACTATGAAGCTAAAACAAGTTGGTAGTAAGTAGGGTAGACCATGATAGTAAGTAAAAAAGTCATAAGAAGAGGTGGAAATCACCAAAACTAACAGACTGCTCTTAAGGAGCACCAGTTTTCACTTTTTTATCCTACAAAAGCTCAATCCAAGAGTTTTGTGACACTCTGTGACTAACTGTGACTCTTCTAAACATTCTAGGCCCCCTGGCACTGCTCTTCTGATTGGATCAATTCCCCTATTTTCTTGGTCAATTAGTGCAATCATATTTGTTTTCACCATTCTCATGTGTGGAGCTTAATGTTACACTTTGTTTATCTTGTTCCCATCAACCCATTCTCATGCAGATCATCCAAGTAGATGAAAGATTTAGGCTCAAAGAAAGCCTTGGAGCCAGTGGAGAATGTAAACCTTGAAGTTTTCAATTTATGATTGCATGCTAATTTGGGACACAGGTTCTATTTTTCAGGTGATTGATCTGATAGAAAAGTATCACACAGTTCTTGTGAAACCAGTAGCTTTTGGGGGCATCAGAGTTCTTTGCAATGTAAGCATGTGGTTCTTGACCAGCTACATGGGACTCTGTCAAGGCTGGTTCTCCTCGACGATCTTACTAGGAGGTCCAGGGGTGCAGGGGACTAATGAGGAGGTAAGTCCAGACACTAGTAGGTGCTAGTTAGTGTGGAGAGTCAAGTCCAGGTCATACAAACGAAGTCCGGGCACTAGAGGAGCACTGGGAGTAAGTCCAGGTTTTTGTGGAGTAAGTCCAGATTGCAGGAAAGTAGTCCAGAGTTGAGCACAGCTTATCTGGAGCGAAGGACATCCCAGAGGTGGGATAAGTCCTAAGAGGTCTAGCATCGAGTCTGGGACAGAGGTGGCTTTTGCCCTTGTGTGAGTAGGAGACTTGCTAGGATCAGACATAGGACCAAGGGAACGAGATAGGATGGAGGCCAGAGTTGGCCAGAGTTCAGGAGAACAAGGTGGAATTAGGAGAGCATGGTGGGTAGTACAGACTGAGGAGTATCTTAGTCGAGATTTGATCTAAGGATCTACTAGGCCAGAGTTGGGTAGTTTATATAGTAAAGAGAACTAGAGGTGAGTATATATGGTGACAAGTAAACACCTTAGTCGGGACAAAGGATGGAGCAGAAGCAGACAGGAAAATAAACCAGGTACAAGAAAATAAACTGGAGCAGAAGCAGAAATGGGGAACTAGTTTTACAGGGATGATGGAGCAGATGCAGGATGAAGGGAACTAAGTCAGAACAGGACAAGTAAGGGTCAGAGGTGGACTTAACTAATGTTAAGTCTGGAGCAATGTCCAGGACCAGAGGAAGTGGGACTGGAGGAAGTGCAAGAGTGGAGGGAGTGCACAAGCAGAGAAAGTGTGCAGGTGGACGAAGGGCAGAGTAGCTGGAGTTGGATATACCATCCAGAGTTGGGCTACATTGCAGACAAGGCTAAGGGAGTGGCTGGACTGAAACCAGAGTAGCGACTAGTGGTAGGTACAGGTCCGACACAGTGGAGTTAGACCACAGATCTGTCTGCAGGAAGATAGGGGTTAGTGCTGAGGCAGAGATGAACATAGTGACCGGAGTTGAGCTGGAGTGCAGCTATGGGGCTGGAGATGGCCAGACTAGATCTGGAGTTGCATCTATGCCCAAGCAGAGGTCAGGCAGGCCAAGGTTAGACCAGAGTTGTGACTGGGAAAAGTATGGATATGACAGACTCAGGGAGTTTCAGACATTGGTGAAGTGTATTTGAGGTTTGTGTTGATGGCTCAAGTTATGATATAAGTTGTTCCAACTTAAGCTGACAGCCAAGTCACTAAAAGTTCAAGGTACAGCTTTTGAGTGGCTGAGCTTGTTAATATTGGGTGTTTGTGCACCTCTTGCTGTATTGTGTGGCACATTCACAGTGATTACTTCAGCTATCTCCTTTCCAGGTTGATCAGGTGATCTGTAACTTTTGTGTTACACTGTTTTTCTTTGTTTGCTTTGTTTGTATACTTGAAATTTTTGTGCTGAGTTCTTTCTGTTCAGCCTCTGACACTGGACACAACAGTGCTCCTTTGTCCTTTATCTTAACACAGCTTGTGTATGTGAGCCAAGTTTGTCATCAAGCTGACATCAGCTGAAGCTGCCTCTCAGAAAGCAAAGCTAATATATTATATTTCCTGTGAGCATTCATTGCAAGCTCCACCTCCTAGACTGCCTAGCCCTGTTGGAATTGGCACAACATGTTGATATTAGGTGTTTGTGCACCTCTTATTGTCTTATATGGCACTTTTTCAGTGATTACTTCAGCTGTTTCTTTTCAAGGTTGATCATGTGATTTGTGACTTTTGTGTTACTATGTTTTCCCTTGTTGGCTTTGTTTGTACATTTGAAATTTTTGTGCCCAGAGTGTTTTCTCTTCAGTCTCTGACACTGGGCACAAGAGTGCTCCTTTGTGAATTATTTGAACAGAGGGGTCATATGAACAGTGGCCCCAGTGTTTGCATTCCAGTCAACATCAGCATCCAGTTGCAGAGTGCAGAGAGGGTTAGAGGGATCAGAGGAATGAAGACTTGCAATGCCAGCACTCTCAGTACATTCCATGGAGCCAGCATTGGCAGAGGCTGAGGTGATAGGCTAGTATTTCAAAGTCCAGTCCTAGGACCGCAAAAAGACTGACAACTGGACTAAACTTTTATTGGTTGCAACCGGACTGTGGAAACCAGTTTGGTTGCAGTCTTCACATTTTTGAGGATTTGTGTGGTCCAGTTGCCCCCAAAAAGATGAAAAGACCAGACCAGACTGGACTTTAAAACACTAGTGATAGGAGGTGCTGAGATGGTATTGGTCACTCTAGAGGTATTGGAGGATGTCTTCTAAGCTTTGTTCACATTCATGCCCTTTCCTTTCTGTCTGGATGCCTTGTGGGAGTCTTTGACATGGCCTGGTCAACTCAAGTAGTCAGGGCAAATAGAGACTTATCCTCCCACTTTCTAATGTCAAAGAACTCATCTGTCAAGTCCAGGTCTACTCTGGTAGGGGGTCCAGTCAAGTTTGGATGAAGATGGACGAGAGAAGAGGGCAGAGGGCTGGACAAAAGGTTAGTCCAGCCAGAGTTGGTGACCGCTTGGATTCAATGTCTAAGGACAGCAAGTGTTGATCCCTTGCATAGGTTCTGGTCAAGAGGAGGAGATGGAGATGGACAAGAACAGGAGTAGTGACTTATGTTGATCTCAGACTAAGGAGTACAGGATAATCTACGGAGTACTTATACTAAGTAAGAGCTAGGGACAAGTATTCACAGTGACAAGTAAACAGCCTAAAAGGTGGACAAGGGATAACTGGAGAAGAAACTAGGTCAGGTCTGATGAAAATAAACTAGGTCTGGTGAAAATGATACAAGGTAGGAGATATATTGAGTAACATGGAGAACTCACATCAAGACAGGGTGGATGGGCAAGTGTGGTAAGGACTGGATAGAGACTAGACCAAGGGTCATAGTTAGCAGAGGTATATCTGTGCAACCATGACCAGAGTAACTGAGAGCGACTAGAGTTGAGCTGTAGGGCTGTGATGTGACCAGAGAGACCGGATAAGACCCAGAGTTGGACATGGACATAACATCATCATAGATAGCAAACTGTGCTTCATGCTTCCTTTGGAGGTATATAAATGCAAGAGCCTTTCAGGCAGTGACAGGATTGTTCTGGGTAGATCTAATATGGACCCTCAGGTCAGCTTCAATGTTTGTCTGCTTTAGCATCTGATTTATTCTAAGCTCCATCACTGATGTATTGTTTTCTGGGAAAGTCTCCTTACCATCCACCAGCCTCCAGAGGCCTTTGGAACAATGCAGGACCTTCATTTCCTTCCTCCAGGTGGAATAATTGAGGCCAGTAAGAGGTTTGTGTTCAAAGAAAATACAGAGGATCACACTTGTTCCCAGTGTCAGAGATTGGAGAGAAGAGACATTGGGCACAAAATTTTCAAGTATACAAACAATCCAAACAAGGGATAACAAGGAAAATCAACAGCCACAAGTCAGGTGACAAACCTTGAAAGGAAATAAGCTGAAGTAATCACTAAAAATGTGTCACATAACACAATAAGAGGTGCACAAACACCCAATATTAACAGTTTGATGTGATGAGTATGCTCAGAGGACATGATGATGATGAGTAGAGTGATAGGGATGATGGGAGAAGTCCTGATGATGATCTGGACTGCAATGAAAGGAGCTTGTGGGTATAAGGATGAGCGAGATGTTAGCTTTGGTGATTTCCACATCTTATTATGACTCTATTGCTTACTATCATGGTCTACCCTACTTACTACCAACTTGTTTCAGCTCCATAGCTGCACTGTAGTGCTAGATGTGCCCTTTACTTGTTTCCTTTACTTGTTGTTTACATTTATTTACCCAGAAGCCATATACCCTATAGAGTCCAGTGTTTCTGCTCTTCAATTAACTCACACTGGACTCTAGTCTGATCCTTATCTGAGCAGCTCAGCAGCACTCTGTGCATCTCCAGCAAGTTTTGGCTTGAACATGCTACTAGTATAGTGTGCTTCTTCTATGCATTTGACACTCAGCACATGGTAAGTTGCTTAATCTACAGTGATTGGCATCTGCTTTTCCAAGCACATTTCAGAATGCCCAGCAAAAGCTCTATCCCTCATCAGTACCCATGACCACATTGGTAATGGGGGATGCCCCCTCCTGTGCATTGTACTACAGGTACTATGCCAAAAGTGACCCCCACTTCTGGCATTCAGTGGAATCATATGGTTAATACATGCTGCTTCCAACCAAAGCCCCACTCCTTCCACTTCATCCATAATGAGGACAACATCAGCACCATGTTTGACTATCGCTCTCAAGCATGGAAGGTCAAATATGGTCACTAGTTCTGGAGGCACATCCCCTGCCAGGGCAGCTGATCCAGCCCCCATCACATAACCCAATCTTTTACACTCCCATAGCAAAGTTAGTGGTGTAGTTGGCTTGCGTTGGAAGGCTTTTATAGCCAGAGGATTGGATCATAAGTGCATTCTCTCTATTTTCAAGTGCATTTTCTGGGAAAACCTTAGCTTGTTATGTGGAACTCCTATGACCAGTGTGCTCTCATGAGCTTGTTGCTCTTCCTTATTCTACTACCCTCATCCATATCCAATTTGACCAGAACAGAATGATTAGTACCCTTGACTCAGACAGCAAATTCATATGCAACACTGTTTTGTCATTTGTAATGAAAGTGCAGCCCCATTTGCACAAGTGTCAAGTGATGCTAGAGGTGGTGTTTTCTCAGCATTGGGAGAGTGGCATCCAAAAAGTGGAAGATATCATTGAAGAATTTTCAGAGACTCTCATGGTTGTCATTGTTAACATCACAAAAACCAAAACCCAGGCTTCAGAGCCTGACAGCAAGGCATGGCAGATATTCTTGACCAGTCCCTTCCTCAATTTCAATGCATTCCTTTCCTTTGAAATGGACTCTGTATTGTCAGAGTTGGACATGGTATCTGTTGTCATAGCACCCAACAATAGGGTTTTTCAAGATTGGGTTGGACTATAAAACTAATAAAACAAACTTGCCACAAAACAACTGCATTTTAAATGCTGATTGGATTGCTTAATATAGTTCATTAGTATCTATACCTTGTGCTGTACATGCTGTATCCCTTGATGTTATTCGCATAGCCTTATGCACAGGATGGCAGTTGTGTACACTGCCCATACAGCATACAGCTATTCAAATAATTCATAAAAGAGCACTCTTGTGTCCAGTGTCAAAGACTAAATTATGAGGGAAGCTACACAGTAGAGACCTTGTGCCCAGTGTCAGAGACTGAAGAGAAAGGACTTTGGGTACAAGATTTTAAGTATACAAACAAAGCAAACAAAGCAAAACAGTGTAACATAAAACCCACAGATCACCTGATCAACCTGGAAAGGAAAAAGCTGAAGTAATCACTGGAAATGTGCCACACAACACAACAAGAGGTGCACAAACACCCAATGTTAACACCATGGTCTGCATCAGAGAATGTAATGAAGGTCTCAGGTTGTGAGGGATCAGGAGAATAGGTGATGGCATAGTCCAGGGTGCACTTAATGTACCACAGGAGGTGTTTGATAGTGAGCCAGTGGGCCCAGCCAGGGTTGGAGTTGAATCTAGTCAGTATTCCAACAGTATATGCAATATCTGGACGAGTAGTGGTAGCAAGGTACAACAGAGCACCAACAGCAGAGAGATAAGGAGTCTGACACATGGTTTCAGTTTCCTGTGCATTCTGAGAGCTCTGAGTGTGAGAGAGGCAAAGGCCAGGTTCCATGGGAGTGGAGTGTTTAAGCCAAAACTTGCTGAAAGTGCACAAAGTACTGCTGAGCTGCTCAAATAAGGTCCAGACTAGAGTCCAGTGTGAGTTAATTGAAGAGCAGAAACACTGGACTCTATAGGGTATGTGCACTTCTGGGTAAAAAAATGTAAACAACAAGTCAAGGAAACAAGTCAAGGGTGCATCTAGCACTACAATGTAGCTATGAAGCTAAGACAAGTTGATAGTAAGCATGGTAGACATGATAGTAAGTAATAGAGTCATAAGAAGAGGTGGAAATCACCAAAACTAACATGGAGATGAGCTTACAGTCTGCCATACCAAACCTATCCAGGATATCAAGGCAATACTGCCTTTGAGGGAGTAAGATAGAGCACTTGGAACAATCCCTGTCGATTTTGATCCCTAGAAGCTGAGTGGTAGGCACCATATTGTGGATCTTAAAGTGCTGGCTCAGTTGGGTGATAAAGGACTGTGTCAAGACCGGTTCTCCTCAACGATCTTACTAGGAGGTCCAGGGGTGCAGAGGACTAATGAGGAGGTAAGTCCAGACACTAGTAGGTGCTAGTTAGTGTGGACAGTCAAGTCCGGGTCATACGGACAAAGTCCGGGCACTAGAGAAGCACTGGGAGTAAGTTCGGGTTTTTGCAGAGTAAGTCCGGACTGCAGGAAAGTAAACCAGAGTAGCACAGCTTGTCCGGACGAAGGACATCCCAGAGGTGGGATAAGTCCTAAGAGGTCTAGCATTAAGTCTGGGACAGAGGTGGCTTTTGCCCTTGTGCAAGTAGGAGACTTGCTAGGAGCAGACATAGGACCAAGGGGACGAGATAGGATGGAGACCGAAGTTGGCCAGAGTTCAGGAGTTCAGATGAACAGATGGATTAGGAGAGCATAGTGGGTAGTACAGAGGGAGGAGTATCTTAGTTGAGATTTGATCTAAGGATCTACTAGGCCGGAGTTTGGTAGTTTATATAGTAAAGAGACTAGAGGTGAGTATATACGGTGACAAGTAAACACCTTAGTCAGGACAAGGGATACAGCAGAAGCAGACAGGAAAATAAACTAGGTACAGGAAAATAAACCAGAGCGGAAGCAGACACGGAGAACTAGGATTACAGGGATGACAGAGGAAAAGCAGGGACAAGGGAACTAGGCTGGAACAGGACAGGTAAGGGTCAGAGGTGGACTTAAAGCGATGTCCAGGACCGGAGAAAGTGGAACTGGAGGAAGTGCAAGAGCGGAGGGAGTGTGCAGGTGGAGGAAGGGCGGAGTAGCCAGAGGAAGGTCCGAAGTTGGACATGGAAATGTCCTAAGCCTTTGGTGGACCTAACAGAGGAAGCGGAGCAGGAGCAGGAGCAGAACTGAGCCAGAGTTGGATATACCAGCCGGAGTTGGGCTATGTCGCAGACCAGACAAAGGGAGTGGCCAGACTGAAACTGGAGTAGCAACTAATGGTAGGTACAGGTCTGACACAGAGGAGTTAGACTGCGGATCTGTCTGCAGGAAGACAGGGGTTAGTCCTAAGGGTGGAGATGGACGTAGGGACCAGAGTTGAGCTGGAGTGCAGCTATGAGGCTGGAGATGGCCAGACTAGATCCAGAGTTGCATCTATGCCTAAGGAGAGGTCAGGCGGACCAAGGTTAGACTGGAGTTGCAACTGGGAAAAGTATGGATATGACAGACTGGATGGTGGGTTCAGATTTCGAGGCTAGGGTCATATCATTGACAAAGAGAGGGAGAAGGATAGTTACACCATCCTTGGAGTATGTCAAGCACCTATGATCTCCACCTTGCTTCTGGGTGCTACTCTGATGAAAAGGAGGACAAGTCCAATGAGAGAAGGTACAACTCTGAAAAGAGAAGATGCAAGTCCAACATAGAGGAGGACAAGTCCTACAGGGGAGGAGTTCAGCACCTGAAGAAGAGGAAGGAAGATGTAGGGGGTGAGGGTGTCAGCTTCAGCTTATGTGCTGCGCCCTTGGACAGGCTCAGCCCTCGTATTTTGGAGGAGTGGAGTTATGACAGAGGAGTAGGCGTAGGAGTAGGAGTAGGAGTAGAAGTTGAGCTGGAGGAGGAACTTAGAGTCACACAGAAGCAAGATGAAGATGGGGCTTTGTTGATATTCATACTAAGGTATGAGGAAATACACAGAGACTTATATACTAACTGAAAGGACAGGATCCTTGTGATAAACACAAGATATGTGAAAGGTGGAGTAGGAGAAACACATGACAGGAGGAAACACATGAAAAGGGTAAACACATGGAAGAAGTAAGTAGCAACAGGGTGACAAGTAAGTGACAGGAAGGAAATAGGGTATGTACCTGAGGGTATGACAGAAGCAGGCTGGACAGACTGGAGGAACAGAGTAGGAGTTCAGAGGAGATACATTGGAGTTGGTAGGAGATATGTCAAAGCTAATAGGAGATACGTCGGTGTTGGTAGGAGATGCGTCAGAGCAAATAGGAGATGCATCAGAGCAAGTAGGAGATGTGTCGGAGTTGGCATGGATGTGACAGAGTAGATATAGATGCTGGCATGGGAGTAGGTCTGCCTGAAGTCAAGGGACTCGAGCACAGAGCACATCTTCTTGTTCTAGTGGTTTCCACCCTGTTTACTACCATAGATAGCCTTCTGGAGCAGGCACACCTTGGCTTGGGATCTCCCTCCACAAATCCTTCTGGTTGTGCCATATAGACCTCACAGTCCATTTCCCCATTGAGGTAGGCATGAGAGACGTTGAGAGAGTGCTGGTGGAGGTCTTGGAGTGCAGCAAGGGCAAGGATGACTCTGATGGAGGAAAGGCATGTTAAATTTGGTGATTTCCACCTCTTCTTATGACTCTATTACTTACTATCATGGTCTACCCTACTTACTACCAACTTGTTTTAGCTTCATAGCTACATTGTAGTGCTAAATGTGCCCTTGATTTGTTTCCTTGACTTGTTGTTTATTTTTTTACCCAGAAGCGCACATACCCTATAAAGTCCAGTGTTTCTCCTCTTTAGTTACTCACACTGGATTCTAGGTGTTGTATACCTCTCCACAACTGTTTATATCATTAGTTACTCACACTAGACTCTAGTCTGGACCTTATCTGAGCAGCTTAGCAGCACTTTGTGTACTTCCAGCAAGTTTTGGCTTGAACAAACTATAGGTAGTAAAAGGATGACACTCACTTTAAGTTCAATAGGGGCATTAGGGGTGAGCTTATTAGCACCATTGCGAATAGCTCTGAACTTTGGGGATGGCCCAATGAGATTGGTGGCCAAGAGCCCTCTAAATTCTCCTTTGAGCCTGAGATCATTCATATAAGCAATGACTAAAAGGAAGTTTAAAAGCTTAGTCCATGTAGTAGCAATGTTTTTCAATGACAATCAGTATATATGGCTCAATGATGAAAATATGGTACTCACTTGGTTCTGTAGATCCTCTGGGGGACTTTAATTTCATGCTTCTCTTTCCAGTTGCCCTTCTGCTTCCTTTGGTATCCATTGGGCTCTACCTCCTCTTCCTCTTTTTTCTCCTTTTCCTTCTATCCTTCTTGTCCTCATCCTCTTAATTCTCCTCTTCTTCAATGTTTTTTTTATTTTAGAATTTAGTTCATGTGGATAAGCTGGTAGTTTGACTCACCATTTCTCCTATGATCTCTTTCTGCCTGTTGGTACAATCTTTTGGTTGCCCCAGGTTGTGGCCAAGAATGATTGGACCTTGACATGGCAAAGAAATGTCTTTTCTGGCAGGTAGAGGAGGTATAACAGAAATGAAATGAAAGTGAGCAGTTAGCTAAGGGAAAGGAAAGTCTCGATATCAACATTATCTTCCATGTTCAATGTACCAAACCTGTTGGTGCATAACAGTAACCACCATCATGACTGATGATGACAACAACCTGTCTGTTTTGGTGATTTCCACCTTTTTTTTATGACTCTATTGCTTACTATCATGGTCTACCCTACTTGCTACCAACTTGTTACAGCTTCATAGCTGTGACTTTGAATGTTTTTCATGGTGATGGAGGTGTGTAGAAGAAGCTGGGAAGACTATTGCTACCTGTCCAGCACCAATTACCCCCTTGGAAATATATGGTCAGAGTGAGATGACACCATGGGGGTCAGTGAGGAATCTATGTCTAAAGTTGAAAACCAGGCATCTTAGAAATCTACTCCAGCACTACCTTATGTAAACAGGTCAAGGGCTAGGGACCATCTTCCTTCTAGGGCAGTGTATGGCATCAATATACAGGAGGATTCCAATCAAAGAAGACAGAAACATGTGAAGGACTGGCCTGCTGGATCAATGTTTCATTTTCCATGGCTGACTGCTCTATTGTATCTTCATGCCTATCAGGATCATAGATGGAAACCATTTGATCCCACATATGATGAGTATGATGATGGGCCCATCTTGGAAAGCTTGCATCAGGAGTACAACTGAGACAACCCTAGGTGAAGACACCAAGGACCCTACTACATACTGGGACTCTGTGTCAAGCACCTATGATCTTCACCTTGCTTCTGGGTGCTACTCCGACGAAAAAGGGGACAAGTCCAATGGGAGGAGGTACAACTCCGAAAGGAGGAGATGCAAGTCCGATGTAGAGGAGGACAAGTCCTACAGGGGAGAAGTTCAGCACCTGAAGAAGAGGAAGGAAGATGTAGGGGGTGAGGGCATCGGCTTCAGCTTATGTGCTACACCCTTGGACAGGCTCAGCCCTCGTATTTCGGAGGAGCGGAGTTACGACGGAGGAGTAGGAGTAGGAGTAGGAGTAGGAGTTGAGTCGGAGGAGGAACTTAGAGTCAGGCAGAAGCAAGATGAGGACGGGGCTTTGTTGATATTCGTACTAAGGTACGAGGAGATACACAGAGACTTATATACTAACTGAAAGGACAGGATCCTTGTGAT
>Ga0307516_10004817_pt1 | contig 16427 bp, 23 predicted proteins | sample 19_EM_MG_FD_203310 | JGI IMG/M metagenome (GOLD analysis project Ga0307516, IMG submission 203310) | Populus trichocarpa ectomycorrhiza microbial communities from riparian zone in the Pacific Northwest, United States - 19_EM | ecosystem: Host-associated > Plants > Roots > Unclassified | place...
AGACCCCCACGTGCACCCCCCGCATCGCTGATAGTCCCAACCAGTCGAATGGCTCCGAGTTGTTCTGGATGAAGCCCACCACTGTAAGTCCCGCTCTAGCAAGACCGCCAAAGCGGTCTACGCATTGAAGGCAAGAAGAAGGTGGGCCGTCACGGGTACACCGATTGTGAACCGGTTGGAGGACCTATATTCCCTTTTGTATGTCTCTCCCCAGTGCTCCGCCGGGAGGAGCTGACGGTGGACATTTTTATAGGAAGTTCCTAGACTTTGTCCCTTGGTCGAGTTACTCTTTTTTCCGATCGTACGTCCGGCCGCATCAGGCCACCAGCTGCCCTGAAACCCACTGACGGGAAACCTAGATTTATCACCCTACCTTTCATCGCGCAAGATCCCAAGGCCATCGAAATCGTCCAGGTGGGGGATTTCACGAGACCCAGATCGTTCGCCTCCAACGGATTCCTCGTATAGGTCATCCTCGAAAGCATCCTCCTCAGGCGGCAAAAGAACACGAAGGATCATACCGGGAAGCCAATCGTCGAGCTCCCGCCAAAAATTGTGCGGGCTTTCGTTGATCGCACAGTTTTTGTGTTGCTGACCCATAAACCGCCCCGCTAGGTTGAGGTGGAAACCCTCGAGTTCTCACTTTCGGAGAGGAAGTTGTACGATTCGATCTATCTGGATGTTCGGAAGAAGTTCGAGAGGTTGAATGAGAAGGGTTTAGTCAATAAGAACTATACCAGCATCCTTGCGATGCTTATGAGGTACGACTTGCCGCTCCTCCATCCGGTGGCTCCAATCGTGACATCCATGGAAACCCAGGCTTCGCCGGGCAGTTCTCCATCCTCACCTTGTCATGGCTCAAGAACTCGAAAACTCGTCCACTTCTGCAGGCGGGACGGTCAAACTCGAAGACCTGGTTAAACACGAATCTGACGGGTTCACAGTATCAAAGGCTAACACCGCCTTCGTGGAAGAGACCTTGAAATCCCTGAACGCGGGGTCGGAGAATCAAGGTGAAGGAGGCGAGTGTCCTCTGTGTTTGGATATGATGGAAACTCCTGTCTTGATTCCCCCATGCATGCATAAATGGTGCGGTCGTGGACACGTCATGTGAATTTTGGTCACTTACTGGGGTCGGGCTTACAGTTGTAAGGACTGCGTCGTGAATTTCCTCGAGACGTGCCAGGAACAAGGGAGGGACGGCGTGTGTCCGATCTGTTCGAGCGGTCCTGTGAAGGAGGGAGATCTACTAGAACTTGTTTTGAAGAAGGAGAGTGATGCGGGGGAGGAGGGAAGTACACCCAAAGTGGTAATCCGGAAAAACGACTTCGTTTCTTCAACGAAGATCGAGGCCCTGATACGGAACCTTCGTACGGCCTCCGACCCCTTCCCAACACCCTACTCTGACACGCCGACGGCAATGCAGGCCGGATCCGAGACCAAGACCCCAACTTCCGGGCGGTGGTTTTCTCCCAATTCACGACCTTCCTTGACATAATCCAAGCCGCTCTCGGCCGAGAGTCGCTAATGTACGCCCGGTTCGACGGTACGATGGACCTGAAGAAACGTCAAGCCGCCATCAAGACCTTCAAGGATCCGAATGGACCAGACGGGAAGCCGAAACCGATGGTGTTGTTAATCTCGTTGAAGGCGGGAGGCGTGGGTTTGAATTTGACGAACGCGAATCACGCCTTCATGGTGAGCGGTTTCTGTACCCTCCGTGGGAAATCTTGGTTTCACTGATCGGATGGTGGGGGCTTCCCAGATGGATTGCTGGTGGAACGCGGCGGTTGAAAATCAAGGTCAGCCGTTTGGCATGTACTACGTCCTTTGCTCGTGCCCACCCAAAGGCTACCGTAGCCATTGACCGGCTACACCGGGTTACCCAGGAACGGACCGTCTACGTCAAACATTTCATCGTAAGACGCCTCCCACTTCTACGTGAGATCCTGACTCCACCTCTCCCCAGATTAAAAACACAATCGAGGCCAGGATCCTTCAAATCCAGAAACGCAAGACTGCGATCGTCAAGGAAGCGTTCAAAGGGAAAGGAAAGGGCGAAAAACACGACGCAGAGAGCATGCAGAATTTGAGGATCATGTTTGGGATGGACGCCGAGGAGGTGCTGGCGATTGCTCCTACTCAGCGAACACAGAGGCGGTGATCCGTGAGCATATGGTAGAGTGCGTGATGGTACATATACCGCTTCCTGCTATTTATTTCACAAGCCTGCTTACTTGTACAGCTAATCTTGAATATATACGAACAACATCTATGGGCGGGGGCCGATGATCGTATATCCATCCCCCTGCGGCCCCTGAAGAATTCATACGGAGTACAACGGGTCGGGAGAAGGGAGCGGGAAGCACTACAGGGGATCAGATGATAGGTTCTCCCCCAATCGTGAAATGTACATGATCGCCCTCTCCAAGAGTCAGCTCCACGGGCAACCGTGGGTCGATCCTGACTGGACCGCTGTTGCCGACGAAGAAATCGCCCCTGGTCCAATTTCTGGTTATCGCGGCGGTTTCTTCATCGGTGAGGATCCTTGGGCGTTTGTTCGGCCTGAAGTTCGGAGTTCCGCCGGCGGTTGCGGTGGAACTAGATGTGGTGCTTGCGGAAGGCGGCGGAGGGGGAGGAGCGGGTTGTGGTGGGGGAGGGCCGGCGAAGGCGTTGTAGTCGTAGTACGGAGGTTGGGAGAGGGGATGGATAGGAGGGTAGGGCAGTGGGGGAGCAAATTGGCCCATCGGCTGCGGGGGGACGATACCTATTCGAATTCAGTGAGCTGGCCATTAGAATAGGCCAATAAAGACTTGCCTGGTGGTTGTTCACCGCCGTCTGGCTCGGGGTATGCGCAGGTTGCACCCAAACCGCGTTTCAGGCAGCTCTGGAGCAACAACCGTTCAGGATTCAATGAACAATAGACAGAGGAGGATCGCAGACCTGACAGGGTAGAACCTCGCTACACCTTGTCTTGCCTGCATGGCACGTCGCACAAGCTCTCCTCACGGACGGACCCTCTACACGAGTGGGTTAGAAGATAAGATTAAGGTCAGAGGGAAAGGAAGCGAGAGACGACGGACTTTTCCTTCCGCCAGCAGAGGAGCTGTCCGGTTGTTGTTGGCTGGGTTGCCCATTCTGTTGCTGGGGAGTCTGAGGTTGCTGTTGCTGTTGTTGGCCTTGCTGCTGCTGGTCGATGGATTGGAGGTGGTCGAACTCGGTCTCTTCGGACGCCATGGACGGCGGTGTCGGTCGGGGGCGACGGCGAGTTTGCTCGGCCTTGTCCGGCCCTTCTCGGAGCCACTTCAGCCCAGAACCGTGACGATGGACTCTCCCCCGGTCCCGTTTGCTGACTTCGAGTTCAACTTCGACCCCGTCCTACACCATCTCTTTCCTTCTCCGCCGCCATTGCCACCCGCCGCGGACCTGTTCACCCAGTCAGAGACAACAGATATCCTTGGTTTCCTCGATAACTTCAACTGGGAATTCGATGAATCGGAACAAGCCACCGCTGCCACAGAGGACTGGGTCACCTCCATCGCGCCGGCCAACACCATGAACCTCAGTGCAAGCCTCCTGAACAATACAAATCCGTTATCACATCCCCCACTCCTTCCACCGCCACTCCCCACGGTTACTACGATCATCACTTCGCCTGTCGTAGCGAAACAGAACGGCACCTCTACCGGGAAAGTCACCACGAGCAGGCCAAAGGGCCAACTCTCTGCCCCGCAGAAACGGCTCAACCACATTATGTCCGAGCAGAAGCGAAGAAACGCTATCAGGGACGGCTATGTCCAGCTCACGGCGCTTCTCGCTCCAGCCGGAGCTCCTCCCGGAACTGGAATGCCGACCCGTGGTCGGCCTAAAGGGAGCGGAAACCGTGGGAAGGGAAAGTGTCAGGGGAAGAGTGGGATCCTGTTCAGGGCGGTTGACTACTGTCGCTTCATGGAGGAGAACATCCAGGCACTCCGGGACGAGGTGGCCAGGGTGGAAGCAGCGGCTACGGGGAATCATCCGGTCCTCGCCCCAGCTTGAGGTCAAGGTGATGTCAGCGGATCACCACTTCTGCTCTCCCAAACTCATTGGATCCAGCAGTGTCTCCCGGCATTCGAGCGTCGTAAAACAACCTACCTGGTTGACCTGCGGACCGACAGTCTTTCATACCCACGATCGACCATCGTGCTTGTACGATATCTCCGGGCTTCACGATAATAACAACTGTAATCCTGTATCCTATCCATTTCGTGGCCGTACTGGCTGCCAAGAGTCGGGCTTACCCGTCGTACCATCCCCAACCGGATGTCTACGAAACATATCAAGCACCCCACCTCTGAAGGTGCAGCGTCAGGTGTCCTGAGCTCTGGCTATCGTATCAGGGCCCCGCAAAATCGAAAAACACCTGGTCAAGAGCTCGACTGGAAGGGTTCGTGAATCCAATCCCATATTGTTGCCACCCGCGGTCCTGGTCACGCCGATACATATGTTGATCACGTTCCCTTTCGTCTGCAAGCGTATCAGCAAAATCTATTCTTCTTGTACTAAGTAGTTGTTGCGGGGTATCGAGGGTACAGACGAACAGCGCCGCCCTGAATCCTTGCAAGACACAGGACCCTTCCATCTATTCTCCAGTCGACCGTCCTGAGTGAATACTGGATCAAGGATCGTAACGTTGGAAGGTCGGGTCCTCAGAGCTGGTATACGCTGAAAAGTCGCGGGAACCGGGCGAATGAAGTGAGGAAATGAGAGGAGAAGGAAACCCGTCTCGGCCGTTGCCGTGCTACGCCTCGCTTCCCTTCCCTCTTGTTGGATGTCTCGTGTCTCGCCATACCCCACAACGCCCCGAAGCGTTCGTCCAATCCTGGATTATGGCGAACCTCAGCCCACGAAACCTCTCGAAATTGGCCGTTCGGTCCGGCCTTCGACCCCCACGAACCCCGCCCTCTCAAATGGACCATCGCGGCCGCAGAGATCTGGTCTGAGGAGACAGACATCAATCTCTTCTGTAGACTCGAATATGACTAGAGACTCAAGGAATGACCCCACATCGGGGATTCGTCGAGCATCACCTCGCTCGCGATCAAGACCCGCCCCGGGGCCGATATCCGCCTCCCCGGAGGAGTTGTCCCCGCTCTCCACCACGACTTCTCCAGGTGCCTCTGCTAGTCTAAATGCCGCCTTGTCGGCACTACAAAGTGCGGGCCAGAGGAGGAGGGCTATGACTGCTGGGAGCGAAGATGCGGAATGGGAACGTCAGCGAATGCGCGAACAAGAAGCGGAACGACAGCTGCAGAAGCGTATCAAGGACCGCGTACCCCAAAGGCGTGCAAAAGGAAAGGCAAAAGCTGGCGATATCGATGGTATGTGTATCGCCGTCGTCGTCGCTGCATACACCATGGGCTTCACAGTGCGTGCATTTGTGTCCTAGCGGTGCTGGATCAAATTCAGGACGAATGGGAGCCATGCACATCGCCAGATGTAAGATAACTCATTCCAGATGAGCCATACGATACTGAAGTCGCAAAAAGTTCAGCCCTGTAGATCTCGCGCTCGAACTTCTCAACGAATCGTCAACAGGAAAAGACATGCGTTCTTTCCAATCCACCAAGCGTCTACTATTCGACGCTCTCAAGGGATCCGTCGACAGTACGCTGGCCACCCAACTCCTCTTAGACAGGATCTGACCCATATGCAGAAAATTACCAGGCGTTTGCTGCAGCGCTGCCCCACCACGCATCCATGTTGATACAGCTTAACAATACCCAACTATATATGAAGGAAGCCCGAACCTCTCTAACGGAAGCCAAGGAGTCCTTGGGTAATAAACGTGCCGATCTTTTGCAGATGTGGTCACGGCGACAAACTCTGGAGGAGATGACGCGGATATTGGACCAAATGTATGATTTGGTGACTCCATTGTGATTTCCCAGTTGTTGATCATACCTTAGAGAACATCTTAAGTCCGTTCCGGACGCTCTAGAGAGTTTGATCTCCGAGAAGCGTTTGTTGCAGGCAGCCATTCTACTCGTCCGTAGCCTGAAGACCGTCCGGAACTCTGACATGATGGAGATTGGAGCGGTTACAGACCTTCGAAACTATTTCGTGTCCCAAGAACCCGTGAGCATCTCGGGTCTTTTGTCATGTATCAATTTTGACCCCCAGTAGGCATTGCGCGAGATCCTCATCGACGAACTCCACAGCCACCTCTATCTGAAGTCGGTGTTTACCGGTTCGAGATGGGTCGCGTACAGTCACAGTCAACAGACCCGTGAGTATAACCTGAGGCGCATCTTCGGAAAGCACCGGTTGATTGACTGGTCCTAGTTCCGAAGACCGGATACGACTTGGAACTGCCAGAATCCATACGATCCGCTCCAAAACACGACTCGGAGTCCGAGTCCGGGGGGGACCTACCGGATCGTTACAAGCATTTCATCGCCGAACTCGCGGTGCGGCCCAACGACTCCCCGCTGGACGTCGAGGATCACCGCCTACGAAATAGAATGTCTGGGTCATCCCCCACCACTGGAGCGGGTTCTAGTAACTCTTTTGGCTCGAGCTCGAGCATTGCCGGGATGGCTTCTTCTCTGAACAAGAGCCCTGAATCGGATTCATTTGCGTACATGGAGACCCTGTTAGAAGCTCTGGCAGTATTGGGTAAACTCGGGAGCGCATTGGATGCTGTTGCCCAACGGCTCCCCCAGGAAATATACGCGCTGGTTGAGTCGACTTTGGACGAGGTTTCCGAACGGGCCGATTATCTCAGGAAGGGCTCCGTTCTTGACGGTGGAGAGCTCAGGGCGGGCATCGAGGATATCTATGTTGTCTCGTCTGGAGCGAACCATACCAATCTCGGATTACTTTCACCAACTGCACACACCTTGCTATCGGCCGCCGGTAAAGGGCGGGGTGCTTTATTGAGTCCCTCATCGTTGAGATCGGCCGCTTTGGAGGCATCAGCGAAGCAAATCGACCACGAGATCCTAAAAGATTTCTTCTGGACGTTATACTCGAAGCTTGACGCCGTCGCCCAGGGGCTTGGTGTCGTTTCGGAAGTTGCGAATAGGATTGGATCGGTATGTATTACTTTGTGTCAGATGTCGGTGTATTTCACAATCCGAGGTCAGCGGAGAGACTTCAAAGACTCGTCGGGTGCTAAGCCCGGGCAACTGTTCCCCCTTGGCGAGATCGTGGTCCCCCTACACGCAGAGGTACAGTGTCCCGAGATGACCTTCGATTACCCGCTAAAAATGCACCGTTGCAGATCCGAACATTGTTGTCCGACTATCTCACAGACGAAGAGCAAGGTTCGATGTCGGGCAGGAACCCGTTAGCCTCTATCAACGAAGTCTTGCGTGAGGGTAAATTCGGAAGAGATAGGTCCAAGGTACCCTTGTCGTCTTCAATCCCGAGAAGCTAAGACTCACCTGTTTCCACAAGCACGTCTTCCGCTTCGCGGACGGAGACGTAAAATCGACGAGTAAAGCCCTCCGAGCACATGAAGACGAGTTGAATCGCGTTCTGAAAGACACAGTTCCTGGCCTTGTCTCAGGTCTAGCCGAGGCATCCGTTCAGGCCACACTTTCCGCAGTTGGGACGGATGATCACCTCATCAACCCAGGGCAACATCACCGAGTGCTTATTAAACCTGACGCCTTCCATGTCAGCGTGCTGTTCCAGCCCACGCTCGCGTTCTTACAACGGATCGCGGATGTCTTGCCGAGCGGAATGGATTCAACCCGAGCGTCGAGTGCGGTTATGGACGATTTCGTGCTCAAGGTGTACCTTCCACAATTGCAAGAGAAAGTTACGGAACTGTTTTTGCATTCCGTCAACGGTAGGCGAGATCTCAGCCCTGATTTGGAGTGGGTCCACTCAGCCGTTGATAGGGATCTATGCGTTCCAACCAGATACCAGCACCTCCAGGCTCTCCCACCAACCGCTCATCAAAGCTACGACCCGACTCATGGCATTGATCAACTCCCTCTGTGCCATGCTCCGAACATCGCCGTTCCACAAGGATAACTACTCGCGGCTGATCCTCACAGTTGTGGTGGAGTTCTACCAGAGGTGCTCTACGAGGTTCCAGGAGCTCATCTTGACCGGGGAACAGAAGACAGCCGATGCTGACCCGAAAGTTGCCCTGGCAGCAGATTGGGCGCAGAGGCCGGATTTACACCCTTGCCTGTCGGAGATATTTAAGATAGCCGAGATCAACACCCCGAAGAAGGATCAACTGCACCGACAGGAAACACATCTGGAGCTGAACTTCGTTGGGGAAGACGGCACTGTGGAGAAGGACAACCTGATTGGGTCTACCAGGAACCTGGCAACGCTTGGGAGTCTCTACACAAGTCTGGTGAGTGGTCATCAAAACTCTTATTGTGTATGGCTGAACGAACCGTGACCGTCTTCCAGCGTTGGTTCATCGGCGCGTTGGATGCTCTCAAAGCCGACCCCGAGGTTGCGCTGTCGCCGACTACCCCCCTCAGGTTGGTGCCAATGTCTGCAGTAACTCCGTACACTGCGGGCGTCCCCTTCCTGCGACCGGTCGACCCTTCAGAACCACTCCGACTCCCGTTGTCGAAAGAGATGTCAATGTGAGCCTCGGTCTTTCCCCTCCCCGCTGGCCGTGACGAACCCTTGCTTGTAGTCGTTTCTACTCTTTATTCGAGACATACAAACAATTGGCTGAGTGGGTTCTCTTCACGATTCGTATGGATATACGTTGTCGCGCGATTTACCACCTGATGTCGTCGATGCGGCATGTAAGTGATGCTCTTGTATTCCCGGCTGGGGGTTCTGAGCTTTTTCGTTTAAAAAATCTAGGGGAACTATAACCTCGAGCGGGAAGCATCCGAACCGGATCCTCACATTGTCGATCTAAACAGTGAGCTGACCAACTGTGAAGGCAATCTATCGACAGCCGTTGGAGAGAGGGAACATGCGTGCGTCTTCCTGGTTACCCCGTTAGACCTTCGACCTCACGTTTCTGTCCCCAAGTTTCGCTTTCGAAGGCATCGGTCAATTGCTTGAGTTTCTATTGATTTCAGAAGCTAAACGTATTCGTCTGGCGAACGCGAACGGTATCAGGAAGATGATCAGGAACATCTTGGCCCTCCAGCAGAGTATCAAAACCCTCACGAGTGACACCAGGGGGGCAGACTTTGATCGTGCGAAAAAGTATTACACCCTGTTTTTCAGGACCCCGACGGTATGTGTCTTGTACAGGGAATGCATCCTGGCCCTCACGTGCTGAACGGGTGCATAGGAATTAATCGAGAGCATCAAAGTCAAGCAAGAGTTCGCGTTCGAGGAGTACCATGTCATGCTCAAGCTGATCTGCGGAGTGGACCAGACGGTCCCCAACGCGGGCCCTGCTCAAGCCGCCGATAGGTCGTATGGGATGCACGTCATCGAGTTGCAACAGTTGGAGATGGAGTCGGCAAACGAAGATTATCGGTGACCCTTCCGTACTCGACCCGAGAATAAAACGCGTTGAAGAGTGGTTTTGTTAGGGTGATATGTATTAGCTCCTCTATTATTGTAACTAGGGTTGCAGAGCTCCAGAAAGTACAATGCACGAGCCGTACCGCGGCAAGTCGGTCAGAATCAGTGAGGGGAGGTGACCTGCTGGTTCATCACGGTTTTGGGTGGGGCTCACCAAATCCTCTCCCGACCATACTCCCCTTGAACAGTCGAACACCTTTCAGCGCAGGTGGGCCAGAGCGGGGAGGCAACTCTCCCCTCTGAGGTCTTTCGTCAGCTGTTCCGCTAAAGCGTCTGGGTTTCCTCAAATCCTCAGGGTGGGGTGGTCCGCCCGTCCGATCCGACCCCAGGTGGTACGGGCGGGCGGTGCGCATCGATTTCATACGAACTTGATGGTTTTCACCGACCTCTTTCATCTTCGTTTTTGGATGTTCCTCCACCATCGGCTTCGACTCGACCTCTGGTACTCCCTCCTCCGGACGGTGTTCCTCGGGTGGATCGTCGCCGTCCACCCAATTCGCCCTCTGAGGACACGGATGGGCCGCGTGTTTTGATTTCTCGTAGGCTCGAGGATCTTGATCCACCTCTGGCTTCCTATCCGCCATCGGCATCTTAGGTTCCTGCGACAGTGGAGATTCCAGGTCTACCCCGGGTTCCAGTGGGGGAGGGGGTAATCTCAGCCAGGCCAAATCGGCCTCATCAGCCATCGGGACTGTCAAGGTCAACCCAGTCAACAAGCTCGAGCTTGCCAAAGGTGACAAAGAGACCTCGTACTTCCCGACTGGACTATTAGGATGCTTGAGGTACGTCAGAATAGGGATTCTTCCGAGAAGTTTTTGGTGTTGACGGCGAATGAAACGGTTGACGGTGGAAGTGGACGGGGTGTTGTTTGTTGAGTTCGGGAAAGTCGGATTCGTGGCATGCTTTTGGATGTTGGGGTTTGGGGAGGCGATGGATTCTAGGTCGCGGAGGACAGAGGTTCCCTGGAACCCTACGGGTGGCGGCGTGGGTTCCTCAGTATCTGCTCCTTCGACTGTGCCAGTTTCTACGAGTTTGTCGAGCGGCGTGGGTGATCTGACAGCATGAACTCTGGAAGCTTCAATCGGCGGCCGCACTTTCGCCGTCTCCTCTTCGAAAAACCTCCACCTCAGGTTGACCTCTCGCCTCTTACTCAACGGTCCAAGGATCTTTGCGTCGGACGACTCTGGGTCAGCCCGCGGTGGCAGGGTAGGGGGATTCCGCAGTTGCTTTGGCGTGCGGGGAGATCCACCACGATGTGACAAATTTGATCCCAGGAGTGCGGTCATTTCGGGGGAGTACACCGGTGGACGGGATGATTCGACAGGGGGGATGATTCGTGGGGGAAGTGGGGCGGATGGGTCACCAAGGAGAGGCTGGAGAAGGTTGGACCTTGTTAGCAGGCAATGAAATAAGGTATATGGACGGACTTACCTCCATTAGCTCCCGCCGTAACTTGCCTTTCCTCCCGTATGCAAGAAAGAGAACGTGTTTGTACGCTGCGTTGTTCCCATTGTTCGCGGCTTCAAGTTTCTTCAACTCCTATTGGAACCGAATTCTTTCAGCGATATCAACACAGGTAAATCACAACCAGAGCGCACCCTTGAGATCCGCTTGTATCTCGCCTTGAAGCCAGGGGACTTTGGACTGGGTAGGGCTCTGATGTCATCCCCGACCTTGATCTTGTAGAATTCCCTGCGAGCGAAATAGGGTGGTACCAACAGACGCAGTAGTCCTTAATCGTGGCTTACCGGAGGTATCGTGTAGGGAGGTTTTCAATTTCTCTTGCAAACGCGCGAGACAACGACGCGAGGGTGTTAGCGGATGACCCGAGAGCGGGAGGCAACATGCCACCGATCACCACTTCGGGCCAAGCCGATGGAGCAGCGGGAAGCTCGGCCCGAACCGACTCCAAGGGAGCAATCCCTGCTCCGAATTCGAGCAACCGTCGGAAAATGAGCGTGTGTTACAATGCCTAGAAATAAGAACAACAAGAGAACCCGAGGTCTAGGTACGGAAATGGGATACAATACATCCAACGTGGGTCGGTCCTATACGATGGTTTTGGCCGATAGCTTACAATCAACTCCAATTTCGTGAGTAACATTCCCCGCATCTACGGAAAACCTCCCAACCCTAAACGTCCTCGAGAAGGGGTCCATACCGATGTCTTCCATGACGTGATCACCCGTGGCGGCCATCTCCTTGTCGTCGTCAATCTGCATGGGGAGTTCCTGTGACCAGACCTCAGCGAATTGTCATGGCATGTGTAGTGAGGGGACGAACAGGTGTCAGGTTTCTACTTTGCCGACGGAAGAAGGTGGTGTTTAAAAAAACGGAAGGGGAGAGTTCTTGAGGTGAGCCGGCGTGACGGCCGCGGATACCATCGCGAGCATTCAACCTACGAACCAGGAGACGTTCGGCGGGTATTCCCGAAAAGGTAGGCAGAAGACGCACGTAGCGAGGAAAGAATTCGCGTAAAGCTTGCTGATCATGAAATGCAGCGCGAGGAATACTAAACTATCGTTCATCCCGATCCACTGTTTGGCGTTCTGAATAAGCGATGCCGAGAGCTAGAACGGGGCACTCACAAAACCTAGCGATACAACAATGGTAATACTAGAAGCCGTGGGTTTAGAAGCGGCGGGGGAGTGCTTGGGGTAGAACTCACGTCGTCAGCAGTCCGCTTTGTATGGTGTAAAATGACAGAGTATCGATGACACGATCCATACTGGGGAGTGGGGGTCAGTCTCGTCGTCGCACCGAACAGCTCGCGGGAAACCTACTTTGCGAAGCCGGTTCTCGACTTCCCCAGGTAATACAACAGAATCCCAGTCAACAAAATATCCAAAGCGGATGATGTAGCAAGCCCTAAGGTAAAGACCCACTGATCCAGGTTGTGTGTGGTAAGGAGACCGAACCTAGAGGCATGAGGACGCAAAAACGTACTGCGACGTTCTCGAGGAAGAGAGAGAATTTCCCATATACAAGCATCTTGGCGCATGTGGCTGGGTTCGAAGTCAGAGACACGAAGAGAAGCGTGGCGATACATATATACCACATGCTGCACCGACGCGGACGAGCCCGAGGACGATCTGAAACCCAATTAGGTCCCTCAGGGTGGAAGGGTGGGTGACAAACTTACCAAAGGGGCAGCGATCAGCAAACTGCCGCTGACTTCATGCTAGCCGTTAGAACATGTACAGGCCCTGGAGGGAAGAGCGAGAGCCTACGTCGATATACCCGGCTGATAAAAAAACCGTGCACGATGATCGTGATCAATGCGGTGATGACGATCGAGACCTGGCACAAGACCCGTCAGGAACAAAAACCATAATCCAGTGTTGACCATACAGCAACCGTGCTGGGTGGAAGTCCTTGAGCACGAGGACCAGAATTGAGTGATGGACGATGACCTACGGAGGGATCTGGTCTGCGTCGGTGTTACCGAAATTGGAGATAATCCACGTCCAACTTGAAGCGAGGACCATAATTGTGTGCAACATATCGAGTAGCCTGTTTCCACCATTGAGTTCGAGGTGTGGGGCGGCTGTAGCCTGTGGTGGGCACTGACCAGACCACGAACACCTTTCTGGAATTTAACACTACTACCGAATCGCGCACCCGGGAAGGGCTTACCATGAGTTTTGTTGAAACCTTGTCCCTTCGATACTGCCTAAAATACATCGAGACTTGTGTACATACAACACCGGTGAGCCTGTCCAGCGGTGAGCTTCGTGATCACCGGAGCTCGTGAGGTGCGAGGGGGACGTACACTCCGGCGATGCTCCCACCAACAAAAATAGCACCAAGGGTCGAGGCGATGTTCTTGGACATGGTGCCGAGGTCAGAAAGGGGGAAACGAATGGGAGGGAGGGAGGGAGGCTTCGCCAATCCGGTTCGCACTGAACTTCAATCGGGATCCCTGTAGATATATATATACGGGATTTCCGCGCCTCTCCCGGAATGCACGGATAATCGAACAAGAAGCCGGTTACTCCAGCTTCTATAACTGGTGGCTTTGAATGAAAGAACGTGGCGGTGAATTGCGGCGAGTCGGTGGATGGCCTTCCACATATATTGGACAGATCTTATCACCAACAGGAACGTGGCCGCACGATTGCCGTCGAACCGTATCGTTCCATTTGTTCACGTCGGGGCCTGCAGTTCGGACTGTACGTCGTTCGGCAATAGATGGGTGAGAACTGCCACGGTCATCCGGTGCGAGGGGGCACGCGGACACCACTGAGTCACGTTGGTCAGGATGACGGATAACCCATTCCAAAGTCCTCGTGGACTGGAGATGAACGCCGGATGCTTTGATTAACTTCCCTTCATCGCAAGGTCTCAGTGGTTAGCGTACCTAGTTGACATCGCAATGGAAAGGTGAGACAAACTGCGGGTTCCACCGTTCGTCACCTGGAATCGGTCGCTTGTAGCGAAATTGGGTGGAGCGGTCGCTCGTGAGGGGTGGAAACACTACCTCCGGAAGAAGCAGTGGATGACCCGACCTTGCCACGGTGACACCTGCGGCGATTACACCAGTGTATGAACTCCTCTGAGAGACGAACTCTTCTTGCCATATGGGGTTGCGCAAGCGAACTGGAGAGAGACAACATTTTGAATGTGCGTCGATGGGGAAACAAGCGTTTTGGTGACCGAAAAAAAAACATTCCAAGCTGTTCCCGACGCCGTTTACAGACGATACTCGGCAAGCGCTGCTGAAATGGTGCCATCAGGCACTTCTGATTCAAGCCTCGAACATACCCTCAGTCATTACACATCTCCCGTCACCAAAACCATCTCAAACGAGGGAACCATGCCGTTTGGGTGAATGTTGAGGCGGGAGTTGCAGATGTATAGAGATCCGAGGCCCTGAGGTTATTTGAACACGGTAAACTTTTGTGGGACGGGGGCGTCAAAGGGGTACCGGAGGATCCCGACGGAGGGACGCCTTGAGGTTAATGACGCCGACCCGCCCGGGCTGGAATCAAAGTCAACTGAAAGATAAAAAATTGTGGGGTGGAGCTTCAAAGATCCTTTCAAACCCATCGTTTGTCCGTAAATGTATACATCCGACGCAAAGAAAATGCGGAGGCGGGCACCGGATGCTTCAGCTCGGAGAAAAGGACATAATGGAGGTTCCGCATGACAGAATGAAGGTGGTTATGCTCGTACGGAGTGATTGGGGTTTACACAATTTGGGACGAGGGGAACCTACCGTTAGCAGTACAAACCCTGAAAAAGATTATCGGCGTCTTGGTGATCTGGTATCATGATGCCGCCTATGATAAGGGGTATCTGCCTTGAGGATATCCTGCAGGGATACGTTCTTTCGGTGTCAAGCAGACGGAGCGGGCACGAAAAATACTCACTTGATGCGACTCGGGGTCTCATCATTGCCGCGGTTGACACCAGCAACCAGGTTCCATACTTGTCATTCGAAAGTTCCCAGAACATCGTGCTGGTAGCCGACCCCCTGCCGATGAAATCCTGTGCCTTCATCTCGGCGACTCGGTGAATAACTTGCCACAATGTTTGTATATCCCCTGGGGCCCGCCGGGGTAGCTCAAGAGTATTGTAAAGTCCGCCGAGAGTACCTTCCCCAGTCCCCGTCATGTGGGCCCCGAGTCTATCGGTGTTGCGGGAGGAGCGTCCGTAGAGCGGGATCTCCAACGCAACCTTCCCAGACCCAGAGGACGCATTTCCGTTGACGTTGACGTAAGCTCTTGTGATCCTGCCAGTAATGGTAACTTCCAAACGGGTTCGCTCGGTGTTCAGCGTGCCACCTGCCTCGATAACTGTACGCCTGGGCGAGACAAGCGACTCGTACCGCTGGGTTCTGATAATTCGGGGATTTGTCCGTTTATACGTTCGGGACACTGCGAGATGGTGGTGACGACAGCGGAGAACCGGCAACGAACCGAATCGTTCGTAAACCAGCCGAACGATCCCCGGATCTCTATGAGAACGTCAGCGAGCTCTCGCCCCTTATGCGCTTTTGAGAGTTCAAAGTAAATATTGCGTACCAAACGTCACAAAGATCACAAACGCACACGCTGTGGGAAAGGTTGGTACTGAGTGGTGATGGATCTGTGGCAAACGTAAGGCGCGATTTAGGCCTCTAAAGTACCTTCAGCGCTGACGCATTTTAGCATCTAAGCTCCCACAACACAACACAGCCCGTCGTCAGAACCGCCGAACCGCGCCAAGTCTTGGTGACAGCCAATACTGACCTTTGCTATAGTGATGGACACGTCAAGCCCACAATCCCCGACTATCTTCGCCCAACGGAATTATCGGCGGCGTCAGGAAACCCCTCCAGCGCGAGTGAAGACTTGGAGGTTCGTTGTTTGAGTTCGAGGGGATAGGGTTACTTCAGGTTGTCCTAAGGCTTTGTCCCATCAACGACGGCATTTAAAATGGGAGGCCGAACTCGAGCTTAAATTGTTCCCAGACACTGCAGGCCAATCACCGTCGGAATGAAGGTGTCTACCCATCATGGGGCAGCTCCCCGTCGGGGCTAAATTGAAGAAAATAATCACTCTGGGGGTGGGGGACGGGTCTCAAACTCACGAATACCAGCGCCTAACGAGGGAACTATCCGACCTGAACCTTCCGGGTTATTTCTTACGCCACTCTAGACGGAAGTCAACACCGTCGTGGGGGCACGGCGATGTGTCTCGGCGACGTATCAAGCTAACCTGTCACGGTCGTTAGACTTATACCCGGCACGACGAGCCGCAGAGCAATCCGAAGGAGTAGAATTAAGAGGGAACCTCAGACAAGCATCATATAGAAGCATGGTCACAAGCTAGAACGAGTTCGCCACGAAGGAATGTACGCTCAACGTGAGGAGATAAGGCGGGAGGAGGCCCTTCAGCGCGGGAAGGCGGCGTTATGGGAGAGCTTGAATCTTC
>Ga0307516_10004818_pt1 | contig 16427 bp, 19 predicted proteins | sample 19_EM_MG_FD_203310 | JGI IMG/M metagenome (GOLD analysis project Ga0307516, IMG submission 203310) | Populus trichocarpa ectomycorrhiza microbial communities from riparian zone in the Pacific Northwest, United States - 19_EM | ecosystem: Host-associated > Plants > Roots > Unclassified | place...
TGGGTAATGGACAGGTTTGCAAGTTTGCCATTGACAGAGTTGGACTCGGGAGAATAAAGATTTGCTAGGTACTGGTGGTCGGGTAGTCTCATATTGCTTGAGTGTATCATTGCTTATGTTCATCCTAGCACGAGGCGAGCATGTGTCAGTCTCGGTAATGAACCTCTTCTGGATTTGAAGTAATTTTATGGTCGAGAGATGTCGTGTCAATCAATCGATGGGGGTGCCTTACACGCCAAGCATCGTGTGTCCGCTCATGTACATGTCTCCCCAGTAGCCTGGAGTCCCGGATCATCGGGATCCAATCTGTGGTTCGGTTAATATGTCCCGGAAACATGGAAAACATGGTACATCAGCCTGTCATTTCTTGTGATATGCAATTATATTCCAGGCGATTTATTTATTTATTTAGCTTGAGTGACATGCCAAAAATCTTTCAAAGGGCTAGGATGCCATCCTTATGTACATGTACCTTCGCTATAAGAGGCCAGGGTTATATGCCCATCCCCCCTTACCTCTCCCATTTCCAGTGCTCTAGTACTCTGATTTACCAAACTCGTTTCTCATTGATCATGGTGACTCAGATGTTGACCCCAAGGTCTGCATGACAACCGAGATCTCGTTTTGGCACCTGCAACACTGTCGGCCCCCAAGTAAGCATTTCCCTTGTCGGCTCACAGCTGTTATCTCATATACAATCAGTCCAACCATGCACGCAGGTACGTTTATAGCGTCGAATACCCCCGACATGTCATGGGCATTTTCCAATACCAACTGCCTATTGTTGCGAACAACAAAGACCTTGTGATTGTCGAGGTCGAGGATATTTCTGCAGAGCATCGCTCCCACACTCATGTCGCTCATGTTACCATCAGCAAGCATCGTTTCCTTGTCTATGGGTATATAGACAGGAAATGCCCTCCGAATCATTGCCTGCTCGACCTCAAGGATCCTGGCGATGCCGATTCTGGACCCAAGGCCTTCCGAGGCGAAGCGGTACTCTTCTTCCTCAGTATCAGGGTTCCCATCATGCAGGCCCGAGCCAAAAGGTCTACCATGGACCAGGCTGTCTTCTTGTGAACCTCAATTTTTCTCCTTTGTTTATTTTATTTTATTCATGATCCACTGTTCATCCTTATGAAGGTTCATGACAAAGCTTCAAGATGCTATCGACACTGGGATGGAAGCACCTAAAAGCATGCGGGTACATGCAGTACATCTCTCTTCTTCCAAAGTCCTTACGAGGCACCCAGGCTCCCTTAGTTACTTAATAAATCCATGTGCATTGTTTTTCTTAGTCAAAGTGTATGTTGATCAGCTGATGGTTGTTATATCGTGAACAAAATCGTGTGATTATGAGGTTCTGATAAAGAGCGAATGATTATCGATGGAAAGTGTGGAGCATTGGAGACCCCTCAATTTTGACCCTGCCAGTCCTTTAAAACAACGTCCCTCCTGCGTACAACATCAATGGATCCTGAAGTCAAACTCCCCGCCCAAGGTACTCAAAAAGCCCAGATTCTCCCCTTTCCTGGCAGCGGCAAGGCGCCGCATCCTGTCTTGCGCTTGAATTTTGACATAGGTGTCTATTATGACTCCATATTTTATGCTGATGATTGTGTAGCCCCTCCACAATGAGTTATCATCTCTCGGGGAACTGGCTTCCAAGAACCGTGCCCCCAACAGTGACACTGATTCAGATACTGCATCAGATACTTCTTCCTCTGAATCACATCCAGTGGAGAGAACGACATCAGAAGGCCAGGACTTCCTAACCACACTGCCCATGGGTAGAACACATCATCCCCCTGGCTGGTACCACACATAAGGCCAATCTTTCTACAGAAGCCTTTTCACTGACTCCCTCCCATACACCCTCCAGGCTCAACCCTCCTCATCTTCATGACAATATTTTGGTGCTTGAGATTTTGAACACTCCATTGGGAGGATCCCAAGTTAAAGGGAAGGGAAAGGGGTGCGTAGTCCCCATGCATGGGTACTATGTGGTCTAATCCTGCCTTTCCCAGCCCCATTAGATGGGATACTCATGCTGATGACCCCGAAGTCAAACATCTTGATCTCAACAATGCCCCAAGTCTTGCTGTTGATGCTCCAGCAATCCCATCACTTCAGGCTGCGCTGCAGGCCTTTTTGACAGCCTTGTGCCCCAAAGGCCCTTCAGACACCATACACACCGTCATCGACATTCTTGGAAGGATTGACCTGAACTCACCAAGCTTGGGGGTGGAAGTAGGAACTGCTCTTTCTGTACTGCCAATATCAAGAGAACAACATTATACAGTTGGTGCAACCATTGCTGGAATGATCCAAGCCCAACAGTGAGTGATATCTCACTGCCTTCTGCTGGCCTTTACCTTGTTTTTTCGACTCAGGGTGGAAGCCGTGCCTGCCCAGTACGTGTAGCACTGCGAATTGAAAATTATATTAATACCCTCTCTCTAGGCAGGAGATAGACCCTCCATCTGCCAGAAATACGCCAGAGCCACTTTCCGAGTAATTGTTACAATCAAGATTGTCATTTTGTCATATTTTGATTTTTTCAAAGAGGGAAACCCACACAAAATCAGCCAGTAGGACCTCACATCTATAACTCTCATGGCATGCACATAGATGCTCCCTCCATACCAGTTGTGTAGGTGATGGTTATCAGTCGTTTGAGAGTAGGGCTGACTGATCACACATAGGATGCACACAGCAACTCTCGCCCCGATGCAAACCCAACCACCATATCTGGATAAATATCATAATCCCCCCCTGTATATGCTAGACTCAGAATATGTCTCTGGTACTTATGGCCATAATTCAATGGGTGGATGAAGGACCCCTGGACCACAACCCCTTTCTGCGTCCGCATATGTTCACACCCAACAACCACAAATGGTGTCACCCCCCCCCCCTGGATCTTATCTGTACGTTATGCCTGTCATGATCATCTTGTGCCTCCATAAATGATTTCAATGAATCTTAGGAGAAAGACATGTTCCACTGGAAATCAACTCCCTCATGATCAGATGGTGCAGGAGCCCGGGGAACGGTACCCGGCTGGCTACATACCCGCTGGAAATTATTCAGAGTGAGTTCCAAAATATCCATGATACAGACCGTTCTCTCATATTATCATCCAGATACTTACACAAGCTATCTAATCCGATACCGCAACATGCTGAGCCACTTCAATATACTTGGAAGAAAAGGGACTTTATGGGCGGCAGTGGCGCAACAGTGTGGTATTCCTCATCCAGTCAGATGCCCATCAATACTCCACCCTCTGTCAAGGAGAAACCCCAGATGGCAACTATCTACATCCACCAATACCAAGGAGATCAAGGGCCTATCAAAGATGCCTGGGTCCTTATGGAATCAGAAATCCCAGATATATTATGATAGTTTAAGATTTCCAATAAAGTTGCCACCAAGACCCCCATCAGACATCCCAGGGAGGATAATTGGCTCATTTTTCAGTCGGATGGGGAACCCTCTTGAGTTAAGAGGAGTTCTTTAAGCAAATACAGAATCTGGGCATACTAGTACATCTAAGCTCTCCAATATGATTATTTCTCTAACTGATTCTGTCCCTCTTCAGTAAGTTATGATCAATCTGAGACATGGCATGTTTTTGATGCTGACTTGATCCCTTTGTTCAAGTACAACACCTCCCATCAAATGAATGACATCATAGTTCTCTGTCGTCTACCTCACGCTCGAATTCCAAGAAATACATGGAACCATTGCCACATCCAGGTTCCTGTCTTTCGGCGTGCCTAATCTTTTCCTCCAAAAATTTCCCCTCATGTTGCATGCAGGCTCCTTAAATTAGGTATCATTCAGGACCTTCTGTCAAATTTTCCAATAGCGAGCTCATATGACGATCAAGGCTGTCAGGCTGTCCCCATTCAAGTTAGATTGGTTATCCAAAAAGTAAATTCTTCCCCCATTGATCATGTGTTAATCTCTTTCATTTCAGACAACATCGGAAACTGCGCTGATACAGTCCATGAGGTGAAGAATGGTGATCCCGCAAGAAGCTTTGGAAAGCTCCAGTCCATCAAGCACCTGAACACAATGCGCATCAGGTAAAATGGCCTCGCCATGCCACAACTATGTTTTACTAATGATCACCACCAGGATAGTGTCCGGAGACATATTCTCTGACTCCTCAGTCCAGTGCCACTTCATTCAGTTGTCAGTGAAAAAGAAGTTTTATCGTTTGTCCAGTCACTCAATGCTTGTGGAGAGGAAATTGCTGGGCCATCCTGTACAGCCAACCACTTTCAGCTGTACCTCGACGGTCCACCCAGACACCCATGGAATCGCTCAGCTGTGGCCATTTTTGCAGACAATTACATCTCATATCATAAATTAATGCTGAGCACTGACTTGATTGACAGTCTTGTTGAGGACTGTCTCAAATGAATCAAAACTCTGAAATCTGCCTACAGTCGCTCGCTTTGCAGCGGGGTGGAAATGGAGTCATACGAGAAAAAGATGAGGCATGACAGCCGGAAAGTGATGGTCAGTATAATAATTTATAATAATTCATTTGGCTTCTGATGTTTCTATGACAGTTATTCAACCGGAGATTAGCCATTGCTGAAATGAACCCATACTTACAGAAACACGCCCACATCCTCGAACAACTAGGGCCACAGGGAATGTCCAGTGATGAGTCAGATCATGAGGAAGCTACTCAAGATCGCATGCTCAGGACTCGTAGCCCTCGTTATCTTGTCTGCCTCCCACGCTGGAGGGCCGGAAGCCTCTCTGACTGGCTTCACATATTCAACTCTGCATATATCTCAGATCACCGAGTCAATGGAGCTTCACGAGGAGATTTCCCTTGCCTATACGCTCATGACCTGCAGGACCCTCATCTCAGCAAGCATCCCTCCAAAGCAATTCCGGGATTGCCAAAGAACGCCTATGATCCGACTTGGCTCTCATGGCAAAGGAACTTCGCCTATAGGAAGGAAGACTATGCTTTTATCCATGACAACCGTATTTTCTTTTAATCGAGTATGAAAGCCCTCTGTTCTTCACCTTTATGAACCGATTATATATATGCCCGCCCCAGCTTTTGTAAAATTTCACCACTTTCATAGCTATGAATCACCCATTTAATACGCAAAGTTCCTATGTTACCTGACTGTACCATCGGAGTCTATATGCTTATGCCTCTGTGAGCAGAGTATGCCCAAGATCGAACCACACTGCATCTGAATGTCGAAAGATTATACCTACTGTAAAATTCCCCACACAGCTCATGATCACGGAAGTCACTCTTGTGGCCCAACACCTCCTTTACACTGGTCTCACTTTGCAAAACATCTGGGACTCTAGATCTGCAGGTGCAAAAATCACCCTCAAGAGTTAGTTTGCATTATATTGTCCATTTCCTTGTCTCTAACCTCTCCCAGTTCAATGCTCCTCCTGAAGACCCACCCACGTCCAGAGGGAGGTCAACAAGGTTCGGTCACCGAGGCTGAAGCCTTCTTACCCCAACATGAGCCTATTTTCATCGGTCAGCAACGTGACACCAGGGTGAATTGAGTCCGTCATTCTAATGTGGGTGGGATTACCTTCAGTGGGGCAGACGGTTGGTGGGGTGTGAGGGTGTGAACTGGCAGTTAGAAGGAGGTGGATAATGTTGCATATCAGGCCGGCTGGAGTTCCCAATGAACCCAGTGATTAAAGTTCTTGCGATCTCATTCCATATCACCTCACTTCCATCTATCTAGACAACTGTGACTACTCTGTCATTCAAATCGGACTAGGTGTGTATGAATCTAACTGCAGGAATTCTTACTTACCTCTTCTTCCAGTTCTACCCCTTCATCAATACAAGCTTCCTCAGTTCAACCATGCTAAATTTTTACTGCCACAAGAGCATCAGTTCCACTGATGCCGCTGACTCTCTGGGTTTCTTGATGCGTGCTACCGAATGCTATGCGCCTCTCCTTTTGCATGTCCGGGCAACTGGCGTGGTCTTCCAGTAAGTCCTTCCTGATATCCTCATTTCCGTCCTGAGTCGCTTCATGCCCCACTCAGTGGGGTTAATCATGGTCCGAAATCGTGACAGAAGACACTTGAAAAGTGGGTTTCCCTGGCTCAGGAGGGGTCAGTTCTTTTTCTTTTTCTCCACGCGATGACTTCACCGATTTAGGAGGGCCATTCCTCCCCCTGAGGAACTATACCGGTATGCGACCATCCACATCTACGATGCCAGGCGACAAAATGTGGCAATGCTACACCTTCATTCGTGCCGTAGTTTTGATGAGGGCATTGTGGAGGCAGATCAATGGGAGGGGTGAGGTTCTTTGCATCTCGAACTGTCAGCTTGGCAAAGACTTCGAGATCAATAGTGTTATCCAGGTCTAGATCTACATTTCGTGATTCTTCCTCCTCTTCTGGTCGTTTTTTCTTGTTTTCTCGCTAACCGCCTATTGTACATACACATTATATTTCCAGTACCACCTTCTGACGTAAGTTCTGAACTTCGTATTCTATCCTCCCAATGATCAATCCAGGTCTTGACTGTATGAACCGCCTCTTCATCTCCGATTGTGCCCCACCTCGTCTTCAACTGATTTTCTTGCTCCAGGCAGTAAGTCTTACTCTCCCTTTCTAACCGCTCTTCTACTAACGCTGTCTAGGTTAAGGGGCTTGTTTTTCCGCCAGAGTACTTGTCTACGAGTATGGTGACAGCAAGGAACGAGTTACTGGAGTGGGAGAGAGGAAGGGCAGCACACATCTAGTGGTGTTGCAGGAGCTCAGAGCTTGGATTCCAAGGCAACGGTTGTCTGCCAACCCGAGCATACTGTCAAGTTGATCAACAATGAACCACAGTATGTCCTCCCTTTCTCTATCATTCAAGGCTCACTTTCTGAGTTTCCTTGATGCCAGGACATTGCTCGGGCATCGTGTACCTCCTTATACACCAATGTACTACATTATCCCTCATACACACATTTTTATAATTAAGATGCCAAAAGAGATTTGAGAGCTAACCAAAAGCCATTGAAGTTTCCGCTACTGGGGCTGACTTACAATCACCAGAAAATAATACTATGATATCTTCTGCAGAAATCGGGGAGAGATGATAGCAAAGATTTAAAATATTTTCATTACTATAAATGAGGGGTTATATGGGAAGGTATCTTAGTCTACAATTTCAATTGATTCAATCCAGAACCACCAGACAAATCACGAACAGATTACAACCCATGTCTTATGATTAACTTATTAATGTATACCCCTTGAAGTTCCCCTTTCATACCTGTCACACATTGTGAACACAAATCGAAATTATTCGAGTTGCATATGTAAGAACTGATCCTGATTAGATTACAAATCTATCTGCAATCTGATGGCTCACTTCATGGCACTGAACATCAAGCAGATATTAGTATTTTATTCCCTATTACATATGGAGTTCAACATGTCATCACATAAGTGTTAAGACACACTAAAACCAAATAGGTCTTTCGCGGGCTTACAAGAATAACATGAGGAAAGGAAAAGGGAAGTCTATATTGACTAGAGCCCTCACACTAGGTTATAGTGGATAGCTTAAGAGAATATGACTAAGGTTACAGTCTAAACTACTGACTATATATACTAGTTGGAGAACATGTGTTAGCAATGAGGCATTCTGTGGAATCCTTATGTAAGTAGTTCCAGAATGTTCTACATGTGTTATAAGTGAGGCATTGCGCAGCAACATGTGGTAACCATGAGGCATTGCGCAGCAATGCTGAATGAGACTGACTGCAGATCATGTGATGAAGCACATGGTGTGAAAAGGTGAAAGAATAGAAAAAGACGTATCATAACAATAAGCATTATATTCTATAATTTATTCCCTTTTTAATCGACATTTAGAGAAGCCAATCACCGCAGTGTGATGCAAGATTTACAACAACTATCCCTGAGTAGGGATTGTCATGGGTTTGGGAAACCTGTGGATAAGATGTTCGAGCTATGAGTCCATGAAATTCTTGAAGAAATTCTTGATGTGGGTATGTTAGCATAGGAGAGAAAGCTTCAGACAGGTATATGGTGGTTTGGGGGGGGTTTTGGCTTTGAGAGACTTGGAGTCCTTTGGAAACACGTGACCAGGACATGTGACTGGAAGCACATTTATTTTGGACATGCGAAAAAGATGTGTTGGTCCAAATGAGAGGACTTGGAGGAGAGGAAGCCAAAGCCTGGAGCACCAGGGAGCCTGATTCAGAAATGGATGTCCAAATCTGGAAACACCAGGCAGAGCTCAAGCTCACAACCTGGATTTGGACAAGTGGGAGGAATCAGGCCCCAAACTGAGTGAGAGATCCCCAAACCAATATATATACCATAAGTTCTAGTTGTTATGGAACAGCCTCTTGTCTTATCTCATCTTATCTTATCAACCATGCCTCTCCTATCTTATCAAATGAACTATTCAACACTTCAGTTTGGATGTTATGGAACAGCTCTTTATTTAATCTTTTACATTTTATCATTGTTTGGTCTTGTGGACATTATTATAAGGTTTGACAGTTGCTTGGCATTACCCCACACTGCTGACTCAATGCCAAGCCATTACTTCATACTGCTTACACTCAAATCTTATCCTTATTCAGCCAAACTATATTCTTACACAGCTATTTCCTTAATGTGTGAGCCCACAATGCTTGATTCTCGGCATAGTCTTTGGATTATGCTTTGAGAAGATAGTTAAGTGGTTGCCCTAACACTAGTTAGCCAAAGAATAGACTAATCAAGAGAATCAATATCATTCATGAAAGTAGGAGGAATACTATGATGTGTGCGCAAGTCCTCGAAAATAGATATAAGATGATCTAGATGTGATTTTCTGTAGGTCTGAGAGGTGGAGAGTGGAATGATCTCCTCCATACGATGCCAGTAAAGAAGGAAAGCCAGGGAAGTCCAGCCACCTGCGGCCGACTTCCAAATTGAATCACAAAATTTTAGGAAGGTTGTTTTGACCATGTGGGTCCAGACACCCAAACCAGAATGATAGGTGAAGAAAGACATCCCAGAGGGGCGATCTGTGTTGATGACGTTACAGTGGTTAAAAAGTGCATGGAGAGGGCAGACTAGATCATCTGGGCAGGTGGTTAAAATGATCTGTGCACCTCCTTCATGTGTGGTCTTCATCCAAGGGATATGAAAAGTGGCTGACTGAGTCCCATCACTGGCAGTGGAGAATTGGACAAGGGAGGAAGCCAAGACGTGGAACCTAGGATTGAGGGCAGTGTTGGATAGTATGGAAATCTCATCAAGTCGGCGGCAACTGAAGAAGGAAACAAGAGCAGTCACCCACACTGCAGCATGGAAAGAGTTGGAAAGGTCGAGTGCTTGATGAAGGATGAGGAGATGTTCCATGGACACTAGAACATGCAGCGGATGCTTGTAGCAGGTGCCATCCTGTTTCATGGCTGTGCAGCACATGGAGACCCAGTTGTTATTGCCGTACCATGGGGCATGGTTAACAATATGCCAAGCACGAATGCTGGCCAGCCAGGTCTTGACCGTGTTCTCAGAAACTTTGTCTCTGTGCTCACTAACAAAGGCACAGAGGATGGGCCAGGAAGCAGGCATCCTGTGGGTCTTGAGGATGGCCCATCTGTCACAGAACTGGATGAAGCAAAGGATGCCAGCGCCATATGTTCCCTTAGTCTTTGGGGTGTAAAAAGAGCAGACTGACATGTGAATGGCATTGACAAGCTCTGCAGGAAGCTGTGATTCAAGTTTGTGGTCCGCATCCTGGCTGAATGGGGAGCGCCAGGTGAACAGATGGTTACCTGCTGCAGATGCTGGACGAAGTGAGCTGGGAATGATTGACAAGCCTCGCTATGAATGGTTGATAGATGTATGGGGTGTCAAAAGACAGTTGGCACCAGAGGACGGTGAGACAGAGGATTTGCTGGCATACAAATGTGGGCTGTATGCTGGGGAAGGGCAAAGAGAGGGTGGCAAAGGTAAGGTGGTGGAGTCGACAGGTGATGATGTGTTGGCTTCATCATAACTGCCATCAGGGCCATGCCTCATGGAGGGTTGAGTATTGCTTGATAGTCTTGAGAAAACAGAGGCATGGAAACCAGACACCTCTCGCAACGAGGTAGTGTCAGTGCAGGAGTGGATTCAGAAAAAGTAATGCTATTGGGTGCTGTGGTAGAGGATGGGCATGAGAAAAAGTTAAACATAATGGACGAGAGGTGCTAATTCATCAGGCAAGGTTATGCGTTTATCAATTTTAAGGTCTGCATAAGGGAGGATGCCCCAGGAAATAGAGTCTGTGGGGTTAGAAGATGACTCAATGTATGTAAATGAAGAGTGTATTGAGGTGCATGCAAGGATGGGGAAGAAACAGCAGAGAGCCAGATTGATGTGCCAGTTGGAGCAACGGCCCTTCTCAAAAGCTCTGATTGCACCTTGGCTGTCTGAGTGGATGAGTAAATTGATATGGGAATATTGCATGGCTTCAAGGAAGTAGAAGGTGAATTTGATGGCAAGGGACTTGAGCCAGCAAATGTCCCAGCCGGGGATCTTCCAACCATCGAGCAAACGAAAGGCTGCCCATTGGCCAGCAATAAGGATCTCAATGCCCCAGAATGTCGAGGCATCCATATAAATGCCCAGATCCTGTAAAGGACCAATCGGAAGAAGGGAGTGAACAAATGCCGGCCTGTCAGCGATGGCATCAAACCACCACTTGAGGTCAGATATCATGGAACGTGGGGTGAAATGTAGAATATGTTCATCACCTTTGAAGGAAGCTGCAAAATTGGAGAGGGAAGGCAGGTGAGAGTGGCTCTCTATGTAAATGAAAGCGATATGGCAGAGTGAGCCATGGATCTTGTCTACCTCATGGAGAGGGCATTTCTTGCATTTGTAGAGGAGGATAAATAGACAGACATGTTCGGCAAATTTCAAACATTCCTCGAGAGGGAGGGAGATGGTATGGTTGGCAAGATTCCAAAGGAAGCCAATGTAAACATGGACGGACAGGAAGCATGGATCACCCTTCTCTTTGTGCCAGGGAACACCAAGAGAAGAAATCCTTGAGGCGGCCTCATCCTTGTCATAGGTGTAGCAGAAAGCACCCTTGACAAAAACACCATCTCGCACTGGGGTTTGATAGACACTAAAGTCATCTTCATACTTGGCAATTGGCCCAATGCCTTCAGCTACCCAGATGTCGACAATGGTGTTGCCTATCATACCCACATTGCTACTTGCTGAAGACACACCAAAGGGGTGGGTATGATCAATGTAGAAGTCACTCTTCGTTCCCTGCACAACAAGCCATGATTTGTGATTGGGGGCAACAGGGCATGTGCGATGGAAGAATTCAATGTCAAAGCTGCAAGCTTGCAAACCAGGTGGGGCATTTGCAACCTGCACAACAAATTCTTATTGAGCATGATTGAGCATGGTACAGTGTTGCATGATAAGTGAAGGCACATTGGCCAGATAAATGAGGAGGCATATTGGCCAGATAATTGAAGAGGCACATTGGCTGGATAATCGATGGGATATGATAGCAGATGAATGAAGAGGCTATTGACCAAATTAAGAAGATTATGAGAGTAAGTAAGAACATACAATATAAGTGACTATGAAGGTGGTATCAATGCATGTCAAGAAGTCATCTTTATCAATGAAAGAGTTGGTGGAAGGAAAGGATTTCGAAGCTTTTGAGAGGTTGCAACAGACACGGATTTTGTCTGGAAGGTCCCAGCCCTGAGGCTGGAAGGCAACTGTGAAATGAGATGAGATGAATGGGCCTCACAAGATGGATTCAACCTCTGCTGGGGAGTAAGGACCTGATGTCCTGCCTGTGGCAACCTCCTTGTCAATATATTTATAGATAGCCACAGTAGAAATCGGAGGAAAGGACGGATTCAGATGAATGATGGTTCATTGAATTGTGGGAAAAGTCCCCAGGGGAAAGCCATGATGAAGTTGGAAAGCAAGTAATGAGTAAGCATAGGAGAGGTCATATTTGGCGAGAAGCCATTCGAAAGCATCAGGATTGTAAGGGTGTACAACTTTGGAAAAGATTTTTGGGAAGGAATGTGTGGCTGGATCAAAAACAGGGCGACGAGCAATTTTCGATGATATATTAGGATAGCAGAGCAAATGGGGGGGTGACCACCATGTGCTGTCAGGCCACAGGGTGGGGGCAACAGGTGTACGAGAAGGCATAGTGGACTGAGCTCCCACACCAGGAGCAAACGTGGGTACAAGCACCTTCAGCATGAGAGCAATGGCTGGCACCATGGATGTTGTAGAACATGCAGATCTGCTGTCTGGATGGAGTGAGGAGGTCTTGGTCATGTATGTGGGCCCAGGTGGGCCTGCCATCTGAGAAAGTGGATGGTTTGGATTCCCTATGATGTTTCACAACACTGTGTCCTCCTTTGGTGCATAGCAGGCAACAGGAAGGGAAGGAGGTCTTCTTGTTGTTCAGGAGAAAGGGCCAGGAAGGGGTAGAGAACAATGTGGAGGAGGACGGCTGGCGGGGGTGAGAGGAGGCAATAATAAGGTTCACCTTTTTGTTGAGCTCGATTTTGGAGTTGAACTTGTTGCAAGTGTCCATGTAATGGAGGAAGTACACATGTGGGCTATATGGTTCAGGGAAGGAGTGGTAGTCCAAGCACATGTCCCTTTCCAGTACCTTCCAAGCATCATAGTATTTCATCCGGCCCTCACAGTGGGAGAAAAATTCAAAGTGCTTCCTTAGCCATGTCGAATAGCAGCTGTTGGGGCCCTCAATGTCGCGGAACTGCTGGAAGACAAAATAATTTTCGGCGGCTTCGTTCCAGTCACTACATGACATGGAAAGGTTGTTGCCAAACTTTTTCATCAGCTTCTCTATGTCAAGGATGTGGACCGCAGATGTGGGGGAATCAGAGAAGGTGGGGTTCACCTTCACCTTCAGGAGTGTCGAGCCTATGTCAGAGATGTAGTGTAGGTTCTCCCGTAAGAAGAAGTTGAGTGGCAAGGGGGAATGGGCCTCAGTGTCAAAGAGGATGCGATCAAAAGTGACTTTGCATATGATGCCCAGTGAGTGCTTGGCTGGTTCACATGTACCAAGTGTGCAGACACGCTTGTAGTCTGCTGAACTGAGGGCATCACCCTCACATTTCCTGGGAAGCTTGGACAGGGCATGGTGGAGGGAGGTGTTAATGAGGTCCTTGAACTTCTTGAAGATGGAGGGAACATGGAGCTGATCAATGTCATCTGGCTCTATAGTGAGGAGGGATGCTGTTGGGGAGCCACTTGTGGGATGATTGGCTGGATCCATAAGGTGGTCGATGCTCTTGTGCTCACAAGACAAGATTGGCCTGCTCAATCTCCTTGTTCAGGCTAAGCTTATTGAAAAGGGAGAGCTTCTTGAAGGCCAGGGTCCTTTCTAGGGAAATGTGAGTTCTGTGCTCATGAGGGAGATCGGGCTGGTCTGATGGATCTGTTTGCAAAGGAGGAGCAGGTTGCTGACTCAGAGGTGCCTGCTCTGTCATTGTTGGAAAGATGTGTATATATACAGAGAAGAGAGAAGAGGGCGAAAAAGAATGAAGAGACTCAAAAAAAGGAGGAGGGCAGTGTAAACTGGCCACCTTGAAAAGAGAAGATGAAAATAATCCTCATGAACATGTGTTCTTGGACACATGTTTGGATGTGTATATTATTGATGGTGGCCCATTCCGCTGCCCACATCTTATCCTCTGATAAGTTTCCTTCATTCCTCAGTAAACTTATCTCGGAGTAAGTACCATGGGTTGTCTTGGGGTACAGGTACAGGTTGGAATTTTGGAATCCCTAGCATACCTGTACCCTCAGCACAGGTTGGCAGGTTAGCTGTGAGATTTTAAAACTCTGCTTGGAAATCAACCACTTTTGCCATGTCATGGCGACAAGGTAGCTAAGCCTCCTTCTTGTTGGATTGTAATAGTGATAAAACAATTTTGGAAAGCTTTATATCACTGTTACATACAAGCTAAACATTGAAAAATATGTTTTTATGTATGAGTATATATTTCCAATGATTGTACATACTTATATACTTATATATATACTAAATATGCAGAAACATGATATAGTGGTCACCCTGTATTATGTCTTATGTGTTTCTGGTCAAAACAGTACCAAACAGACCAGTATTCCTAATATATCAGAGAGTGAAACACTTGACAATACACATTTGAGCAGCATACTTGAGCACACACTACTATTAACAAACAGTGTGATATTGGTGAACTGCAAACCTCTCTTGACATTGTATTTGACTAGTGGTTCACTAGTATTGCATTGGCTTGATTGGTTTTAACACTTCTGACCACCACTTCCACTATGTCATGACAGCAAGCATGGCATCTACCTCTATCCACCCCTTTCACTGTACCACAGCAATACCCTGTCCCCATTCCACTCTCATCACTCCACTCTGTTATGCCAGTGGCTTACTGTCAACAGAGTGTAACAGAGAATCTGTTACAACTCCTCTCAGGCTCACAGAGCACCACAGAGCTTGACCAGGTATATTTGGTAGTAAAAGTAGCACAGGTGTAAGTGAAAGAGAGGATCCATAACTAGGCAATGGCACAGATAATACCATGGATACTCAGCTGCTGATCCATATTCATATCCACACAGATTGGTATGCAGTATCCATGGATAAATACCATGGTATAGTGCGGATCCTTTGACAGATGCGGATATATTTACAGATAATGTACTGATATGTCATAGTAAATCAAAGACAGCTGTGACTAGTCTTTCCAGATCTGGTCAGGTAACCACAGATTAACCATGACTATGACCAGACTGAACCACATTTAACCATGACCACTGCTATGTACACCATGTCAGATGGTCACAGTCAAACAGAATTGAAGTTTTTGAAAAACCACTGTTAACTGATTATGACTGGTTAATAGTGGTCAAATTTCCTATTCAGTAGAGTTTCTAATACCACTAAAATAATTGATAATACTCTGCCATTGGACACTCATCCAACAGCTGATGTCTTTGACAATGAAACTCGCCTTTGGACACTTAGCCAAAGGCTGAATTATTTATTGATGATGTCTTGATCAAAACACTCAGCCTTTGAATATGTAGCCAAAGGCTGAGTTATTTTTTTGATGAGTCCTGACCAAAACACTCAGCCTTTGGGCACCAAGCAAAGGCTGGTGTATTTTTTGATAATAGCATTTGCAAAAATACTCAGCTTTTGGACATTAAGCCAAAGGCTGGAGTATTTTGGTGATATCTATGTGGTTCAGACTTGGTTCAGACCAGTTCAAACCAGTTAGAACTTAGTTACAACATAACCAGTCCTGACTGGATAAGCATGGTCATGACCCACTGGCTTAACCACTCATAACTGGTTACTGACAGTTTGGTCCGGTTTTCAGCTGATCATCAAAATTTGTTAACTGGTCATGGTCCTGGTCTAACAGTCTTGGTCACAATAACCAGACCAAACCGGACCTTTCAAGACTAGCCAGAGCCTGACAGTGGCCTCAGCCAGAGATTCATCATCATCCTGGAGTTGCATGAAGTCAATATGAGGAGGGGGTGGAAGTGGTGGATGATATCCAGTCACTACTCCAGACATAGCAGAGTGTGCAATATTGAGGGGAAGAGGAGGAGAAAGCAATGGATAGTATCCAGTTGCTGTCTCAGAAAAAGCAGAAGAACCAAGCTGGATTGGTCCACGATCCACAAAAGATCCCTGGGGAGCAGATCTGCTTGACCCAGATTGTTGATCGCACCGGCCACTAGAGTGAGGGCAGGCATTGGGGTGAGTGACAGATCTTGTGGATCGACTCTGTCTGGGAGGTGGAGAAGTCCACCTTGGATCAGCCACTCTAATTGTGCATAGTTATGGTGATCAGGATGGTTGGCAGTCCATTTTATGAGTGTGGTGAGTGGCTGAGGCATTGGCGTGGTGGTTGAACTTTAGCAGCCAAGGCCATGAGAAGAAATATCACATTTGTTAGGGCAACCACTTAACTATCTTCTCAAAGCATAATCCAAAGACTATGCCAAGAATCAAGCATTGTGGGCTCACATATAAATAAGCTTAGAGAGGAAAAGGATGGTGGAGGAAAGCACCAGTTTATATTGACTTTAGATATTACCACAGTCAAGTGGGAATCCTAAGAGAATAAGACTAGAGTTACAGGCTTTGTGCTACTCTATATATACTATACTAGTCCAGGCTTATCAGCCAATAGAAACAGAGATGGATATCATCCAATCAGAGTAAAGGATAAGGTGTGAAAAGGTAACCATATGGGGAAGTGTCTGATTGGTGTGGTAAACACATGTTAGACATGTGCCCACCCTTGAACTTTATAATATTGTCCACAAGGCCAAACAATGATGGGATGGAA
>Ga0307516_10004819_pt1 | contig 16427 bp, 20 predicted proteins | sample 19_EM_MG_FD_203310 | JGI IMG/M metagenome (GOLD analysis project Ga0307516, IMG submission 203310) | Populus trichocarpa ectomycorrhiza microbial communities from riparian zone in the Pacific Northwest, United States - 19_EM | ecosystem: Host-associated > Plants > Roots > Unclassified | place...
ACATCCTGCCAGCCGGGGAAAGCGTTCTCTGGGCACTGGCCAAGGAAAAGGGCGTCCCCGCTCTACGTTGGCCAGGGGAGGATGACCGTTATGAGAAGCCAATTCTCGATAGGTTGCATCTGTGAGAGGGCATATGGTTTTGCCGAACACGCAAACGATCGCCCATGGAAAGCGTAGCGGGGACGGACCGTCATTAAATTGGCTCACGAGCGCGAATCAACGCAGTACAGAATTCGGCGATATCCGAGTAGTTCGGAGCACTGCACTGGCTCCTTCCGCCCGCAGTCTTGCTGCGTGGACACCAGCCGCAATAACGTGGAGCAACATCAGTCTATGGCCAATACATCGACCGCCACTTACCCTAGCCTCGTGAAGTGGACGGCTACGTTGGCATTTGCGGTGGTTTTCGCCACCGCGTGCGGCGACAAGACCAGCATCTTCCATAAACCTGGTCCCATGAAGCCCGGGGATCCGGAATATCCGGTTCTCAACCCCAATGCGGCACATAGGGTTCGACTAGTCGTTTCCGGCCTTGAGCTCGTCGATGCGCGTCTCTTCGCTCACTACACAACGATACCCCCGGATGCCACTCGGTGCGGGGAACAGATCGGACTGGGCGGATTCTTCCCGGAAGGCATTGTAGATCCCATTGTGCTATCGCCGCCCGACTCGAGAAGCGAACGCGTGGGGTGGGTTGTCATTGATAAATACTTTCCGGGAGACTGCCGTTGGCATTTGCTCCTTGTGGGATATGAGGTCGGTCATCACCAAGCGGACGAGCCAGACCAACAACTAATTTCCTACACCGACCGAATCGATTATCGCAACCCGACTTCATATCACTGGGACTTTTGGTGTTACAAACCGATCAAAGAAATGCTCACCTCCAATCCCGTATGCACGAGCTTGGCGGAATTGCTGTATCCCCAAGGTTACCAACGACATGCGACCAAGCAATTTGCTTCCCACTTCACAGAGGTTCAACAAGGGCGTTTCTCACTGGGTCCATTTGATCCCACCGCTCAAGAGCTCCGCGTGGAATTTCACGACATCGAAGCGATTCCCGGCGCCCTGGTGCCCCTGCGCTATTGCGGGGAAAGCCCCTCAGTTATTCCATGTGCCGACGGCGATACCAATTTCGCCAAGTAGTATGACTACGACAACATTGTATCGGCCGGTCGGCCCGCGGGAATTGGCGTTGATCAAGGCCTCCGGCTGGCGTGAGTTCCCGCCTCGACTGCCAGATCAGCCGATCTTCTATCCGGTTACCAATCACGCGTATGCGACGCAGATTGCCCGGGACTGGAACGTGAGGGCCAGCGGCGCCGGGTTCGTCACGCGGTTTGAGGTCGATTCAAACTACCTCAGCCGCTATTCAGTGCAGACGGTCGGCGGGTCGATTCATACTGAGTACTGGATTCCGGCGGAGGAGTTACCGGAATTCAATGCACACATTGTGGGTCTAATTGAGGTGATCGAGGAGTTTCGAGCAGGTTAGTGCTCGTGCCATTGAATCCAATCAGGTTTGGCACCTTCGTTGACGAAGAAATAGGCAATCGCCTTGTAGCACTGCTTGAGGTCAACGCACCAATTCAGCGGGTATTCGTCCAGTTGCCCGTTCGCCAGACGGAATGGCGATGTCCCGCTCACGGTGCCGGCCACTCGGGACGTGAATCCCGAGTCACCCATCTGTCGTAAGTACAATAGAAACGCACGGTCGTGATTGCGCAACATGCTCATCGATGGCCCGCCCATTACCTTGATCCACAGTTCGAAAACGGGTACTTGATCGAACTCATCCAGCAAGAGGCCCAGCGCTTCGACCGAGTCGCAGGACTTGTGTTCGTCATTGAATGTAATGGTTAGCATGGTTGGCTCAAGGTCCCTTGGATCATTCTCGACTGAAACCATTGAAGCCGCAATTGGGCAGTCGTGGTGATTCAGATCGGGCGCCTGCGTTGCCAGGCGCCCGAAGGAGCGTCACATGACGATGTGCTCATCTTGCCGCGCCTCGTCGGCGTAGGCTTGCCGGGTACATCGTTGCGTTACGGATACGTAATGGAGATCCCTTCAATTGAGGCCCCTGCTGCTGCCGGTCGCGGGGAGTACCGTCAACGACCTTCGGACCCTGCCGTTCACTCTAACGTAGGGTCGGCAATTTTGAACACTGAAGGACACGTCATGTACAAGCTAGCATCCGTTGCGTTGAGTGCTGCGTTGGGTGTCGCCGGTATCGCTCATAGCGTCACCGCGGAAGCGCATCCCTACGTCAGTGTAGGTATTGATTTCCCCAGGGTGGCCGTCGTCGCGCCGTTTGCGTATGCACCCGGCTACTATTCACCGTACTACTACGGGTATGGCCGTTACTGGCATCGCGATTACGATCGGGACCGGTACGAGCACTTTCATCGCCACTGGGACCACGACGGGGACCGTCGTTGGGATCGTCGGTAAAGGCGCGTTCCCGGGGATCGTGTGATTACGAATATTCAGAAAATCGGGCGCCTGCATGGACAGGCGCCCGATCGGACTACTTGACGATGCGCCTGCGCTGCCGCGCCTCGTCGGCGTAGGCGTAGGCGTAGGCGTAGAGTGTCCTGTCCACGTCGAAGTGCTCGTCGCGCTCGACGGGGAGTCCGAGCTTGCCGCGTACCGTCCGTAGCTCCGTCAAGGAAACGTAGCCGAGCTCTGGCTCTCCCATGCCGAGATCGCAGAGGCCGAAGCCGAGCTCGTGGTCGGGGTCGATTTCGGTGAGGAGCCAGGTGCATTGGGCGTCCGGGGTGAAGAGCTTGACGACGGGCTTGAAGTCGATCGCGCCTTGGTCGTTGTCGATGGCGGCGCGTTGCGCTTGGCCGTTGGCGAGGAGTTGCTCGAGTTGGGATTGAGTGATGAGAGTCATTGCGAGCCTTCTTCGTCTGGCCGGGCTGTTCGGGCGTCGTGCCCTCGCCCGGCATCTGCGAGTCAAAGGCGTGACTTCGACTCGCCTTACGGCCTCCGGCCGTTGCCCCGTCCCTGGGGCAATCCGAGAGCGTGGGCACACGATGACTCTCGCTCAGTTTGCATCGGAGCCCGCCGCCTTTTGTGAGCGGAACCAATGAGAAGGATCCACGCAAAGGGACGAGCGGTCATCACCAGAAACTGAGGTGATCGTGGTGTAAGTCGAGGAGTGCAGCGGCCGTGACAGCCGCTTTGGGCTGGCGCGGACGGTGCCGTGTCGGGCACAATGGAAGGTGCCTAGAGCAGATCAGATCCACCATGGGTCTGAATTGTGGACCCTGTACCATCCGCGTGGCGACACATAATTGGCGGGAATGAGGGCAAATCAGATGAGCAATGTCACGCGGCTGCCGCCGTTCTCGAGAACCGTTCATCCGACATCCCGATCAGTCAACGCGACGAATTCAATCGCGCAATGATGGAAATTGTCGCCGGTGAACGCCCGCGTATGGATGCTCTGGATCGAGACCTCGCCAGCATCCGAACCCGTGCCATGGCGGGGCTCCGGGACCTGCATCGCTGGATCGAGGAGTATCGGATTGCCCCAGCGGCCTCGCGCTCCTGACAATATTCACATGGCGTCGAAGAGTGTCCATAAGTGGCTGTTTCCCACCCGAATCCGCCCCAATGCCTTCAGCTGGAAGTCCTCGCGAGTAGCAATGCAGCGGATCACGGAAGCGCTTGGGGAGATCCAAAGCATCGCCCGTCATGACGCGGTAGCAGCGGCCGAGGGCGCCGTGCGCTTGATCGAGAGGCTCTCGCCGGCGCTGGAACATGTCGATAGTTCGTCCGGCTCCCTCGGAAGCGCCGTCAACGGTGCGATCGCGGCGCTCGTGCCGATCATTGCCGCGGCACCAGTGACGAGTAAAGTGCGCGGGAAGTGGCTCGAGAGACTATTCGAGGCTCACGAGTTGGATGGGGTTCCGTATATCGAGAGTTTGACCGACTACTGGGGAGAGCTGTGCGTCTCCAAGGAACTCGCGAGTAGCTGGGCGGATCGGCTGCTCGAGATCACGCGCCTTTCACTGAGTCCCGACAAGAAGATCCGGGGACACTTTCACGGCACCACGGCGTGTCTTGACGCCCTATTGCGCGCGGAGCGATTTTCCGAACTATACGATGTCCTGCAATCTGAGAAGTTCTGGTCTTACAAACGGTGGGCCGTCAAGGCCTTGGCGGCGGAAGGCAAGGCCGATGAAGCCATAGAACTCGCAGAGTCGAGTCGCGGTTCGTGGACCAGCGACATGGACGTCAATCAGCTGTGTGAAGGAATTTTGGTTTCGTCGGGCCGTACCCTAGAGGCATACCGTCGTTATGGCCTTCATGCGCACCGGGGAGGGACGTACTTGGCGACCTTTCGCGCCGTCGCAAAGGCTTATCCTACCGTCCCACGCGACCAAATACTCTCGGACCTGATTGGGACGACTCCCGGAGACGAGGGCAAATGGTTCGCCACCGCGAAGGAACTCGGGATGTATGAGGTCGCACTCAAGCTGGTCCGCGAATCTCCCTGTGATCCGAAGACTCTCACGCGGGCGGCGCGCGACTATATCGAGCGTGAACCGGCTTTTGCACGCGGCGCGGGTTTCGCGGCGCTGTACTGGCTAATCCGCGGTCACGGCTATGAGATCACTTCAATCGATGTGTGGGGCGCGTATCACGGCACCTTGAAGGCGGCTGAGCGCCTGGGGACACTGAACGATACAAGGAAGAGCATCCAACAACTCGTTGCACAGGAGGCGGCCGGGGGTTTTGTACGTCAGGTCCTCGGGCGGGAGCTGGGGCTGGCATGAGTGAAGCTCCCATTGCGCGGCGCGTTCTCGAGCGCATGCGGCGGCAGGTTCGCTCGAAAGTCACGAATTTGGTGACATTTCGCGAGGGGAATGCGTACGCCGAGGCGCTGCAGAGCACTGTGGCTGCGCCCGACAAGCTTCTAGGAACGCACCCTGGGCATGCGATCTATGCTCATGTCCAAAACCAAATGTCGGTGATGGCCGAGCAATTGCTCGTACTTCCCGAGATGAAAGCATTCGCTAAGCTCGTAGGCACGGCGCAGGACGACTACATGCCGTCCTGGCCGCCGATGAGTCCGATCACGACATCGTTCTTTTGGTGTTGGGCAAACTTCGATGCGGCGGTGAACGCGCACCGCGAAACGCTGGGCTCCGTGACGCTCGCGGTAGCCACCGAATTCGGAGTGCATCCCAAAATGCTCACGCTCATGCGAACATTCAATGACTCGAGGATGGGCGTGTATCGTGTCGAGGGGCATAGCGAATCTCATGTCCAATTGGGCGATCTCGTGACTGGCCGACAATGCTCGGCCATCTGCGAGTCGGGCTATACCGGGAGCGTGGGCGAACTGTGGTTCGCGAGAGTGCTGGCGCCGGCGTTGCCAGCGCAGACGGACCATGTAGTGTTTACGTCACCGTATGTGCTCATTGCGCCCGACGTGATGAGCTGGACCGAGTACTTCGATCGGGAAGCGGCCAAGGATTCTCGTCGGCCTCGCGTCGAGGCGTTGGAGCGGCATCTCAAATGGGGAACGTCGCGACGCTATTGGGCTGAATTCGTTTTCGAAGGTTATGTGAATCATCAGCCCGGCGCGATTTACCTGAAAGGATTGCCGGACGTTCCGGCGAGCCGACCTCATTCGCGGGAGTATCAGGCGCATGGAGATTGATCAGGACAAGGTGGATCAGGCGGTCCTGGCGCTGTTGTCACTGGGGCGCCACGAGGGTTATCGGGCCTGGAAGGCCTTCGACTGGGATGTCATGGGTCGGTTGCACCAGAAGGGCTACATTACGGACCCGGTCGGAAAGGCCAAGTCTATCCAATTTACTGAGGAGGGATTACGGGAATCGGAACGCTTGTTCGATGCTCTGTTCGGCCGACATAGCGGGGGCTGAGCGAGAGAGCGTGTGAAACTCGACGCCGCAGACGGGCGTCACGTCGTTACTTTTGGTTGAGGGAGCATACATGCCGATTTCAACGCCAAGGGAGCTTTGGCAGGGGTATTGCGAGGCCGTTCCGGGAATTCGTGAGCGGTTTGGGCTGGCCAATGCGCTCGAATATGTGGTCGGCGAGAAACTCATGACGTTTTCGCAAATGGCAGAATCGGATGAAAGCTTTCGGGCGGAGTTGCCGCCGTTCTGCGAGAGGATCCGTTGTCTATTTACGCGCGCGGAGATTCAAGGATACTTTGAGTCGGCTGAGCGGGAGTCGGTAATCGATGCGGACTTACTGGAGGAGGCGTCACAGGAAGAGGCCGAGGAGCTTCGAGATCGATTGGCGGAAGAGCAGCGTGACCGGGAGCGACGGTCGTGGGTGAGGGCGATGGTTCTCAAGATGGGGTCGTAGATGAATCGTTTGCTCATCGGGCTTGGTACCTGCCTCGTCGTTGCCGGGCTACTGTGGCCGTGGCTGAAGAGAATGAGCCTGTTTCATCTCCCCGGCGACGTCGTCATTGATCGTCCGGGGTTCAAGTTCTTCTTTCCGATCACCACGATGTTGATTTTGAGCGCGGTGTTGTCGATTGTGGCGTGGTTGATGCGGCGGTAATGAAGGGGTTCGGTATGGGTGTTACATTCCGCAACGGCTATTGGCCTGTTTTGAACCTCTGCCAGAGGCGGGTCATGGCGCGGGACTGGTCGGGGGTGTATTCGGTTTCGACGAACAGTCGCTTTTGCTCGGCCTGCGTCGGATAGACGATGGGATTGAGCGCGACCGACGTGTCGAGCAGCGGCATGGAGTCCGAATTCGCATTGGCGTATCCGATGAAATTGGAAATATTGGCAATGACCTGCGGATTGGCGAGGTAATTAAGGAATAGATGGGCGTTTGCGGCGTGGGGCGCGTCCTGCGGAATCGCCGCAAAGGTGAACCAGAGCAGAGATCCCTCGTCGGGAATCACATAGGCGATCTGAATCGGAATCTTAGCTTCTCTGGCCCGCTTATTGGCGAAGAGCACGTCGCCGCCATAGCCGAGTGAGACGCAAATTTCGCCGCTCACCAGCGCTTCAATGTCGCCCGCGGTGTCGAAGGTTCGTATGTAGGGGCGAACCGCCAACAACAGTTTTTCGACATCATCGAAGTCTTGGGGGCTCGGCGCGTTGGGGTCTTTCCCCAGGTACTTGAGCGCGATCCTGATCACCGCGACCGCCTCGTTGATGTAGTTGATCCCGCAGTGTGCAAGCTTTTGCGCCGACTTGGGATCAAAGAGCAGCCGCCAGCTATTGACGGTTACGCCGGGCAGCGCTGCCGTCACCATTTTCTCGTTGTATCCAATGCCCACGGTGCCCCACATGTAGATGATTCCGTGGGCGTTCTCCGGGTCATTGAGCGCGGCACGTGCCATGAGGGTGGGATCGAGATGAGCCAGATTGGGTACCTTGGTTTTGTCGAGCGCCAGGTACGCACCGCTGCTAATTTCTCGTTGAAAGAAGATGTCGGAAGGGAAGGTGATATCGAATCCGCTATGCCCCGTGAGCATTCGGGTTTCCAGCGTGTCGTTGCTTTCGTAATAGGAGATGTTGACCTTGATCCCCGTTTCCTTTTCAAAGGTCGATAGGGTATCGGGGGCGATGTAGTCCGCCCAGTTGTAGACATTGAGAATTTTTTCGTCAGCGCCTTGCTTCGCAGGCGTGCGGTTTGGCCCTCCTGGATCCGGCCTGCCGCAGCTCAACAGTAGGGATGCCCCTGCACAGAGTATCGCGATTGCAAACGATTTGGCGCTTGGCATGATCAATGGGCGTCGGTTGCGGGGGTCAGAAGACCCAGTTTTGCCATCATAGGCTCTCGAGTTTTGACGAGTCGCAATGCTGCCGCGATGGCGTGATCCGCGTCCTCGTTGCGATTGAGTTGACGCAGCGCGAAGGCGCGCGCGACTTCGCGATCCGCTCGGTCGGCGGCGCTGCCCCGTTCATAGTTCGAATATTGAAGGAGTGCCAGCGCCTCCGCAGGGCGATGAGTTGCGGTCAATATCAGGGCGCGAGTAGAACGGTACGCAAGAACGCAGGGGTACATTTCAAACGCGCGTGCCGATAGCGTGTCCGCCTGCGCGGTCGCTTCGTTACTTTGGGCCGTGCCAATGTCGCTCAGCCATGCGGCGATGGCAAGATTGTTGGCGATGACGGCGCGGACTGCCGCGGCCTCGGCGACCGAGGTTTCCAGGAAAGGTTCCAAGACGGCCCGTGCTGCGTCGTATTCACCCAACCTGCTGTGGCAGGCCGAGCGCATGATGCACAGCCAAAGATTTCCCGGGAGGCGCTCGAGGCCTTTGGCCGCTACGTCACGGGCTCCGGCATAATCGGAATCGTGAAACAAGAGTGACGACGAGATTATGGCTGAAGCAGCAAGATAGATGGCGAGATCGGCACTCTTCTTGAATGGGATTTGGAGCAACTGAAGTCCATCGCTACTGAGAGGCTGACCGGATCTGCGAACCCGAGACGGCAATAGGCTAACCACCACGAGGAGTGCGTTATACACAATCCACAAAATGATGATATTCGCATCGACGACGCGAACCAGTGGATTCCAGAGAACCATCGCCGCACCCATTAGCAATAGGTTTGTTGCGGGTCCCATGAGCACGGTAATCCAAACGCGCAGGCGCAGCCACTGCATGCTACTGGCGCCCACAAAGGTTAAACCCATGGTTGGCCAACCGTGGATGCGCAGCGGCACACCAAGAATCTTGCCGCTCCACACTTTGGGACCCGCCCCGAGAATGACCAGAGTCGCTTCCAGTCCGAGAAGGCGCGCCGAGAGAAAATGACCCAATTCGTGCGATAGGACCAATAGAGGTTGGATGAGGCAGGCTGCAACGACGAGTCCGGCAAATCCCATCCGCGAGTGGTGATCCCGAAATCCCATGAGGAACAGGATCGGCAGAAACATGGCTCCGAAGACACTAAAGACCTTCGACAGTGTCCCGTTGCGCTCCGTAGGCTGTCTGCAAGTTATGCACGTCACGGCGAATAGCTGCGGTCCTTTGCGTGAGACGCCGACGAAACAGGAGGGCTCCCCGGAAACGATGCCGCACTGATGGCATCGATACACCGCATTAGCATTTGACGTGTTCATCGTTTCATCGGGTGCGTCGCATCAAAGGTCTTCACGCATGTGGGGATTGGAGACGGTTGCTATACGGCGATTTTCTGTAGTTCGGCCAATTCATCGGCCGTCGGGAACGCGTCTACACGAGTTCTGGCCGGGTCTTCGGCGGCAGGTCTGAAATAGTGGCCGACTAGGCGCTCGGCGTCGGTCCAGCCCACCAAGGCGGTCTTGCGGGCCGAATCTAAATCCCAGACGAAGGCAATGCGGTCGGTCTTAGGTAGTAGGGCAGTCACGCCTTGGGTCCAAGAACACCAGGATACGATTTCCTCCGGTCGGTCCTTCGGGGCCAGGAGTCCGTAGGTGGCGACAAACACATCGGCGTGGATGGCCTCGTGGTAGGCATCGAGGGCGGTCTTTTGGTCGGCGTAGGCGCTCGCCAGATCCAGCCGTTGAATCGCCGCGTGGAGAGTGGCGCTGGAACGTCATCAGGTAGGTGTAACTCGGGTCCCGTCGCGGTGATACGAAAGAGTTCGCCGGCGAGAGGCCAGGGCGCTTGGTGCATAGATTCCTTGGCTTCGGACAATAGGGCGGCGAGGCCGCCGGCTTCGTCGCTGCCAGTAGCGAGCAAAATCCCGCGATTCGGAATCATGGCGAGCGGTCCGCCTTTGGCGGGCAGGTTGTCGAAGGTCCTCGGCAACTGCAGGAAGGATTCGGTGTACCCGCCCGCGGATTCCAGCTTCCAGATTCCCTCGCCGGCGGATTCCCAGATGGGCGGGGGGAGTGCACGCAGGTTGACCAGAGCGCGTTGGAGCGCCTCATCGATCGAGACGCCCCAGTCGCTGGCAGCTTCCAGCGTCACTTGTGAGACGGTTTGACCGTGATCGTAGCCGATCACTGCTTCGAGTTGACCTAAGAACGGTTTGGCGGCGCGCGGCGGGAGGGGGTCCTTGGTCCGATTCTCAATTTCGAGGACAGTGCGGTCGTAGCGGGATCGGAGTATGGGGAAAATGGCTTTCTGGGCAAGCGCCCAGAGTTTGGGCACGTCGGTGGCGGATTCCGGTCCCAGCATCGCCTGATATTTCTTCAGCAGTCCCGGTCGGGCGAGGTATCCAGCTTGGGCGTATTCGCGGTGGATGTTCGCGAGATTGATGACGCGGTTAGGATGGGTAAGGGCGGACTCGCCGGCGTCGTAGACCCAGCCGATCTGACCAGATTGACGAGCGCTGCGGAGAAGGTCGTTGGCAAGGTCGGCTTGGGTGGGTCTCAAACCGATCCATTGGCGCCAGTTCATCATTCCTCTCCGTGGTGCGGTCAGGATAGCGGAACCGGCAGGGGCATGCGACAGGTCCTTAAGCGGACTTGCCACCTCTTTGTGCCGTTCTTCTATATTCGCGACCTCGGTCACCGCCGCTCAGGGAACAAACACGCAGATTTCGAGGTTGAGCCACGGAGGGATGTCATGTCGAACCAATCGCCACTGAAAGCCAGACCGCTCCGGATACCGGGTGAGTCCTTGGATAGGGAAATTGATGAATTAGTGATGGATTCAGTGATTGCCTACTTCGTCGTGGCAACGATGCTGTGTGGGTTGGCTGCATTTGAATGGTTCGGTTACCTCACTCATTCGCCCCGTCGGCCCATTCTCTTTTCGGTGATGGCTCTCCTTGCAGTCGGGGTCACTGCATGGCGCATCATCGTGGTGCGTAAGAAGGTACGTTCCCTTCGGCTAGGGCGAGACGGTGAACGCGTCGTTGGTCAGTTTCTGGAACGGCTGCGTGGCAGCGGCGGGCAGGTGTTTCACGACGTCCCTGGGAAAGAATTCAACTTGGATCACGTGGTGGTTCACGGCCGCGGCATCTATGCCATCGAAACCAAGACGTTTTCGAAACCGTGGCCCAAGGCGAACATTACTATCGAAGGCGACACTCTTCGAGTGGCCGGACGGGTACCTGACCGAGATCCTATCAAACAGGCGAGCGCTGCCGCTCGGTGGCTATCGAATAAACTCGAGGAATTGACGGGAAGAAAGTTTCCGGTGCGTGGCGTCGTCGTGTTCCCGGGCTGGTTTGTGGAGCAGCCTTCCGAGCAGGGTCCGGTATGGGTCTTAGAGCCGAAAATGCTGCCGGCATTTATTGAGCGCGAGCCTGTAACGATATCGCCGGCCGACGTGGCGCTGGCGTCGGCGCAATTGTCGCGGTATGTGAGGGCGGAGGTGGAGAAGAAATCGTGACGGCGTCGGGCATCCTGCCATCACCGCGGCTGCCGCCTCAAATCTTGCTGAGCAGATCGGTGAGCAGGAGCGTCTCGATGCCGGCAACGCGTTGCCAGGCTTCATCATTGGTAATCGCCAAGGTCGCACCCGACTTGAATGCCGTGGCGAGCTGAATCGCATCGGGGGTTCGAAGGCGGTAGCGGGCCCGCAAAGCCGCCGCATCGAGCAGGATGGCCCGCGAGATCGGTTCTAATTCCAGGTTTGGAAAATAACTTAAGAGCGTTTCGTAGTCGTCGGCCGCGTCCTGGCGGCCCAGCTGCAATGGTTTTACGATCAATTCGAGGAGCGTTAGCTCCGAGGCGATGCCCCGGAACTTGCCGGCTTCGAGTTGCTCGATGACGTAACCTGCGGCTTCTCCGAAAGTCGAATTCTGCTCAAAATGGTAAATCCAGACCGATGTGTCGATGAGGACGCGCCGGTGGCGCGGAGCGATAGGACCGGCTACCAATCCTCCCGTTCCGATTCGAGGTACGCCTCCGCTCCTTGCCACACCTCTCGGTGCAAACCGCGGGTGCGTTTCGCGAATTTCTTGGGCTTCGGAATGATGACGACGCGGTCGGACTTACACAGCACCAGAAGCTCATCCCCGGCCGACAGGGACAGCGCCTCGCGGGCCGCCTGCGGAATGACGATTTGGTACTTGCTGCTCAAGGTGACGGTGGTACTCACGGAGCCCCCTAAGAACGGTAAAGCGATATGATCATATCACTTTACCTTGAGGCGGCCAAGAATGGGACCCATGAGATCCAATAATTCGCATTTGTCATAAGACTGATTATGCGAACAAGTCATTGATTATATTAATGTTTTCGGCCACACAGTTTAGCGCTACGGCGCGCGATTGTCACGAACTCGGGAAGGTTGTGCACAAAATCCCGCGATAACTTGAAGTCATTTTGCACTCCGGAATCGGCCGGCATCTGGGGCTCAGAAGCGTCTGGATCACCTCAGACTGCTGCAGAGAGATGCGTTCCTACAAAACGCCCGATCTTCGCAAAGACAGTCTCGACCTGGTGAGGCGTCGGCGCACCGCCCTGGGTGTACGCGCAGATCAACACCGGCTCGCCGCGCGTGGACCAGGTCACGGCAATGTCGCCAGAGGCGTCCTTGCCGTTGTTGCCGGTCTTGTCGCCGACCCGCCAACCTTTGGGCAGGCCGGCACGCAACCGGTTGTCTCCGGTCTTGCAACCCAGCATCCAGCCCGTGAGACGCTCGCGGGAGTTTGGTGACAGTACCTTCCCGAGGATGAGGCTCCGCAGGTTGCCGGCCATGGCGGCGGGCGTGGTGGTGTCGCGCGGATCGCCGGGAGGCGAGCGGTTCAGCTCCGGTTCGTTGTGATCCAGGCGGCTTACCGTATCGCCGATGGATCGCCAAAATGCGGTTAAGGCGGACGGGCCGCCGACGCGCGCCAGCAGAGCGTTAGCACAGGTATTGTCGCTGAGTTCGACGGCGGCCTCGCACATGTCGGCCACCGACATAGCGCCTTTTTCCAAGTTCTGCTTGGCGACGGGCGCGTATTCCAGCAGGTCATCGGGGCCATAAGCGATCAGATCGTCCAAGCGAGCCTGACCGCGGTCGGCACTGGCCAGGACGCAGGCGGCGAGTGATGCCTTGAATGTACTGCACATGACGAAGCGCTCATGAGCCCTCCAGGCTATTTTCGCACCTGTCCGTAGGTTTTCTACACAAACACCGATGTGGCCGCCACTGTCTCGTTCATAGTCCGTTAATGCGGTGATGGGGGCTCTTTGCGCGCGCGCGGGCGAAGCTAAAAGCGCCAATGTACTGCACAAAACGTCTCTTCTATTCACTCAGGTCATCCTTCAAAGCGACCAAGTTATCAATTAGAGCAGCCCCTCCGTAGTGGTCGCATAGACGACGAGCGCCATGATTCCGAGTCCCATGAGTGGATGCCGTGGCGAGCTGCTGCGAGAACTGACTCGGTGGATCACTTCTGACGGCGGAGGCGTGGACGGGGAGCATGCCGATTGCGATGAGGGTCACAATGATTACGACTGGCGCGCCGAGCTGCCACCAGGAACGTGCTTTTGGTTTCATCTATCCGGTCTTGTATGGGCAAGACGACGAATCAGCTGGCATTCGCGTTCGCTGTTGGGGGAACGAGGGTTTCCGCGTAAAGGATCCAGAGCCGGAGGACGCGGTCGCTGATGCCGGGGACGGTTTTGAGGTGCGTGAACGCGATTGCGGCTTCGGCAACGTTTTGGAGGGCAAGTTGAGATCGTCCAAGGTATACGTATGCCTCGTCGAGGTGTTTGATCTGGCCCTTCTGGATTCCGCGACTAATCACGGTTGCGGCGCTTTGATAGTCACCTGCACCGTAATAGATCTCGCCGGACTTTATGTCGAGTTCGCCCGAGGGGTTCTTGGCGGCCTCCGCATCGAACGCGGCTTCGCCCTTCTTATCGGTCTCGGCGCGGGGCATCAGCGAGTTCGCCAGGCGCGCGGCCCGATCCTTATCCTTCTGATCGATGAACTTTCCGGCCGCCACCGCCTTATCGAGAACCGCCGCCGCTTCGCCGGGCAATGCGGCATCGCCCAGCAGCTGCGCCATTTCCACGTAGTCGGAGCCGGCATTCATGGAGTCCGTGTCGTACATGACGCGATAGATCATCAACAGATTGTGATCGTCGCGCTCCTCCTGGCGCTCGATGCGCAGCAGCGTGTTCCAATAGTTGGTCTTGTTGGTGAGCTTGATGAGGTCCACCAGCACTGCGGCCATCGCCCCGTTGTCGCCGGCGTCGGATGCACACTGAAGCTTGAACTGGAACAGGTTCTCCTTTAGTGCTTCACCCGCCTTGCGGGCGACCGAGATCGCCTTGTCGGCCCAGGCGGCTGAGTTCTTGCAATCCTTCTGCAGATAGTAGATCTGACTCATCACCGCGAGGTCGTCGACGTTCGCAGTGCCGGCGGCGGCTAGTTGCTCGCCGTAGGCGGCGGCGGTCGCGTAATCCTGGTTTCCCGCGGCCAGCCGGAACACCGTTTGGTTGGCTTTCTGCGCTTTCTCGGGCGTATAGGCGCCTGTTGCGAGTGCGGTCTCGTAAGCATCCTGAGCGGCTCTCAAATTGTTTAGGCGAACGTAAGCAAAGCCCTTGAAGTCGGCAATGGTCTTGCGGTCGACGGCGGTCAAGGGTGATTTGGCTTCTGCAGCGGTCAGTTGCCGAAGGGCTTCGGTCCAATCACCATGTTGGAGAGCTTGTTGGGCGGCGGTCATTTCCGGGGCGATGAGGCGACTGACTATTTCGGTTGGTGGCAAGTCAGTGTTGGTCAGACTTTGAGTGGGCGCCGTTCCGCTGGGCGCGATCGGATCGGACGGGGCCGAGAATTCGTGCAGACGCCAGAGCGTCGCTACGCGATAGCCAAGCGGAACGACGCTGACCGCGATGCTGATGGCGATCAGGCCCCAGATCCAAAATCCCAGTGCCTTCAGCATATGTCTCAAGGCGTTCGACCTCACGATGCTGGCGTTTCTGAAGTATACGCCGGAGGGGCGAGCGCCAGTCTTGAACCGGTGCCTACCAGAGCCTTATGTTCAAGTGGAATTGGCGGCGCGCGAAACTCAAGGCGTGATGAGTGTGACGGTCGGTAGTAAGTTCGATAGCTGTCATTATCGAACGTCAAATGGCTTATAGAACGTCAATATAATCATGATGTTGCGTAGACAAAAATTATATCCAATCGCCAGTTGAGAGAGGTCATCGGATATATCGCCGGCTCGGAAATGACAAATGTGTGGCCGAGCCACCGCTCACGTCTCACCGTATTTCGCCAAATACTGGGCGTATGCAGAACGCCAGCTGTCGACGCCCAGAGTACCTGCACTGGCATGCACGACAGAGATTGCCCAGGTGCCCATCCGAACTCCCTTGATCTCCGCCTGGCGACAGAAGTCCAGGTCGTAGAAGTGGAATCGAAATTGCGGATCAAACCGCAGGTCACGCTCAATGAGGGTCTCGCTCCTAATTGCCATCATTACGCCGTCCAGCAATCTGACTTCTTGCCCGGGCTCCCCGTACACGCTCAGTTGCTTGAGATTGGGGAAGGGATCGCCGTGACCCAGGACACCGCTCAAGTTGTCGTAATTGTCGCGCGTGAAATGACCATCGAGGTACATCCAGGACGCCTGCCGCGGCACACGCCGTTTGTTTCCGGCGAGTCCCACGAGATCAAAATGCTCAAGCGCGTCATGCAGGTGCTTCGACCAATAGTAGTCGCTCAAATACACATCGTCGTGCAGAAAAACGAGAATGGCCGGATCGTGCCTGGATTCTTCTATCGCGGTATTGTAGATACTCGGGAGCCCCTCCCGGTTTTCGGCAAAGAGGCGCAGCTCAATCACCTGGCCTTTGGGGAAGGTTCGATAAATCGGCAGTGATCGGCCCAACGGCGCGCCGGCAAAGAACTCCTGGGTCGACAATCGCGTGGCACTTACAAAGCGAATCTTATCTATCGGTTTGGACTTTATTGCGATCGGCGGAATCCGAGTGGTTACTGGCCATCGGTCCTTGCCTATGGCGCTTTGCGGAGCCCTCTCCTCGTCTCGAATAAACTCAGATAACGCGTTCCGGACCGCCGCGACAACCGAAGTCCAATCGCCGACCGTCGTTTGGCGAAACTGCCGCAGCGTCGGATACCACGGTGAGCCGCTGCCCTCTTGCAGCCATCGCCAGCAGGACGCATATCGGTTCATCAACCACACCGGTTTGCCCAACGCACCGGCCAGGTGCGCGATCGCGGTATCGACGGTAACAACTAAGTCGAGATTTTCAATCAAGGCGGCAGTCTGGGCGAAATCCGTCAGCAATCCACGAAATTGTCGAATAGACCCCATTTGCTCGAGGGCCGCCTCATCCACAGCAGACATCTCGGTTTGTAACGAAATGAACTCCGCGCCCAAGGAGAACAACGGACGCAAGGCGGCCAACCGGACATCCCGGGGATAGTTGATGGGCGCATAACGGCGTCCGCCCCACACCAGCCCAATTCGGGGCACTGTTCGTGGGCCCAAACGCCCCTGCCACGCGCCCACCAGGTCCGCATCCGCATACAGGTAGGGGACATTGCCGGGAACCGTATCCGG
>Ga0307516_10004820_pt1 | contig 16423 bp, 18 predicted proteins | sample 19_EM_MG_FD_203310 | JGI IMG/M metagenome (GOLD analysis project Ga0307516, IMG submission 203310) | Populus trichocarpa ectomycorrhiza microbial communities from riparian zone in the Pacific Northwest, United States - 19_EM | ecosystem: Host-associated > Plants > Roots > Unclassified | place...
GAACTACCACTCTCAAAGCCCTCATTCAAGTTTCCCAGCCACCTCCATGGAGCGAACTGGGCCGATACACGAGCAATATGGAGAGTCTTCTGCAACCGATCACCCTCCGACCCACCCCCCAACATCATAGCAGACCCATGCCCCTGTGGCACGGACCTTACCTCCTCTCACCACCTACTACGAGACTGCCCGCTGCTGACGCCACAGCGGGTACTCCTCCGCAAAGCCACCACAGGAGATATTTAGTCCCTGGAATTCATCACCGCACCTGAAAACACAAACCCGCTGCGCTACTTCCTACGAGCAACAGGCCTGGGCCACTCCTCGCTTATCCGGTTCGACGGAAACCACAACACACCAGACTGCACCAACGTTAGCGACCCGGACTCCCCCGAGCCGGCCTTCGGTGCTAGCAAACCATAAACAATATCACGACCGACACGACAAATGGGAGGAAGGACAGAGGCGATTGGTTTCCTTTTGTACTGTCAGAGCGTTTCCTGGTTTTCCTATCCTGTGTCATGTGTTGCGATCCTTGATTCCTGTCCTGTTTGTTCCTTTGCTTGGTGTGTATACTTCTTCGGCAGTCGGGAAAGATGGAAACCCCAAGGGGGCGGTACGGCGAGGAGGAGCGCACAAAACCTGGAGTGTTAAAGCGCGATAGATCGAAATCGAATATTATCTCTCTCCACAGACCTACCTCTCTCTACGCGTGAAACCGGCGCTGCAACCACCAACCCCGAGAGGAACAACGAGCCCACGCAAGGTGTGTGAGAGGACCATGACAAGACCACGCCGGGCGTGACGGATACCGCGAGAACAACAAGCCCACGTAAGGTGTGTGAGAGGACCACGACGAGACCATGCCGGGTGTGACGGATACCGCGAGAACAATGAGCCCACGTAAGGCGCGTGAGAGGACCGCGACAAGACCACGCCGGGCGTGACGGATACCGCGAGAACAACGAGCCCACGCAAGGCGTGTGAGAGGACCGCGACAAGACCACGCCAGGCGTGACGGATACCGCGAGAACAACGAGCCCACGCAAGGCGTGTGAGAGGACCGCGACGAGACCACACCGGGCGTGACGGATACCGTGAGAACGACGAGCGGCGGGTGAGTACGCCGGAGGTGTGAGTACGAGTGGCACGTGAGTACGCCGGAAGTGTGACTACGAGCGGCGCGTGAGTACGCCGAAAGTGTGAAGACACAGGGAAGTGTGAATACGCCGGAAGTGCGAGCAGGAGCGCCCGCTCCCAAGGAAGTCTACGTTGCCTGTCGATCCCCCACGGAGTAGTCAAGGCAGGATCTTGACACTATATTGCATCTCCCCCATCGACACCCGACGTAGCAATACACAGTGGATCCTCAAGACGAAAACAACAGGGACCCCCTCAACCTTAGCAAATTTAGGGACGTCCCTGACAACCAGTGGGTACCAAGCCCAGTAACCCCAGAACCACGATCCCAAGCACAGACACTCGAGTCACCCGAACAACTCAGAAGAATGACGGAAGGACCCCACCTACTGACAACAGAAATGTTGCAAACACTCCTGGCAGCACGCGACAGACCGCGGCAGACCAGCTACCCAAAGCTCTGGGACCCCGAAGCATTCGAAGGAGAAAAAGCGAAGTTCAAAACGTTCCTAGCCCAGTGCGAGATGAAGTTTAGAACCCAGGGAAACCGATTCGACGACAATGAAAAAAAAATGTGATATGCATCCTCCCTTCTCCAAGGAGTAGTGTGGAACTGGGTGGAAACCTTCCTGAATCAGGAAGGAGGAATCAATCTAAGATGGGAAGAACTGAAGACTAGCATGAAGCACGCCTTTGGCCAGGTGGATGCCGAAGAAATAGCCTTCGAAAAGTTCCAGAAAATCCAGCAAGAAAGTCGGACGGCAGCAACCTATTGGGCAGAATTCCAGCGAATCAAAGCAGACCTCCCGTACGCGGACAACGTATGCATCGCGCGGTTTCGAGATGGATTACACCCAGAAGTAAAACGACACTTGGTCATGAGCGAAGTACCAGCAACCGTTCTGATAGACTATGCCACTGCGGCCATCAAAACAGATAGCCGCCTATGCAACCTCGGAGTCATTAGTCGACTACTGGCAGCGAGTCCAGAAGCACGCTTCCAGATCCACACGAAAGAACCCCCGTCAGCACCCCCGGGGGACCCGATGGATTTAGACGCCACGCGACGATTTAAGTTTGCGCCAAGAGCAAACCGGTTCCCACGACGACCACCAATGGACGAGTGCTACAATTGCGCGAAAAAGGGGCACTTCGCGAGGGAATGCCCCCAGCCGAAAAAACCACGGACCACATGGAGAAGGCCATACCGGGCAGCGGAAGCCACGTACGAAGAAAACACCATCGGTACTGAAACAAGGGAAGAACCCGAACCGGCGGGAAATGATAGCCCTCGGGAACAGGCCTAAGCAACAGGTACCCGAGGGAGAAACCAGTTGCAGAACCAGACCCACCCTAAAGGATACGAACGACCAGGTATGACCGAGAAGAAAAAATCATGATCAAAGTCCGAATCATAGGAGCCGACGGGAATGAACACAATACCACCGCCCTAGTCGACAGCGGAGCCTCCGAGAACTTCATCGATAAAGCCTACGCAGCAGCAAGCGGAATTCCCATGCAGCAAAAAGCAACACCAAGACGGGTGCTGACCGTAGACGTGAGCGAGGTTACCGGCGGGCCGGTAACCCACGACGCACAGGTCCACCTCACAATCAATCATCACGAAGAAGACATCCGGCTACACTGCATCACGATCGGAAACGCACCAATCATCCTAGGACTCCCATGGCTCAAGCTCCATGATCCGGTGATAGGATGGAAGAATCATACTGTGAAATTCCACTCGGACCACTGCGTCGAGAAGTGCTTGCCTAGCTCCCCAATAGCCAACACGGTTCCGGAAGAAAAAGTTACCAAACAATAATACAGGAAAACACCGGAAGAAGAAGAAATTTGGGAGATTGGCGAAACGGACCCATGGGAAGTATGTCAGACCGTAATCAACAAAATCAAGGAAACCTCCAAAACGAGCAAAAATCCAGTTCCACCGGAATATCACGAATTTATCCAAGTGTTCACCGAAAAAGAGGCTACGGCACCTCCGCCCCACCACACTCAAGACCACCATATCCCACTAGAGGAAGCAAAGATGCCCCCGTATGAGCCCCGACCACCCCTGAACGAGGAAAAAATGAAGGCTCTCAAAGAATACCTTGATGTCAATGAGAAGCGGGGATGGATCCGCTCATCCACCTCCCTGGCCGGAGCACCAATACACTTCGTAAAGAAAAAGGATGCAGGACTACGCCTATGTGTAGACTACCGACAACTGAACGAAATCACAATCAAGGATCGAACACCATTACCGCTGATCGGAGAGTACCTCGACCAACTATCCAGCGCCACCATCTACACCAAGCTTGACATCCGGGACGCCTATTACAACCTGTGGATTAGGGCCGGAGACGAGTGGAAAACAGCGTTCCGCACCCGATACGGCCTTTACGAGTACTGTGTCATGCCGTTCGGGCTGACCAACGCACCAGCCTTGTTCCAACGATGGATGAACGAAATCCTGAGCGAATACCTCGATATCTTCTGTGTGGCATATTTGGACGATATCCTCATATTTTCGCAGAACCTGAAAGACCACCGGAAACACGTCCGAACGATACTGAAGCGAGTCAAGGAAACGGGACTGACACTGAAGGCCTCCAAGTGCGAATTCCACACCAAGGAGATCGAATATTTAGGATACGTGATATCTCCACAAGGCTTGCGCCTGGACGAAGAGAAAATCCGGACGATCAAGGAATGGAAAGAACCGACGAATATCAAGGGAATCCAGAGCTTCTTAGGATTTGCCAACTTCTACCGAAGGTTTATACAGAATTACAGCCAGATCACAACACCCCTCACCCACCTGATAAGGAAAGAAGTAGACTGGGAATGGGGCGACGAACAACAGACGGCCTTCGAAACACTCAAAACAGCAATCGTGACAGAACCGATACTACAACACTTTGACCCGGAGCGACCCGTCACAATTGAGATAGACGCCTGAGACTATGCCATCGGAGCCATTTGCTCGCAACCCGACGACAACGGAACTCTGCACCCAGTAGCCTACTACTCCCGAAAACTCAAGGATCCAGAGCGCAACTATGATATACACGACGAGGAACTACTGGCGATCGTAGACGCACTACGAAAATGGGACACATATTGCAAGATAACGGGGCTGAAAATCACGATTCTTACCGATCACAAAAACCTGGAATACTGGAAGACAAAGAAAGACCCCAACCTGCGGCAAGCCCGGTGGGGTGAGCGATTAGCCAACTACGATTTTACGATCAAATATCGACCTGGGAAACTGGCCGGTAAACCAGATATCCTCTCTAGAGAGTCAGGAGACTCTCCCTGGGAAGGGGATATGAAGCATCGGCAGAAGCAAGGCCGAACACTGCTACCCGGAGAAGCCTTCGAGGCGCCCCAGGATGATAACGAAATATCCGGTGCCGCGCTCTACGCCCCCGGAGTACTCCAGGCCAATACAACGGAAACCATCAGCCTTCAGATAGACAAAGACCTCCTGAACGAAATCCGGACACTAAGCACCGCAGTTAAAGAGATCCAAGAAATCCGGAAGAAGAAGGCAAGTGGGACCACCCGTGACTGGAAGATCGCGCCCGGACTATGCGAGGAAAACAACGGGTTGCTAATGTACAACGGTCTCATATGGATCCCTGACAACAATACGCTGCGACTTCGCATATTACGAGACCACCACGACGCGCAAGCCGTGGGACACCCGGGCCAGACAAGAACCCTGGAACTCGTTAGCCGAAATTTCTACTGGCCGGGTCAACGAAAGTACGTCCACAGATATGTCGACCATAGCGACACCTGCCATCGCATCAAACCAATCCGACACGCCCCATGCGGACTGCTAAAGCCACTGGAACTCCCACACCGACCATGGGACACAATATCAACGGACTTCATCACTTCGCTACCGACAAGCATTAGGAAAAACGCGTTATGGGTAATAATCGATCACCTCACAAAGATGGGACATTTCGTCGCTTGCCAAGACACCATGAACCCCGAAGACCTAGCAGACCACTTCCTCCGGCAAGTTATAAGACCTCACAGACTGCCAAGCAGTATTGTATCAGGCAGAGGATGCTTGTTTACCTCAAACTTCTGGAAACGAGTAACGGAGGCACTTGGGATATCACGCAACCTCAGCGCAGCCTTCCACCCACAAACGGATGGACAAACGGAAAGAGCCAAGGCCACTCTCGAGCAGTATCTCCGTGCATACTGCAACTACCAGCAGGACGACTGGGAGACGTTGCTGCCAATTGACAAATTCTGCTACAACAACACACAAACCGGAACCACAAGAATAACCGCCTTCTTTGCCAACTATGAAAATCACCCGCGTTTCCTACCAGACCTTGGTACCCAGAACGATGAACCCCCGGAAGTGTCGGAATATGTTGAGGCATTAAGAAGGTTGCATGAAGAACTTCGAGCAGAGATTAAGGAAGCCCAAATGTCTCAAGCAGAACAAGCCAAACCAACCAAAGATTGGGACCACGCCGCCCAAGCCATGACCACGGATGGCTGGAATGTCCCCACGGCTCCCTCACCACCACTGTCCGCTGTGGGACAGCCCCGCGCCAACGACCATGTCTCCCTACACTGGACCGCCTGCTACGACGATTACTGTGGCGCTCACCACCAGATGAAAGATGACAACTACTACCCGCAACGAGGAAATGACCGCTGCCGGTGCAACCACCGGCCCTGCAGCTTTCCCCACGCCCATCCATTCGAATTAGCGGAGGTAATCTGCAACCGACACCTCAACCCACGCAAAGTCTGTGCGGACTGGCAGAAGGGAAAGCGGGTCTGCCCAGACTGCCGGTTCCAAGTGAACATGGAAAACCACCACCTCCGTTGTAGCGCGTCAGCCCCGCGGAACCCCCTGGCCTACATCACGGCCCCTCAAGAGGATAAAGAGAACATCGCACCCCCAGGAGAGGTTGCTGCCAATGACGAGGCCTGCGCAGCTACCCCAGCAGCCCTCCATGACGAACAAATATCTTTTCTACACGACATGGTAACCATGCTCCAGCACACTACTACCAGAGATGCACGCCACAACCACGTCGTACACTGGACACTCGCCCAACAGATGAACGAATTCCACGACGCGGACCAACAGCAACTCCAGCAGATGGGCAACACCCTGGGGGCCATCATCACCGAACAGCAGCGAATGAACGAACAACTCCAAGCCCGGCAGCAGGGGAGCCCGGCTGTACGCATCTACCGCACCCCCATCCACCGCCGTGCCGCGCCTACCCGACATGACCTCGCCGGAGCTTCGGTCAGGACAGGGGACGTACTGTCACGAATCTCGTGCGGCAGGCTCGTAAGCGCCGCGGCCGGAGCCGCCGTCACCCTTATCGCCCTGTGGCTGGCCCTCATCACCGCTGCCGCAGCCACGGTCATCCTCTGCGCTTAGGCGCCTCGACCGATCTCCGCCATATCGCGCCGGTTGCGATATTCCCCGACCGCTGGCTGGTCTAGACCTCTCTCCTTTGTTTCCTCTATGTTGCCTACGCGTCCTTCTCGTCTTTGCCGTTTCCTGTTGATAGTGCTTTCGCGTCCTTCTCCTGTCTTCTTACGTATGTTGTTTCCCTTTGATTATGCTTGCACCACCTTCTTCTCTTTCTGTATTGTTCTTGCTTGCGTGTCCTTTCTCCTGTTGCCGCGAGTAGAGTGGTGGCCGCGTGGCGGCCGAGTGCGATCATGTGTTTCCTTGGGCGCGACGATTGAGTCATGATGGTGGAACTGTGTCAGTCTTGCGGGCAAGCTGCGATTCCACAGAGGGAAGGAAAAGTATAAAGGAAGGGCGTGGTAGCTAGTCTGCAGATTCTTCTCCACGCAATCTATTATCTCACTCCACAGACCTACCTCTCTCTACCCGTGAAACCGGCGCTGCGACCACCAACCCCCAGACGAACAACGAGCCCACGCAAGGCGTGTGAGAGAACCGCGATGAGACCACGCCGGGCGTGACGGATACCGCGAGAACAACGAGCCCACGCAAGGCATGTGACAGGACCGCGACGAGACCACGCCGGGCGTGACGGATACCACAAGGACAACGAGCCCAGGCAAGGCGTGTGAGAGGACCACGACGAGACCACATCGGGCGTGATGGATACCACAAGAACAACCAGCCCACGCAAGGCGTGTGAGAGGACCGCGACGAGACCACGCCGGGCATGACGGATACCGCGAGAACAACAAGCCCACACAAGGCGTGTGAGAGGACCACCACGAGACCACGCTGGGCATGACGGACACCGCGAGAACGACGAGCGGGGCGTGAGTACACCGGAAGTGTGAGTATGAGTGGCGCGTGAGTACGCCGGAAGTGTGACTACAAGCGGCGCATGAGTACGCCGAAAGTGTGAAGACACAGGGAAGTGTGAATACACCGGAAGTGCGAGCAGGAGCGCCCGCTCCCAAGGAAGTCTACATTGCCTGTCGAGCCCCCACGGAGTAGTCAAGGCAGGATCTTGACAGAAGCAGGCACTCACATCAGCACCGGTATTGGCAACACTTGATCCAGATGCCAACTTTATCCTTCGAACAGACGCATCAGACACTGCTATTGGTGGAGTACATGCTCAACGACAGCAGTTTGAAGGAAAGATGGTGGAACGGCCAATCGGATTCTTTTCACGGTAACTCTATTCGGCAGAAACAAGATACCCTGCCTATGACCGAGAATTGCTAGCAATCAGTGCCAATCTGGAGTGTTGGGCATGTTATGTTCATGGTCGACGACATACCACAATTTACACTGATCATGCGGCTCTTCAACATATCCTCGGTCAAAATAAGCTTTCAAGCCGCCAGTGGTGCCATCTCGACAAAATCCAGCAACACGACTACGACATCAAATATTTCCCAGGTGCCTCCAATACAGTTGCTGATGCACTGAGCCGAATTGCCTACACTCAACCGTCAACTCCTGAAACAACTCGGTCACTTTTAAACGTCATCGAGCTCAGGATTTCAGCTTCGAATGATTGGTTGGACGACATCCGTGCAGGATATACTGAAGATTTGGTTTTTAGTCCAGTACTGGAACACCTAAACGACAAAGGTGGTGAAACTCCAAGGACAAAGAAGGCTCGGAGGACAAGAGAAAGGGCAAAGTCATATCTTCTCCAGGATGGCCTTCTCTATCACAAACCCTCAGGTGGAAAACTTTGCATTCCAGACAATCTACGATCGGATGTTATTCGCGAAGCTCACGATGCAATTCTTGGAGGTGGCCATGCAGGTATCGAGAAGACCATTGCTGCAGTTGCCTCTCGGTATCATTGGCCAAGAATGACAGATACGATTACCAACTGGATACGAGGATGCGATGTTTGTCACCGGGTCAAACACAAGAATGCAAAACCATATGGACTTCTGCAGGCATTACCCACTCCATTGGAACGGGCCGAACGGGTCAACATCGATTTCATCACCAAGTTGCCCATGTCGAAGTCTGGATATGATGCAGTTGCAACCGTCATTGACCCATTGACAAAGAGAACCCACTGGATTCCTGTTACCGAATCAGATCTCACTGCTGAGACATTTGTGACTGCCTTCATTGCTGGTTATGTTCGGTCACGGGGACTTCCAGTTTCTATCGTGTTGGATAGGGATGTTCGGTTCACCTCCAGTTTCTGGCAGTCTCTGTGTTCACAACTCGGTATCAAACTGTGGATGTCAACAGCATATCACCCACAGTCAGATGGACAAGCTGAAAAAGTAAATTCGACCTTGGAAACCTTCCTCAAGGCATATATTGCACAGTTGGAAGACCTTGCGAATTGGGATCAACTACTACCGTTAGCCGAGTTCGCCTACAATGCAGCCAAGCATTAGGCAATTGGAATGTCACCCTTTGAAGCTGATATCGGTTATATCCCAAGGCTGCCATTGGATTTACTGGCCCCTGGACCATTCATTCCAAATTCGCCATCGGCAGCCTGATATACAGAAAAGTTGACAAAGATCTTACAGATGTTACGAGAACGGATGGAGGAAACCCAGTTGGCCATAGTCTCCGATGCCAACGAGCAACGGCAACAACACCCCTTCAAGGTCGGTGATGACGTTTTCCTGGATACACGTCTCCTGCCAGTTGGATATGCCAATGTTACTGGAGTTGCTAGTGAAGTCCGGAATTCACGGAAGTTCCAGCACCCATACGCAGGACCATTCAAGCTTCTCAAGCAAGTTGGGAACAACGCATTCTTGCTTGATATTCCAACCCACTGGAGATTACACCCAGTCTTCAATGTCACGCGGTTAAAGCCATCGAAAGTCGACAACACAAGGGAACACCCACCACCGCCACCATTACGGTCGACGTTAGCAGCGGCCACAGAATACGAAGTTGAAGGGATTCTCAAACATCAAGGTACGGCGGCTCGTGATCTCAAGTACCTTGTCAAATGGGTTGGATATCCGAATCCAACTTGGGAGCCATTGGAAAATTTGAAAGGTGGGAGTAAGGAGATGCTTAGAGACTACCATGCTGCGAATGGACTTCGGACGTATCGGTGGATGATGGAAGAGTGACGTTTGGTGATTTCAGTTGGATTTTTCAAAGAAATTGTATGATCGCGAAGTTGTTTTGGGAACAAATTGGAGCTGGAAAAGAAGGGGGTTTGTTTTTTTTCTGCATTAAATGTTTGTTTTGCTTTTGGCTGTTACTGCAGAAGTGGGGGCTTGTTTTCTTGAGTGGGGAGTAGTTGTAGGAGTGGGATTCAGGTGCCGACGCTAGGCAGTGAGCACTAGTCTAGAGTAGACTAGTCTTGAGTGATAGGCTCAACGGATCCTTCCTATAAGGATCCGCTGCTGCCCCCGCTCCTTCGAATGGACATGCTTCTCGATCCCCCTCAGAGGCCGATCGAGCTGATGCGCAGATGAACGAGACGTTTTTCCTTTCGCCCAGGCTTTCCTGGTCCAGGTTTTTTGTTTGCAAAACTGTCGTGATCGGCTGGTTTTCTACCCCCCCCTTTTCCAGGTGGTACTCTGAACGCCTTGACAATGTGTCGGGCTTGCCGTTTTGGGTCCCTGGTCAGTAATAGATTCGAAAATCATTTCCTGCCAGCTCCTGGGCCCAACGAGCCTGCCGTCGGTTTAGTACTTTGGTCGTTGTAAAGTACTTCAGGTTCTGGTGATCCGAGAAAACCTGGATTTGATGCATTGCCCCTTCGCAGTAGCGTCGCCAGTGTTTGAACGCATCTACTATTGCTAGTAGTTCTTTGTCATGGATTTCGTAGTTGATCTCCGCTGGTTGGAATTTCCGTGTGTGGAATGCCACGGGGTGAAGCCGGTTCGCCTCATCTCGTTGGGATAGGACGGCACCTAGCGCGATATCGGAGGCGTCCGATTCGATGATTACTTGTCTAGTCGGGTCGAAGTGTGCTAAAATCGGGGCCGTAGTGAACCGTCGCTTGAGTTCTTCGAAGGCTGTCTGCGCCTCCTGGTTCCAGACCCAATCCTCTTTCTTTTCTTTCTTCGTTAGTTCCATCAGGTGTCGAGCTACCTGGGAGTAGTTCTGGATGAAGCGTTGATAGAAATTGGCGAACCCCAGAAAGGATTGTACTTCCATCAGAGACTCCAGGGTTTTCCATTCTAGCACCACTTGTACCTTTTCCTTTGCCATTTTTATCCTGTCTCTTCCTATGACATACCCCAGAAATTCCACTTCCTGAGGCTTCCAAACGCATTTTTCTGGCGAAACCGCTAGCCCGTTTTCCTGCAGCCTTTCGAGGACTTCCTTGACTAGTCAGTGATGCTCTTTTTCGGTTTTGGCATACACTAGAATGTCGTCCATGTATGCCAGGACCCCAACGTCCAGCAGGTCCGATAAGACATGGTTCATCATATCTTGGAATGTGGACGGTACGTTTGTCAGGCCAAAGGGCATGACTTGGAATTCAAATAGTCCGTAGCGGGTTCGGAAGGCAGTCTTCCACTCGTCTCCTCTCCTCATTCGGATTAAATGAAACCCATTTTTGAGGTCCATTTTTGTGAACCAATGAGCCCCTAGTACTCGGTCTTGTAGTTCTTGCATTAGGGGAAGCGGGTATCGGTTTGGGATCGTTATCTGGTTTAGGGCCCGATAGTCCACACACAGGCGGAGGCCTCGTCCGTGGGGCTTGGGTACCAACAGAATTGGCGATCTGGCCGGGGAGGTCAATTGTTTGATTTTGCCTGTTCATTCCATGTCCTTCAACCATTCTCGGAGGGTTTGCTGTTCCACTTCAGACAGGGGGTATATGGGTCCCCATGGTGCGGTGCTTCCTTCTTTGAGCTCGATTTTGCAATCGTAGGGGCGGTGCTGCGGGAGCGCATCCGCTTCTTCCTGGCTCATTATGCTTTGGTAGGGTCTGAATTCTCCTGGGACGCGGGCCAGAACGTCGTTGGTGGTGACTGCCGATATGTGCCCGATTACTCGGGTGTTTGGGTCGTGTGCTACCCTTTCGTCCCAAGTGAGGGAGAACTCCTCCTGCTCGTATCGTGTGCAGGTTTCCTGGCATCCGGTACTGTTAAACCATATTTCTTCAGATTTCCAAATTCCTTGCAGGGAGTACTTCGATATCCACCAGTAGGGTAGGAAGATGTCGACTTCTGGTTCCATGGGGGTTACTTTGAAAATTGCCTTCGAGAAGTGTCTTCGGTGTTGGAGGAGTAGAGGTTTCGTGTAGAATATTCCCGCCTCCTTCACCTGTTGCCCCGTATAATTCTCGATACGAATTGTCGAGTCGTGTTTGAGCATAGGGATCTGCAATCTCCACGCTGTTTCTTTGTTGACCAGCGGGACCGAGCATCCCGTATCTAGCAGCACCCGGACTCGGTGTTTCCCATGTTCCACCTGTAGCAGCATGGTTATGATGGGTCGGGGTCCGCATCGAGGTTTCTTGTGCTTGGGTTTCTTTGCGGGCTCCCCGGCGCCCCTTTTTTGGCCTGTTCCGCATACGACTTTTTTGGTCCCGAGGCTCGGCCGTGGCCTCTGACCTTTCAAAAACCCTCCTCCTTCCATATGGGGTCTTGGATGGTTGGCCCCATGTCCATTGCCTCAGCCACCGAGATCTTCTGTATCTTGGTCGGTGGGGTCGGTTCCTCCCCTTCCCTTTGTCGTTTATTCCCTGCCAACACCATCCAGGGTGCCTGGGGAAGTTCCGTATCGTTGGTCGTGGTTATCGCATAACACTTATGCGAAGGATGCCCCGTCCTTCTGCAGCGATGACATCCTTTTTGATGCAGCTCAGTCCGTTCAGTACAGGGAACACCTTCCAACGCCACTTCGTATGATCCCCAGGAGCCTGGCTTCCCGAATTCGTTCCCTGTTCTTGGGTTCTTACTGCCGTTGTCCAGTTTTTCCGCAGGTGGGTTTCTTTTTTTCTCCTCTTTTTTCTTTTCCTCGGACCGGATTTTGCTGGTGGGTCGGGCTGCCTCCCGGACCTGCTTTAGAGCTCTTTTCTTTTCCACTTGCAGGCCTGCCTGGTGGGTGGCTTGCAAGAATCCTTCGTCGCCCGCGAAGTCTTCCAGGTAATGGGTGAATCGCATGTCTAGCACTGCGTCTGGCATTGCCAGGTCAATTTTTTCCCTTAGTGCCTGCCCGGTTGCTTGTGCGTAGATGTTGAGTGCCCGGAACTCCGTTAGGTAGGCGTGGATAGACCCCTGGTATTTGAGCTCGCCCAGTTTGAGCTGGGCGTCCACTGCTTCGCGCTCGTTCCGGTATTCCACTCGAATGGCCACTGAGTAGTTGGCCTACGTGTCGTTTTCCCGCAGGTCGCGGTACAGGCGGAGGTGCCATACCAAGGCGGTATTCGTCAGGAGAGTCCCCATCCAGGCAATCTTCTGCTGGTCGATCGTCTCTGGGTAGAATCCCAGGTATATCGTGACCAATTCCCACCATTGGTTAAAAGCGGACGAACTTTTCCTCTCAAATTTTCCGGGGTTCTCCATTTTCAGCCTTGAGGTGTTTATCCGGTTTGCTGGTTGCTCCGGTCTTTCGGCGACTCGCGCCACCGCAATTTCCGCTCCTACTAGCCTTGCTATCTCTTCTGGCGTGAGCATAGTGGCGACCTGTGCTCGCATTGGTTCCCTTGTGCCTGGCGGGGGTCTTCCTGCGGGAAGGTTCGGTACGTATAGGGCGTCGTCGTCCCCGCTGGGCGGCGGTGAAGGCGAGGGCGAGGGTGAGGGTGAGCTGACCGACTGTTGGGGTCCCAGCGGAGGTCCCGTTCCTCCTCCTCCCGTTGTTCCAACCGCTGGCAACAGCGGGAGAGGCAGTAGTGGTGGGCTTGATGGTGGGTTGGCAGGCCGCCATTACCTTCAGGTAGCGGGGGTGGGAGCGAGCCGGATCGGACTCCGGAGAATTGGTCGCCTTGGCAAGGGTGGCGGCGCCACTGGTGCTGATGCAGCGCTGGTACTGTGTATCTTGGCCGGGCTTCGCCAGAGCTGCAGCGGTTTCGAGGAAGGGGCGTTCAGCCTTGGTGATCTCGGGAGTGCTATCCGGGTAGCGATTCGCCGAATTTCCTCCCTGGCTCGACGTAACTCCTCCTCTACTCTGCTCATCTTTCTTTGGTGGTCAGCTGCCTATAGTTCCACATTACCTTGAAAGGTAGCCAAGTGCTGGCTTCGGGCAGTATTGGCCTCGGCGAGGAACGCAAGGGCGTCGTTGAACCGTGTGAGCTGGGTTGCCTGGCATATCTGTCGCTGGTTGTCCTCATCGATTCGTTCCAAAATGGCTTGCCATACGTTATGCGCGAACGTTTGATAAGTGTTTGCAGCATTGGCCAGCTCAGTGCGAACCCAGGCTTCTGCGATTTCTTCGTTAGCATGTACTCGGTCATATACGTACCGTGTACCTTCTGTCAGTGTTCTGTAGGCTTCTTCGATTCGTTCCATTCGCTGATCGGTCCTATCGATCGTGTTGCCACATAATTTGGTGAGCTGTCTTAGGTCGTTTTCTGCCTGCCTTTGCTGTCGTGCCATGGTTCGGACCCAAACCATGGGGTTGGCTAGTTCTATCGCTTGCTCAGGCACGGGAGTTCCGTCGGTGATCTGAAGCAGGTCCCGAGGGTCTTCCAGTCGGAGCATGTTGAAGTCGGATGAAGTTGACATCTTGGGTGTGGGTTTGAGGGAGGTTTGTTATAGGGAGATTTTCTTTCCTTAGTATAGGTCGAGGAAGTGACCTGTGTAGATTGTTTCGTCGTCGGTGAAGTAATAGTCACAGAGATCCCAGAGCTCGTCTTCTGTGAACTCGGCGTTCTTATGGCTGTAGGCACAGTTGAGCCAGTATTGCGTATACCAGTTCCAGGGCTCGTGGTCGCCTTCTTGGTAGGCAGTAGGGATAGGTCCGTCGCTGAATGTATCCCACTGTTCGTAGTTGGCTAACTCACTATCGATTGATTGGAACATGTAGTCGAAGGAGTACTGAGACTTAGGTTCCAAGAAGGTAGATAGTTCAAGTAGGTAGAGGTGGTCTTCGAAGTAGGTGTCGTCGAAGCAAGTCATGAAAGTAGGGTGATTTTGAGATCAAGATTATAGTGTGACACTGGGGTTGTATTGTAACCGGAGTGTGGCGAGAATCACAGGTAATCAGGCTACTTTCGATAATTCACAGCGGAATAATCTTAGATCTTGTTTGTGGGGTTTGTTCGTTGAGTGGGCGTTCGGTACTGTCCTCTCCTCCTTTCCACTGAGCGGGATCTTGCCTAGCTATATACTCTTCCTGCGGTGTCACGTGATTCCTCTAGAGAACCCGTACTTCCTATTCTGTCAGAATAATGGGCATCCGGAGATGACGGACCGGAGATGGCGTCCGGAGATGACGGACCAGAGGCAACATGTCTGGAGATGATAGCAGCCTTAGTCTCCGAGCACAGGTTCGGGAGACAGTCTTCCGTCCTTTCCCCTTGGCGAGTCCCTCAGGTGCATTGTATATAGAGAGAATGTTTTTCCTTCGACGTTGTATCAATCAACCAATTCACTATCTTCGTCTTTATCGATCCATATATTCCAACAAGTTATGAGCCCGGATTGAACGCTCTGCCAATCCGCTACCCATCGATAATCGCACCCGCCATACCTGCCGCTTTGCACCTCGCTTCTGCGTCTCATCCCTGCACTCTCGTTTCTTAAGCCTCAACTTTTGGAGCCGCGTCGTGTCCGACGACATCGCCAAGATGGTCTCAACCAGACAACGCGTCACCTTTGCAGTCGCTAGCCTTTACAACACCCCGAACTTCCGCTCGTTTGAGAACGACATGAGATCATTCCCTACTGCTGAGTGCACTCAAGATTGTTACCCGCAACGAAATATTCCGTCGCACTCTGACACGATGTACTGCCTAGGGCCGTGACTACAATCAGTGCGACGACCGCGCATCGACGATCTACCTTTTGGTTGAACCCACGATTCAAGCCTTCATCCAAAGTCCTCCTGCGAAGGAAATCGATTCTGCAGCTCGTGTCTGGGAAATCCTTGGCTAGGAATACGACTCTGACTCTACGATATTCGGTCGCCGAATACATCTCTTACCTGCTCGCCATTCGCTAAGAATTGGCCGGAACCGATGAAGCGATCTCGGATACCACCGTCGTTTGCAACTTTTTTTTCGAGCCGTACCACTACCTTTCAATATTATTGCCAGCGTTCCGAACGACAAACATTAGGGGGAGGAGCTACGTGCGCGCTCGGTGATGACGGAGTTGCTGCGGCACCCCACACTGGAGTTGACGTGTGTGCTCAGTGATGAGGAGCAGCTGCGGCGCCCCACACCGGAGTTGATGTATGCGCTCGGAGAGCTGTGTGCGCGCTTAGTGATCACGAGCAGCTGCGGCGCCCCACACCGGAGCTGACGCATGCGCTCGGGGAGCTGATGTTCACGCTTGGTGAATCTGGAGCTGCTGCGGCACCCCACACCGGAGCTGTCGTACACTCTCAAAGATGTGATTGCTGTGTTCATTTGGGAATACGGGAGCTACTGTGGTGTCCCCATACCGGAGCAGTCACGCATGCCTTATGATGGAGTTGCTATTTATACTCAATGCTGACAATGGATAGATTTTCTTATGGATCAGCCTGGAAATCGGCCTGGTATCCAGGGGAAGTTTCTGGTGAAGTACATGGCGGGTGGTTGAACAGGTTTTCTTTCCCTCTCCTTTCTTTCTTTGGTGGATACACTCTTTCTCCTATGTCCGTGGTTTTCCCATGAGGTTTTTTACACGGTTATGAGTTTTAACGAGGCATCCGAGGATACTGGGT